>Ga0302215_10002260_pt1 | contig 13333 bp, 11 predicted proteins | sample II_Fen_N3_1_FD_194580 | JGI IMG/M metagenome (GOLD analysis project Ga0302215, IMG submission 194580) | Peat permafrost microbial communities from Stordalen Mire near Abisko, Sweden - II_Fen_N3_1 | ecosystem: Environmental > Terrestrial > Soil > Wetlands > Permafrost | place: Sweden: Abisko... | reverse complement strand
GGAGAGATGGCTGAGTGGTCAAAAGCAATAGTTTGCTAAACTATCAGATATAATGTCTTCATGGGTTCAAATCCCATTCTCTCCTATGTCTGAGTAGCTCAAAGGCAGAGCATTGGACTGAAAATCCTGGGGTGGTGGTTCGATTCCACTCTTAGACAAATTACTATTTTTATTTATTATTAGACTTTACATCTAATTTATTCCTAATACAAAATATAGTATAAAAATTCGCATTTACTTTAACATTATTAAATAGTATGCTTACTTTAATATCTTGTGCATATATGTATCTTAATAGAATAACATCCTCAGCACCTGTTAATGTACGCATTTTAGACAGATTATCAATTAATAATGGCTTTTGCGTAGTTCTTTTATTATTTTTAATAATTGGAATTATTTTTATTGATAATACATTCATTCGTACTTTTATGGTGTTAGATATTGTTTTCTTAAGTTATTTTTTTTTGAATTATTTACGCTTTAAGATAGAGCTTGTTTCTTTAGATTATATAAAACCTAAAGTATTTAATTATCTTTTTATTGGCTGTCTACATATAATTCTTCTTTACAGTTATTTTATTTTATTTATTTAATTATATAGATAATAGATATTACATTTATAAGTAATGTAAAAAATATAAAGATATTTAATGGATGCCTAGGTATTAGATAAAATAACCACGTTTTTGTACGAGATATAATAGTTAGAATTTAATACTTTCTGTAATCTATTATGTAAATAGTATATTAATTATAAATATACTATTTTGAATGGTTTATTACTCAGTGAACTGAAACATCTTAGTAACTGAAGGAATACAAATCAACCGAGATTCCGTTAGTAGTGGCGATCGAATACGGAGTAGGCTATTATGGAAATTTAATGTTCTCGAATTTATTGGAATTTAAGACCAGAGTAGGTGAAAGTCCTGTAGATAACATTTCCATTAATGACAATGAGTAAATCGAGATTCGTGAAGTCTTGCTTTAAGACAGGAGGACCAACCTTCTAAGCCTAAATATATATCTAATAACCGATAGTGAACTAGTACCGTGAGGGAAAGGTGAAAAGTATCTGTTTAAAAGAGATGAAATAGAATCTGAAATTGAATATTTAGAAGCAATAACTAATGCAGTAAATCTGTAGGTTTGTACCTTTTGCATAATGGGTCAACAAGAGTGTTTATGTAGCAAACTTAAATTGTTAAATTGTAGGTGTAGTGAAAGCGAGGAGTAATATATTCCGTTAAGTTGCATGAATACTACCCGAAGTTGAGTGATCTAGCCATTATCAGGCTGAATGTCGTGTTAACAGCTGACTGGAGGGCCGAACCCGTATATGTTGCACTATATTGGGATGAATAATGGCTAGGGGTGAAAGGCCAATCAAACTCGTAGTAGCTGGTTTTCCGCGAAAGCTATTGAGGTAGTCCGTTGTACATACTATATTAGAGGTTGAGCACTTGATAAGCTAGGGGGATTTTTTCGAATCTTACTGAACTTATTAAAACTTCAAAACTTTAATATATTGAGTATACAGCAGGCAGAATGCGGGCGCCAAGGTTCGTATTCGAGAGGGAAACAGCCCAGATCGCTAGCTAAGGTCCTTAAAAAAATACTTAGTGAATGAGGCGTATCATTGTAATGATAACTAGGAGGTAGGCTTAGAGGCAGCCATCCTTTAAAGAAAGCGTAACAGCTCACTAGTGGATGCTTTAATACTCCGGAAATGTATTGGGACTTAAGATTTTTACCAAAGCTGCGAATTTGAAATACAGTGGTAGCGGAACGTTCTGTAAATTATAGAAGATATATTGTAAAATGTGTTGGAGAGATCAGAAGTGATGATGTTGACATGAGTAGCGTACAAAGGATGTGAGAAACATCCTCGCCGAAAGTCCAAGGGTTTCTACGCAAGGAATATCCACGTAGAGTAAGTCGGACCCTAAGGAGAAAGCTATTGCTTTATCTAATGGGAATATTACATAATATTTAATAACCTTAATGTAGCGACGGAAATTTCAATTATATATGAATTATATTGGATACTTTTTATATAATTATATTTTCCAGGAAAAAGCTAATTTATATTAATATAAATTAATTTATTTATTTGGATTTTTAGACCGTACCCTAAACCGACAAAGGTGGATAGGTAGAGTATACTAAGGCGTTTGAGAAAACAATATTGAAGGAACTCGGCAAAATAACCTCGTAACTTCGGGAGAAGGGGTGCTCTATGCTGTTATTATATAAAGCAGGAGAGACACAGAACAGGGGACAGCGACTGTTTATCAAAAACACAGGACTTTGCTAAATCGTAAAGATGATGTATTAGGTCTGACACCTGCCCGGTGCTGGAAGGCTCAAAGTGTATTGTCGTAAGGCTCTACATCTAATCCCCAGTAAACGGCGGCCGTAACTATGACGGTCCAAAGGTAGCGAAATTCCTTGTCGGGTAAGTTCCGACGTGCACGAATGGTGTAACGACTGTCCCACTGTCTCCAGTATTGACTCAGTGAATTTGAATTTTCTGTGCAAATGCAGCATTCCAGTAGTAAGACGGAAAGACCCCATGCACCTTTACTATAACCTTAAAAAGTTACTAAAGTATTTAATGTGTAGTATAGATATGAATGTTTAATATGTTATGTTCCTGAAATATTATTCTTTATTTATAATAGGGCTATAATAAAATTTATTTGAATATTTTATGGTTGGTAGTTTTGCTGGGGCGGCAGCCTCCCAAAATGTAACGGAGGCGCACTATAGTAAACTTGTATAGAATTTTTTTTATACAAAAGTGTAATGGTATAAGTTTATTTGACTGAAAGACTTACAAGTCTAACAGAGATTTTATAATCGGTCATAATGATCCGGTAGTAATTTGTGGAAATGCTATCGATTAACGGATAAAAGGTACGCTGGGGATAACAGGCTTATTACTCTCAAGAGTCCTTATCTACGGAGTTGTTTGGCACCTCGATGTCGGCTCATCACATCCTGGAGCTGAAAGAGGTTCCAATGGTTCGGCTGTTCGCCGATTAAAGTGGTACGTGAGCTGGGTTCAGAACGTCGTGAGACAGTTCGGTCCCTATCTGCTATTGGTTTAAGAAAAATTATAAATTTCTTTTTTAGTACGAGAGGAACGAGAAGAGTATGCCGCTGGTGTATCAGTTGTTATTTCCTATAGCATGGCTGAGTAGCTACGCATGTAAAGATAATTGCTGAATTCATATAAGCAAGAAGCTTCGTTATTTTTTTTTCTATTTTAGGATTGTGGAAGATTACCACATAATAGGTTTATTGTGTAATACTCGCAAGCGTATTAGCATTTAAATACTAATATCCGAAACATTTTTATTGTTACTTTTAATATCTTAATTTTTTGATATTTTTATATCTTATTTAGTAGTTATATTTATTTTTTAATCTTTAGTTTTAGTCTTCTTATTTGATAATTTTATAGTGTGTTAAATTACCAAGTTAATTTATTTTATTTTTTAGAATTATTAAAATCTATGCATTTTGCATTTAGAAATTTTTTTTATAAAAAAGTAACTATTAATTATCCATTTGAAAAAGGTCCTTTAAGTCCACGTTTTAGAGCTGAGCATGCTCTTCGTCGTTATGATTCAGGTGAAGAACGTTGTATTGCTTGTAAATTATGTGAAGTTATTTGTCCTGCTTTAGCGATCACTATTGAATCTGAAGCACGTTTAGACGGCAGTCGTCGTACTATTCGTTATGATATTGATATGACTAAATGTATTTATTGTGGCTTATGTCAAGAAGCTTGTCCTGTAGATGCTATTGTTGAAGGTCCTAACTTTGAATTCTCTACAGAGACACATGATGAACTCTTATACCATAAAGATAAATTATTGCATAATGGTGATCGTTGGGAGTCTGAAATACGCTCTAACATTAGATCTGAAATACATTATCGCTAATAAAAAATATTTAAAAAAGTATGATTAACTACTATTACAATTCTTACAGTGAATTTTACATTTACTTTATATTAACAGCAGGTATTGTTTTTATTCTATTTGGAGTATCTTATATTGTTGCTAACCAAAAATTATACGCAGAAAAAGTAGTTGGTTATGAATGTGGTTTTGATCCATTCTCAGATGCACGAGATCCTTTTCATATTAAATTTTATTTAATTTCTATATTATTTATTATATTTGACATTGAAGTTGTATTTTTTTTCCCATGGGCTATAGCATTTCAAGAGTTTCAATTCAAAGAATTTTACGCAATGTATTTTTTTGTTTTTGTATTAACACTTGGTTTTATTTATGAGTGGAAAAAAGGTGCCTTAGACTGGGAGTAAACAATACTACTTAGTATGGCTAACTTTGTTATTACCGTTCTATTACTACATTGTATTGTATTTCATTTTATATTAGCAGGTATTGATAAAATATTTTTAATTTCCATTACGGCTATAAATAACCTTATTAAAAATTCTAAGATATTAAAAACACGTTATCTTTTTTTACTATACATTTATTATAAAAAATCTTATACTTTAGAATTTTTCCCCAAGACACTTACTGTTATTTTATCCAAGCATTAGCGTACTTGCTAATATTATAAAATTGCTAACGTTTATTTATTCTTTATTTTCTTTTTCTTACTTTGGTTTAGTTAATAGAACAAATTCCTTACAAATATTTATTAACTCTTACTCTGAAATTTCATTCTTCGGTTACATAATAAACATAATATCTATGTTTACGTTATATTTATTTATTCTTACATTATTATGTAATTTTTTATGCATTTTCTATTACTTAGTAAATATTACCTATATTAATAATTCTACTTGGCTCTATATTGCTACTATTAGATATAATTACATAGCTTCTATTTATAAATATTTAACATATATTGGATTCGTAAAATTCTATACTGCATTATTTATGTGGGAAACTTTGCTATTCATGTATATATTTTATAAATGCTTTGAAACCTTTTTTATATTTTAATTCTTAAATTATCAAATTATTTTGATACAACAAAGTATAATATTCTATTTACTAAGGCAGAGTTAATTAAGTTTAACGCTAACCGAGCTAAAATAGAATTTATATATAACTTAGAAACTACAGGCTTGGCGGATAAAAATACATTATCTAATTACCTTTATAATATGTGGACTTCAATAACTTTTTATACTAAAAATAATCATGAAGTTTATAAAAAAATTAATAATGCGATTGCAGTTAGTTTAATATATGTTATATATAACATATAGCTTCTAGCACTAATGCACTTTTTATATATAATTTTAGATACAAGTACAAGTATATGTTATAAATTAACACAATCTATATTATTTACCGTATATATACAGTAGCATTGAAATACAAAACAAATAATTTAATTTCATATTTTTTATTATGCATATTATGATAAAGATTACAGTCACTTAAACAGCTGTACTTTATTAAAATTTTAAGTTTAAGTTTAAGAATTATATCTCCAAGGGAGTAGCACAGAGGTAGCGCGTCTGTTTTGGGTACAGAAGGCCGTGGGTTCAAGTCCCACCTCCCTGAAGGATATAAAATAAACATAAGGGTGATTAGCTCAATTGGCAGAGCGTCTTGCTTACACCAAGAAGGTTTGCGGTTCAAACCCGTAATTACCCAACCTTACTATAGTTATTATATTACTTTTAGTTATTAAGGGAACATAACTCAGTTGGTTAGAGTGTTGGTCTGTCACGCCAAAAGCCGTGGGTTCAAGTCCCATTGTTCCCGTAGAGTTTATATAACATTAATTAATATAATACAGTAATACAGGCCCTTTCGTCTAGTGGTTAGGACGATGCCCTTTCACGGCATCAACATGGGTTCAAGTCCCATAAGGGTCATAACGGATATGAATTAGTGGTAAATTACCTGCCTTCCAAGCAGGGTATATGGGTTCGATTCCCATTATCCGCAAATTTCTCAGTAGCTCAGCGGTTAGAGCGTGTGGCTGTTAACCATAAGGTCGGTGGTTCAAACCCACCCTGAGAAGATACATCATGTGGTGGAATGGTAGACACGGCAGACTTAAAATCTGTTTCTTTTAACGGAGTACCGGTTCAAGTCCGGTCATGAGTATATATTATATTTTCAAATAAGCGCACAACAATGCTATTTCAATTTAAAGATTCAACAAAACGTTATAAAGAGTATAGAAGATTTGAGCATATAGAAGCTATAGAACCTTTTTCTAATAAAAAAAATATAAAATTTCTAAAACGTAATCGCTTCATTAATTTTGTATTTAATTATGTGACAACTTTAAAACAATTACAATGGAATCAAAAACATAAATTATCCACACTTCAAGTTTTAAAAAGACAGTTAAATTATCTTGTAAGTAATAGATTATTGTATTGGATGCAGCAAAGATTACTATCTAAGCAATCTTATACTATATCTAAAGTTAAAATTTTAACGATTATTAGAAATAAATTACAGCAATACTTCAAGAATAAATTAACAATACTAAAAGATTACTACAAAGATGCTATTATGTCAAAAGAATTATATTTTCAAGAAAATTTTCCACAAGAGATGTTATCTCCACATAGAAAACGTAGAATATTTACGTATATTAAACGAATTGTTTCTCCACATTCACGTCATGTTATATCTTATTCAAAATTTAAAATGGATATTTTATATATTATGACAAGTAGAACAAAAAAAAAAGAATATAAAATTCATTTAAAACAAATGCCTCAGAATTTATTTATGAAACAGTACTATAATACTTCTTTTTACAAATTAAATGCAGAACCTAAAACTTTTCCATTTAATACTATACCTGAAAAATATAAGGCACTAGAAAGTACTTTAAGTTTTTCTTTATATAATTTAGGGTTTTTTAATAGCGTACAAACAGCTAAAATTTTTATACAAAATCCCCCTTCTGATTTACGCATTAATAATAAAAAAGTAATAAGTGATGTGTCTATTGATGTAGGCGATTTATTAGAAAGTTCTGAATTTTCTGTTTTTTATAATAATAGAATAGTTACAGGTTTAAACTTATTTATTTTATTACTTTTATCCTTTAAGTCAAAATCTTTTGTATATCTTAGAACTGCATTACTTCGTAAATTTATAATACTATTATTTACGTTAGTTAATTTATATACTTTAAAGTTATTTAAATTAAATATTAATTTAAATAATTTAGCACCTTTTACTATCTTAGATCGTAGTATTTTATATTTTACATTAGTAAAGACTACTTTTAATTTTAACAATTACTTATCATGGTCTCCACATAAACTATGTTTTATATTTCATAATTCTATTGGATTATCTCTTCCAAATTCTAATTTGTTACGTACTAGTAATAGAGCTGGTAATAGTTATATCATGAATAAAAACTATTATTATAACACAAGTACTCATACATGGTAATTTTCATGTGAAAATACATTAATAATTTAAAAATTATTTATTCATTATTTATTAATACATCTATGATTCTTAATTTTATATGAAATTGCTTCTAACTTTATCTATACATCCAACACTTAATATATCTTATATTGAGAAAAATATGTTGCTTTTTATTAATTCAAACATCTTAAAGAAAATAAAACTTAAATACTTAGTATTTAATATATTTAAATTTGAACTAATTATATCATATACATATTTATGCACTACTTCTATGTTTAATAAATTATGGAATACTTATATTCGTACCTTAATTACATACTTAGGTTTATATAAAAAGCGTATTCTCTATAAATTTGAAGTTCGTGGTTTTTCTTATAAATTACGCAGAGACTATAATTTATTTATGTTTAAATTAGGCTACTCTCATTTAGTTTATTATCATTTAAATATGAATACTTTACTATCTGATATTATAAAAAAAAAAAGAGACACTAATACATATTTACTATACGGCCATTCTAGACATGCAATAGGGCAGCAAGCTGTAAATATTTCAAATCTACGTAAGGTAAATGTGTATAGTAGTTATGGTATAAGAACACAAATGCAAAAACTATTTTTAAAAAAAGGTAAAGTTTCATTATTTTAATTTATACATATTTATAAAAAATCTCAGGAGACGTAGTTCAATGGTAGAATATGTGTTTTGCATTCATAAGGTTGTCGGTTCAAGTCCGATCGTCTCCATAATAGTATTATATAGTTTAATATGAGCTTGTAACTCAGGGGCTAGAGTGTGCGCTTGATAAGCGCGAAGTCGGTGGTTCAAATCCACCCTGGCTCATATTATTAGTAGGGGTGGCAGAGCGGTCAATTGCGCTAGACTGTAAATCTAGTATTTCCCGGGGGTTCGAATCCCTCCTCCTACAGTATTTTTAACGATGTTATTAATAGTATGCACTATGTGGTGGAATGGTAGACACGGCAGACTTAAAATCTGTTTCTTTTAACGGAGTACCGGTTCAAGTCCGGTCATGGGTATATATTAAACTACCTGTAGTTCAGTGGTAGAACACACCGCTCATAACGGTTCTGTCGGAAGTTCGATTCTTCCCAGGTAGATAGGGAAGATCGTCTAGCGGTCGATGACGTTTGTTTGGAAAGCAAATAGAGTTTTCTCTCATGGGTTCAAATCCCATTCTTCCCTAGAAGGGATATAGCCAAGCGGTAAGGCGTCGGGTTTTGATCCCGCTATGCACAGGTTCGAGTCCTGTTATCCCAAAATACACAAATCCAAATAAGAATAACCAAAATTAATAATACCTAATAGCATCTCAGTAAATGATTTGTTATTTATATAATAATATTAAAAACCTATAATTATAGGAATAATATTAAGAAAACAATCATAATTGCAAATAATGCAATTGCTTCAGTTAATGCAAATCCTAAGATTGCATATCCAAATAATTGTTTTGCTAAAGAAGGATTTCTTGATACAGAATCAAGTAATGAAGAGAAAATTAAACCAATTCCTATTCCAACTCCTGCTAATGCGATAGTACCTAAACCAGCTCCAACCATTTTAAATTCGTATACCATATGTATTTTACTTTTTTATTATTTTAATATAAATTACATTACTTACTTTTATATCTATATTTTTTATAATTATATTCTTATTTTATTTAATATATTAATATACTACGTAATAGTATGGATTTCCCCAATAATACACAAATCCAAATAAGAATAACCAAATAACATCTACAAAATGCCAATATATTAAGGCTAATCCTAAACCTACGTGATGTTTTTTTGTAAATTGACGTTGTACCATACGAACATAACATACAAGCAAAAATAGAGAACCTATTATTACATGCATACCATGAAATCCTGTTAATAAATAAAATATACTTGCATATATGTTATCACTTATTGTAAAAGATACATGATAATATTCATATCCTTGAAAAATAGTAAATATAGTACCAAGTATTAAAGTAAATGCTAACATTTTAATAGCTTGATCTGTAATTCCTGCTTTTAATAGATAATATGAATAATTACCTGTTAAGCATGAAGATACTAATAATACTGTATTTAGAAATGGAATTTGGAAAGAATCTAATCTTTCCACAGCTCTAGATAGTGATAAGCTACCTATAGTATCTTTAGCATCAAAGCATGAGTCAAAGTATACCCAAAAGAATGTTAAAAAAAGTGCTAATTCTGATATTATAAATAACATCATTCCAAACACTAACGCTGCTTGTATTTTTTTATTATGCACTCCTTTGTATGTTGCTTCTTTTATAACATCAATCCACCATCTAAATAAATAATAAGCTGTTAAAATTAAACAATCTAATAAAAACAAATAAGATAATGAGAATGATTGTATTGCTGATATGAACATTAATACCATTCCTAATACAGACGCTGATACTAAAAATGGCCATGGACTAGGATATACATCATAGAAATAATGAGTTAGTTTTTTATTCATTTTTTAAAAAATACTATGAACAAATCACTAACTAGTATATTAACTACTTTTCTATTTACCTTCCATTTTATTATCTATATTTATGAATGTATTAATAATATAATAAAATTTCCAAATATTTAACAATTTTCTGTAAGTTGCATAATAGCAAAATAATATAAATTAGGAACACAATAATAAAAAGTAATTACTATAATATTATGAATTCTATACTTAATGTAATAAATAGTTATACTAAAACTTCATACAATTCGATAATTAAATTAAAACCGCAAGACTTTGTTTGTTATCGTATTTTTAGATATGATCCTTCTATTGATGATAAGCCTTGGATTCAAAGCTGGTATTTACCAGCACGTTATACACAACCTATGCTATTGGATAGTTTATTTTATTTAAAAAATAATAAGGATGAATCTCTTTCTTTTAGAAGATCTTGCCGTGAAGGAATTTGCGGTAGCTGTGCCATGAATATAAATGGAGTTAATACTTTAGCATGTACTTACCAAGTTGGTATACATCTTTCATATATTAATCCTTACATATCGATATATCCATTGCCACATATGCCTGTAGTTAAAGATTTAATTGTTTCTTTAAAGCATTTTTATCAACAGTATAAATCAATAGACCCTTTCTTAAAAAGGAAAACTACTGATACGCCTAGTACTGAATTCATACAATCTAGAGAGGATAGATTTTTACTAGATGGATTATATGAATGTATTCTATGTGCTTGTTGTTCTACTAGCTGTCCTAGTTACTGGTGGAATAAAGATAGATATTTAGGTCCTGCAGTACTATTACAAGCATTCCGATGGATTATAGATTCTCGCGATCAATACACTAAAGAGCGCTTAGAATCAATTAATGACGCATACAAATTATATAGATGTCATACTATATTAAATTGCGTAAAAACTTGCCCAAAAAATTTAAGTCCTGTAGAAGCAATATCAAGTATAAAACGTTTAATATCTTTACAATTTTAAAATTAATTTTAATTTTAATATATTAGATAATTTATATTGTTATATTTCACAACCTTTATTTTTTTTAATTATATATTTGTTAAATATTATTTTTTAAAAAAATTATTAATCATAAAAATAATGAATTCTGAAAAACAAATTAAACATTTTTCATTAAATTTTGGACCACAACATCCTGCTGCTCATGGAGTACTTAGATTAGTTCTAACGTTAGATGGTGAAACTATTGAACGTGCTAATGCACATATCGGTTTATTACATAGAGGTACTGAAAAATTAATTGAATATAAAACATATATACAAGCATTACCCTATTTTGACAGACTAGATTATGTTTCTATGATGGCACAAGAGCATGCATATTCTCTTACCATTGAGAAATTACTAAAAATTGAAGTTCCATTACGTGCACAGTACATAAGAGTTATATTTAGTGAATTAACTAGATTACTAAACCACTTATTATCTATAACAACACATGCTATGGATGTAGGAGCATTAACTCCATTTTTATGGGCATTTGAAGAACGTGAGAAGCTAATGGAATTCTATGAAAGAGTGTCCGGTGCTAGAATGCATGCAGCTTATGTCAGACCTGGTGGTGTAAATTACGATATCCCTCTTGGTTTATTACACGATATATATGTATTTCTAGAACAGTTTGCAGCAAGAATTGATGAGATGGAAGAAATGCTTACAGAATCTCGCATTTGGAAACGCAGATTAGTACATATAGGTGTTTTAAATTATAAAGAAGCTTTAAATTTAAGTTGCACTGGAGTAATGCTACGTGGCTCTGGAATTCCATGGGATTTAAGAAAAACTGAACCATATGAAATATATGACAAGTTATCTTTTAAAATTCCAGTAGGTGTTGAAGGAGATTGTTATGATAGATATCTCATTAGAGTTAATGAGATGAGACAAAGTTTAAATATTATTTATCAATGTCTTAATCAAATACCAGAAGGCTTAATAAAAATTGATAATCGTAAAATAGTACCTCCGCCTAGAACTGAAATGAAAACATCTATGGAAGCATTAATACATCATTTTAAATTATATAGTGAAGGTTTTCACGTACCGCAAGGATATATGTATCAAGCTGTAGAGGCACCTAAAGGTGAATTTGGGGTATTTCTTATATCTAATGGTAAAAATAAACCTTTTAGATGTAAAATTAGAGCTCCTGGATTTGCACATTTACAAGCTATTGATGCTATGTCTAAAGGTCATATGATTGCTGACTTAGTTACTATTATCGGAACTCAAGATATTGTTTTTGGTGAAGTTGATAGATAGATTTTAGTATTTAGTTTTTTATATATATTTAACCATTCTCCGAGAAATATTACGTAGACACTATTTATATCCATTAACATAAAGCTAATCACATATAATATTGTACGTATATATATATTATTAGTATAATAGCAAATTAGCATAACTAATATATATATTGTAATCCCTATTATATAAATGCTATGTAATGTATTAGCTTCCATAAAAAATAACAATTCACTTCCATATGGTATGTAATTTGCGATATCAGAATCAAATAAATAATCCCAATCAATTGCAAATATAATGGGAACTATTATGTTGTTATATGCATATATACCTATCAAATATATAACAGCATTCGTTAAGTACTTAATGCATAATATATTGGTGTTACTATGTTTTACTAAATCATATATTATATAGTGGTAGTATATATATGGGAATATGTATATTATTGTAACGATACTTTTATATATATAATTAATTTGTGCATTATATGTTGTAATAATGCTATTATTTGCTATATTATAAAAAGCATTTGCATCATTATCTATGTTAGTATGATTAAGTGAAATAGTATAATCATAGCTATCTAAAGAATTTATTAAATAAGTATTAATATAACTTAGAATTATACTATTTAAAATTATATCTATATTATAGTATATGATAACAAAACATCCAATAACGCATATAATACGATATGCCAAATCTATTAAATAGTTGTAAAATATAATATTAATATTCATATTTTTTATTTATTATTATTTAAATTTTTAATAAAGGGCAAGGTGGGATTTGAACCCACGCTGCGTTAGCAGACTAATTTTCAAGATTAGCACTTTAGACCGCTCAGTCACTTACCCAAGGCATTGTGCACTTTTTTTTACCGGAGAGGAAGGGACTTGAACCCTTAGCCTTTAGTTTTGGAGACTAACGCTCTACCATTGAGCTACCCCTCTAAATACTTTTAAATAGTAATATGTAATATTTTTACATGGCGAATAATGGGGTTTGAACCCACAACCTTCGGATCCACAAACCGACGCTCTGCCAATTGAGCTATACTCGCCTAATACAGGAGGAAGGATTCGAACCGTCGCCTTCGGATTATGAGC
>Ga0302215_10002256_pt1 | contig 13341 bp, 9 predicted proteins | sample II_Fen_N3_1_FD_194580 | JGI IMG/M metagenome (GOLD analysis project Ga0302215, IMG submission 194580) | Peat permafrost microbial communities from Stordalen Mire near Abisko, Sweden - II_Fen_N3_1 | ecosystem: Environmental > Terrestrial > Soil > Wetlands > Permafrost | place: Sweden: Abisko... | reverse complement strand
TAGTTGGTAGTAAGTAGTTGGTAGTAAGTAGTTGGTAGTAAATAGGTAGTTGGTAGTAAGTAGTTGGTAGAAAAGAAAAAGATAAGGAAACTAATTACGGAACACGAAACACTGAACACTGAACACGGAACACGAAACGCGGAACACGAAACACGAAACACGAAACACAGAACACGGAACACGAAACACGAAACGCTGAACACAAAACCCGAAACACGGAACACGAAACACTGAACACTGAACACGGAACACGGAACACGGAACACGAAACACGAAACACGGAACACGGAACTCGGAACTTTAAACATTAAACTTTCTTCAAAGACTATGTATACAAAAACAAAACTAAACCTGGGCATTGGCTTATTATTGTCCATGATTATATTACTGGTGCTGCTTTCAGTAACAAATTTTCAGTTGCTGACAGCCATGGAACCCGACAACCCGGCAGCAGGTATTGCACTTCAACGGGCACTTTTAATGGTGTCTGTAGTAGGTGCAGCCTGTATATTGGTAGGTATCCTGTTGTTTTTTCGCCTTCCTGCTTTGATCAATCGTCCGATTCGTGAATTGACTGATGGCATTCTTGAAATAGCCAATCACAACTATGAAAAACGCCTCAATTTAAGCTCGAACAAAGAGTTTGTACAGGTATCCGAAAGCTTTAATAGCATGGCCGAACGCCTGGCGGAATATCGTGCCAGTTCACTTGCCGATATTCTGCAAGGAAAAAAGTATATCGAAGCCATTGTTAATGCCATTACTGAGCCCATTATCGGGCTGAACAATGATAATATCGTCCTGTTTGTTAATAACGAAGCGTTGAGCATTTTAAATCTGAAACGCGACAATGTTATTCGTAAATCGGCTACCGATCTGGCTTTAAAAAACGACCTGATGCGTCGACTGATGCGTGAACTCCTTAACCCTAATGATAAAAACGAACCGTTGAAGATTTATGCAGACAACAAGGAAAGCTTCTTTCAGGCTAAATATATTCCCATTCAAATGCTGGAAACTGGCGAAACTCTATCACAGAGCATTGGGCATGTCATTATGTTGAAAAATATTACTGAATTTAAAGAACTCGAATCAGCCAAGACAACATTTATCTCCACGATTTCCCATGAACTGAAGACACCAATCTCAGCCATCCTGATGAGTCTGCAGTTGCTTGAAGACAAGCGCGTGGGGACACTTAATAAGGAACAGGAGGAATTGTCCCATAGCATCAAGGATAATAGCGAGAGGCTCCTTAGTATCACCGGAGAACTGCTGAATATGACACAGGTCGAAGCAGGCAAACTTCAACTGATGCCGAAAATAACAAAACCTATTGAACTGATCAACTATGCTATCAGTGCTAACCGTGTGCAGGCCGATAAATTCGGATGCCAGATTGATGTGGAATACCCTGATAAAATTGATAAGTTGTATGTTGATAGTGAAAAGATAGCCTGGGTACTGACCAATTTATTGAGTAATGCTATTCGATACTCGCCGGAATATGGCCGTGTCATTATTGGAGCCCGTCAGGTGGAGAATGTTGTCGAAATGTATGTACAGGATTTTGGGAAAGGCATTGACCCCCGATATCATCTAAGCATATTCGACCGCTATTTCCGCGTCCCCGGCACCAAGATTCAAGGGAGCGGTCTTGGACTATCCATATCAAAAGACTTCGTAGAAGCTCATAACGGGACTTTGAAAGTTGAAAGTGAGTTAGGCAAAGGAAGCCGGTTTGTTATTAGTTTTGATGTTCGATAAATCTGTATTAAGATTTTTTATAATCTGTCATTTGACTAATGCCAATTTCTTATTGTCATTTTAAGAATGGGCTAAAGCCCAATCCAATTGATTTTCATTCTTCACAGGACTTCTTAATCACCAGAATCCAGCTTTAGCCGGAAGGACAAAAATGCCCTGTCATCGAATGAGTTGTTTCCGGGTTTAAGTCCTTTTGTCGATTTGAATTCCCGAAAACAAAGCGGGTCATTGTTTAGGATTTTCTTCAGATAACTCTCACTCTGAGATAATGTATCAAATAACCGTGGATAGCCATCTGTTGCCAGAATTATAGTGGTAGGGGAAGAGAGTTTAATTACTTTTATTTCACTTTCGGGAACTTTAAAACCATCGATGACTCCATACGTGAATTCATTCTTTTCTAAAGAGTTCTGAAATAAGGATTGACGTTTCAACTGTGGGGTAATAAATTCCCGCCCGCTATCATTGGCCTGAATCATTTCGACTGATAACCCAAGTTTAAGCTCGGCTTGTATGAAAAGTGAGCGTATGTCCGATAACAAAGAGTCAATTAGTTTTGTATTTGAATAATAAGTACCATCAATCCTGCACTGACAATCGCCCACCATCCATATCTCATTTTTAGTTCTGCTATACACTGCAATACAGGAAGAAGCTCTTTCGAAAGGTGAATTCAGTACCTGCTCCTGAATCCCCAATTCTTTGTACAAGGAAAAGACAGCAGAAGTGAGAAATTCAACTGCCTGTATTGCCGTTGAGTTTACAGGCAAGTCTTCAAGTGCTTTTTTTATGAGCTCCGAACAGGTTCTTCCGGAAGTCTTATTTGCGTATTTTAGGTTGGATTTAGTGGTTACTCCATCAATGACTGCCGCAAAGTTCTCTGAGAAAAATATACTGTCTTCACAATCCGATTCATTGTGAGTTTTGCTTTTTAAAAATTGTTCAATTACCTTCATACACATTCAGGTTGCAGTCGTTCAATTTAATTAAAACAAGAGATTTACTAAATTCAATAGGTGATGTATAATCTTGTTCTCGTTATTTCTCTTCAGTTTCTCTTCGTTTATAATCTGCGATTTCTTCCTCAATGTTTTTTAATTGTAATTTCATATGGTCTCTTTCAGCTGTGACTTCTGAATTTACATTGTTTCTGCTTTCTGCTTTTTCACGGAGGTCCGTAATTTCATGGGTTAAGGTAAGCACATTCTCAATTAACAGTTGCTTTACCTGAATGAAATCGCCTTTTTCTTTCTCAATTGATTCAACCATTTTCACGAGCTTAGATTCCGAGTTGAATTTTTCAATTAGTTCTTTTATCATCATCTCCATTGATACCGGTAAGCCTGGTTCTGTTAGAATTTCATCACCCTTATTTATATACTGTTCAAGTTGTTCTTTCAGATTTAACTTGTCTTTTATTTTATCCTCAAGGATATTCAGGGTATCAATAGATTCCTGCAATGTCCGGTTCAGATCTCTGATATCTTTTGCCAGTATATACTTATCAGATAAAAGCTTGTCTAATCCATTCGACAGTAATTCGATTTTTTTGTTCTGATTTTTATTTGATGTTTGTATCATAGAATTTACTATATTTTAATTCAGTAAGTTAATAGTATTGATTTCCATTTGTATGATAACTAAATACGATGGAATATTGTTTCAAATTACTCTTTTCAACACCTTAGAATTTATTCACATCACTTAAAAAGAACTTATTATTTGTAACGCTTTAATTGATGTAGCTCATATCCTAACGATCAGAAAATTTTATCGGCTATCAGACTAGCATTTTTATTTTTAATATAAATGCACCAATCAGTATGGCAACTCCAAAACTAAGCAGTGTGCCTATCAATACATATTCTGTTTTAGCAGTGGATGTATCTTTAAACCTAAGTATGGCTTTCGCGGCAATTAAAAAACCAATGGCCTGAAATTGACTTAACAGAACCAACACCAATGCAAGAATGCGTTCGAGGTTCCCGATAAGCCTGCCTGCTTTTTCTAAATCTCCGGTTTCTCCTGATTTATCAGTTAATTTGATGTCAAATGTCTCTAAAACATTTTTAATAAGTATATTCGTTGGTTTCAGACAAAACAAAGCCCCTGCAATTATCAGTAAATACCGTGTTTGTGTTAACCACTCCGGCAGCTTTATCCCAGTGTTTTGACTGTAAAAATAAACTACAAACACAATCATTGTAATATGAATGATCTGATCGGCAAAGAAAACGTACTTCCATTTTTTAAAAAAAGATTTAACGCCATCTGTCAGTAAATGTGTAACTCCGATTACCAGAGCATAAACAACAAAATTTAAAGAATATGCAAACAACCATGCCATTAAAAAAGTAAGCAGTGCATGTCCATATAAATGCCATGTCATGAAACCTCTTTCTTTCTTTTGTTTACACATTTCGTCATTTTGACAAAAAAAATCTGTAATCAAATGAGCAATAAATTGTAAAATCAATAAATCCTGTATATGCTCCATATCTTAGAATTCTAATTGTTCGTAATATTTCAGGGTGTGTTCAATAGCATTCCAACCACCTGATGTTGAGTGTTGATTTACTGCTGCCTGATTTATACCAAGTTTTTGAGCAATTTCTAATTCACTAAATCCTGATAGTTTATAATGCAGAATATGACACTGGCGTGCCGTTGCATTATTCAGCAGTACATCCAATAAGTCAACCAGCACTGAACCTTGTTCTTTCAGTCTGTATTCATTCGTTTCAAAAAACAGAGTGTTTTTTATGACTACCTTTTCTTTGTTGCTACTTCTCTGATCATCAATTTTACGCCCCGAAAGGTAAATGGCTTCTCCATCCAATATGCCTTGTTGCGGATCAACTATACGCATTGACCCAATACCTATTACTAAACGAATTCCGTATTTTTTGAACAGCAGACGTTTTTTTTCTAACGCTCTGTTGGACGATTTTTCAAAGACCATCATTTTTACGAGCGTTTTAAATAACAAAGCCACACGTAAGCTGTCTTTAGGTTCTTTGATATAGCATTCCAGGTAGTCACCTTTTATTAAATGTCCATAGAATGAGATATCTCCTGATACTTCCGGTTGATTAGCCTTCAGTTGATCAATTAATTGTAGTATGTTTTGCCTTAGCGACTGCATTTCAACCTCATTCAGAGCTGTTGAAGAAACAATATCGCCTGAAATAACTGCATTCATTTTTTATTTCGTTTAATTATGTATGCAAAGATAGATTTATTTTTAGAAAACAACAAATTTATAAGCATAATCACTTATAAACATACTTTATAAGTATAATCACTTATAAATACACTTTATAAGCATAATCACTTATAAATATACTTTATAAGCATAATCACTTATAAATATATCAATTCCATTTCCAGCTGTTCTTTAGGGGGGATATTACAAATCTTTCCAATCAAATGATCTACTTCCTCTTGTTTTGAATAAATCCAATTGATTGAGGAATTACCGGATCAACCAGTTGTTAATACTACCACCACAGAATTCGATACGATATTGCTATGACAATCATTTTCGTGACAACCTCCACCCTGTAAATCTATCAGAATTTAATTGTGTAAACTGAATATCTTAAGTGAATTTTAAAAATTTCGATACAGCTTACGAAATCTTTTTCATTCAACATTGATATTCTATATTTCTTCCCAAATTCCTATAAAATATGTCCTGAATTACATCTTTTTGATAGATGCACATTCCTTTTTCAGGATAAGTTGAATGTTGTATAAGTTAATGCAAATAAGATTAAACAAGTGACTCTTGTCATTGATATATAGATCGGTTTAATTATTTTTACAATAAATTGATAAGACTAAAAACTATAAAAGGAGGTAGTATATTTAGAAAAAAGGGATAGATGGCGCATTGCTAACAAATCACAACTGTTTATACTAAAGTAAAAAACTTACGTTTATAAGCTATTAACAGAGTGAATTCACTAAGGACAGGTTTGCAAAAAGCTATTTTTTTTTGAAGAATAGGCGATATAAAATGTCCGGTTATAAAATACGAAAACTAAAAAAATAAAGATGGGATTTTTTTCATTCACTCAGGAATTAGCCATGGACTTAGGTACCGCTAATACGATCATCATTCACAATGATAAAATTGTTGTCGACGAGCCTTCGGTGGTAGCCTTGGACAGCCGTACAGATAAACTGATTGCCGTTGGACAGAGAGCTTTACTAATGCGGGGTAAAGAAAACGACAGGATTCGTACGGTGCGTCCATTACGTGATGGTGTTATCGCTAATTTCTCTGCCTGTGAATTGATGGTACGCAGTTTGATTAAAATGGTTCCTACCAAAAAACATTTATTCGCACCGACCTTGAAAATCGTGGTATGTATTCCTTCGGGAAGTACGGAAGTAGAAATCCGTGCAGTTCGTGATTCTATCGAAAATGCCGGTGGACGGGATATTTACCTGATTTACGAACCAATAGCAGCTGCACTGGGTATCGGTATTGATGTAACTGCTCCGAATGGTTGTATGATTGTAGATATCGGAGGTGGTTCAACAGAAATTGCTGTAATCTCGCTTGGTGGTATTGTTTCCAATAAATCCATCCGTATTGCCGGCGATGATTTGACAGATGATATTCTGGAATATATGGGACGTATGAACAATATCAAAGTAGGTGAACATACAGCAGAACTGATAAAACTTAATGTGGGTTCGGCTTTGTCTGAACTTGAAAACCCTCCTGAAGATTTTATCGTCCATGGACCGAACCGTATGACTGCCCTTCCAATGCAGGTGCCCGTATCCTATCAGGAAATTGCACTTTGTCTGGAAAAATCAATCTCTAAAATTGAATCTGCGGTGTTAAGTGCAATGGAACAAACACCCCCTGAACTTTTCAGCGATATTGTAAAAAGTGGTATTTACCTTGCCGGTGGTGGCGCATTGCTTCGTGGCTTAGATAAACGCTTAACCGACAAGCTGGGCATTCAGTTCCATATTGCAGAAGATCCATTGCGTGCTGTTGCACGTGGTACTGGTATCGCATTGAAAAACATAGATAAATCATCGTTTTTAATGAGATGAAAAATAGTGTCAGAACAGTGATTTGTTTGTGGAGTATGATTTTTATACTCTTCAAATAAATCACTGTTCTGACTTTTTACAATCTCGAATTTAGAAATCCACAGTTGATCCTTCTGGAATCCTACATAATCCAAATAATGGGATTAATAAAAAAAGCCTCCCAAAATAAATTGGAAGGCTTTTTAAAGAGTGATCTAACTGGGGCTCGAACCCAGGACCCCATCCTTAAAAGGGATGTGCTCTACCAGCTGAGCTATTAGATCATCAAACTTTGTATGCTGTTTTCAAAAGAGTGATCTAACTGGGGCTCGAACCCAGGACCCCATCCTTAAAAGGGATGTGCTCTACCAGCTGAGCTATTAGATCGTTTTTTGAAAGCGGTTGCAAAGATACGGCTTTTTTTTAATCTCACAAATGCTCTTCAGTAAAAAAATGGTATTATTCGAATTTGAAAATGTAACAGGCAGGCAGGTAGGAGATTGAAAAAAATAATATTTTTTTAATTTTTCTGAACCTTGAAGATCTGAAATCAATATCGCAGCAAGTTGATAAAATATATACAAATTGAACCTTGTATTTTCAACTCTAAACAATAGTTGGTGTATAAAATATAGTATCTTTGCATTTTATAAACAATTAAATTGATTAGCATTCATAATTTTGGATAGTTTTACTTACATCCTTCTGACCTTGATTTTCTCGGCTTTTTTCTCCGGGATGGAGATTGCTTTTATCACTTCGAACAAATTACGTTTCGAACTGGATAAAAAGCAACCAAATCTTACGTCGTCAATCCTGTCCATCTTTTATCGCCACCCACAGCAATTTATATCTACCATGTTGGTAGGAAATAATGTCTGTCTGGTAATTTATGGATTGTTGATGGCACAATTGATGACACCGTGGTTAATGCCGATTGGAAATCAGTTTCTGATTACATTCATACAAACCATACTTGCCACGATTATTGTACTTATTACAGGGGAGTTTTTACCTAAAACAGTTTTCAGGATTAATCCTAACTTGTGGATGCGGGTGTTTTCGTGGATATTACTGATCTTTTTCGTGGTACTGTATCCGATTTCCCGATTCAGCACCTGGATTTCTATTTTTATACTGAAATTATTTGGTGTAAAGATTAGTCCGACGACTCAGAAAAATGTTTTCTCCCGTATTGATTTGAATTATCTCATCCAGGAGAGTTTTGATAATAAAGAGAGTGAAAAAGATTTGGAGAATGAAGTGAAGATATTTCAGAATGCACTTGACTTTTCGAAGGTGAAATTGCGTGACTGCTACGTGCCCCGTACTGATATCATTGCGCTCGATTATGATACCAGTGTTGAAACACTAAAGCAAACGTTTATTGAAACAGGACTTTCGAAAATTCCTATTTACAAAGGTGACATTGATAATATCATGGGCTATATACATTCTTCTGAAATGTTTGAACACCAAAGCGATTGGAAAAAACAACTCAATCAGATTCCTATTGTCCCCGAAAATATGGCGGCACAAAAGTTGATGAAGATTTTTTTATTGCAAAAGAAAAGTTTAGCCGTTGTAGTAGATGAATTTGGTGGAACTGCCGGCATTGTAACGTTGGAAGATATTATGGAAGAAATTTTTGGAGAGATTGAGGATGAACATGATAGTAACGATTATGTAGCTGAGCAAACTGCTGAACATGAATATATATTCTCGGGACGATGGGAAGTGGATGCTATTAATTCAAAGTTCAATCTGAAAATACCCGAATCTGATGATTATGAAACATTGGCAGGTTTTATTTTACACAACCATCAGCATTTTCCGAAACTAAATGAAATCATTCGGGTTGAAGGTTTTACTATTAAGTGCATAAAAGTTACCAATAACAGAATCGAACTGGTGAAACTGGCTACCAGTGAATTAAATTAAATTCAATAAGAAAAGTTTTAGCAGAAGGGTAAAAGTGTCCTTAAAAAGAAAAGTATCTGATTTTAAGAAAAAATAGTATAACCTATGGCGTAAAAAAATATATCTTTACGCTGTAATGAAGTAAAGAACCTGTTTTGAAAAAAAAAGTAAAACAGGAAATTAGTGTGTAATGGTTATCAATAAGCAAGAAAAAAACCAAATGGCATTCATATAAACATTTTTTTTTGTATATTCGTGCCCTCAAATTAACTGAAAATTCAAACTAAAAAAAATACAAATTAATATCAAAAAATGGCTACATTAGAAAAGATTAGAAGCAAAGGAGTTTTACTGGTTGTAGTGGTAGGACTTGCATTATTAGCCTTTATTGTAGGCGATTTCCTAAAAGAAGGATCAAACTATTTTAATAAATCGCGCGAAACAGTTGCTAAAATTGAAGGCGAAGAAATCAATATCAAGGATTATTCAGCTGCAATTGATCAAATGACAGAAGTTTACAAAATTGAATTCGGCAAAAGCGAATTGAATGATGAAATGATGATCAAACTGCGTCAGTCAGTTTGGGAAAGTCTGGTCAATGAGAAAATTTTAAATGCCGAAGCAAAAAAATTAGGGCTTGCAGTAAGTAAAGATGAACTTTCCGATCGATTAATTGGAAATAATATTCACCCTTTGATTCTTCAACGTCGTTCATTTGCAGGCGAAAATGGTCAATTTAGCCGTCCACAATTAGTTCAGTTTTTAAATAGCCTGGAAGAAACACCTGCTAACGAAGAAATGAAACAACAAATAGCGAAAGCAAAAAGCTATTGGATGTTTTGGGAAAAGAATGTAAAAAACAGTATCCTACAGGAAAAATACAGTGCACTTATTTCAAAATCGGTAACTGCCAACAGCATCGATGCAAAAATGAGTTACAACGATCGTAAAACAAGTGTTGATGTTTCATATGTAGTGAAACCATACTTTTTAATTCCCGATACGGACGTAAAAGTAAGTTCAAGCGAAATAAACGATCGTTATTCCAAAGAAAAAGCACAATTCAAACAAGATGCAAATTGTACTTTCAATTATGTAGCTTTCGATATCAAACCGATGAAAGAGGATTACAAGGAAGCTGAAAACTGGATGAACAAATTAAGCAGTGAATTCAAAACCACCACTGATGTTGCCGGAGTAGTGAATTCAAATTCGGATATCATGTATGATGGTCATAATTATTCAGAAAAAACAGTGCCTGCTGCCTTGAAAGATTTTGCATTTAATGGCAAAACCGGTGATACATATGGTCCTTCATTTACCAATGATACGTATATGATGGCTCGTGTAATGCAATCAGGAATCATGCAATCCGATTCAGTAAAATTACGTCATATCTTTTTAGTAACAAAAGATGCGCCGAAAGCTGACAGCTTAGTTGCTGCCATTCGCGGAGGAGCTGATTTTGCTGCACTTGCGAAACAATATTCTGCTGTAAAACAAACAGCAGCCAATGGTGGAGAAATAGGATGGATGTCTGAAGGAATGCAGGGAGTTGAAAAAGAAATTACCGACAATGCCTTCAACAAAGCGAAAAATGAAGTATTTACTATTAAAAACGCTCAGGGAGTTCAGATCATGCAGGTAGAAGATAAAACTGCTCCACGTCGAAAAGTGAAACTGGCTATTCTTGAACGCAAAGTGGTACCAAGCAGCAAATCATACAGCAAAATTTATAATGATGCAAAACAATTTGCAGTTGACCTGACAGCCGATAATTTCGAAAAGAAAGCCAAAGACAAAGGATATGTAGTTCGTCCTGCTAATGAAGTATTACAGACTGTTGATAAAATAGCAGATATTCCTTTATCAAGACAAATCATTCGCTGGGCATTTAAAAGCAGCAAAAATGATGTATCTGATGTATTCGATTGTACAACGAAATTCGTAGTTGCGATTTCAAAAGAAGTAAATAAAAAAGGATATCGTTCAGTTGATAAAGTATCTGACCAGTTAAAAGCTGAAATTATTAAAGATAAAAAGGCCGAACTTATAATCAAAAACTTAGCAAGTGAATTGACAAAGAACCCGACTTTAGAAGGATTGGCTTCATTCCTGAAAGACTCGGTTAAATCTGCACCTTCAATTAACTTTGCTTCTTTTCAATTCGGTGGAGCAGGTTTCGAACCATCAATCATTGGTAAAGTATCTGTTTTAGCTTTAGGAAAAGTTTCAGCACCAATTAAAGGAAACGCCGGAGTTTATGTTGTTCGCACAGCAAATAAAGTCGTGAATCCTCAACCGTTGGATATCAAAATGGAAAAATTCCAATTGAATAGTCGTATGAGCTACTCATTACCATATATGATCATTCAGGATATGAAGGATAAAGCCGATATTGTTGACAATCGCCTGAATTTCTTCTGATCAGAAAAGAACTAACTATCTTAAAAAAAGAAAACGGATTGATTAATTTCATTCCGTTTTCTTTTTTTCGGTAAGTTTGCGTAACTTTGCCCGAGGGAAGAGGTTCGACAATAGACAAAAGAACCAAGACAAAAGACAACAGACAAAAGATACAAGATCAAGGAACCAAGAACCAAGAACCAAGATCAAGGAACCAATCAATCAACCAATCAATCAACAATCAATCAATATAATTCAATGACTAAAACAGCACTTGTCGGCAAATCGTTCGAGGAATTAAAGACTATAGTATCTGACCTGGGAATGCCTGCATTTACAGCCAGACAACTTGCCGAATGGATTTATAAGAAACGGATATTCAGCGTTGATGAGATGACGAATATATCAGCTAAAAACAGGGAAACGCTGACTGAAAAATATGAAGTAGGACGTACACTTCCGGTTCAGGCAGTTGAATCGACAGATGGTACAAAGAAATATCTATTTAAAACGGAAGGCGGACATTTTATTGAAGCCGTATACATTCCTGAAGAAGATCGCGCAACATTGTGTGTATCCTCGCAGGTAGGTTGTAAAATGGGATGTGTGTTTTGTATGACAGGAAGACAGGGATTTATTGCCCAACTGACCACTGCTGAAATCATGAATCAGATCATGTCAATTCCTGAAGCTGAAAAACTAACCAACCTGGTATTTATGGGAATGGGAGAGCCATTTGATAATACTATGGCCATGCTTCGTTCGCTGGAAATCCTGACTGCCGATTACGGATATGCATGGAGTCCGAGACGTATCACTGTTTCTTCCATTGGATTAATACCGGCTTTAAAGGTATTTCTTGAAGAAACAAACTGTCATTTGGCTATCAGCCTGCACTCTCCTTTTACTCAGGACAGGTTGCTGTTGATGCCCATTGAAAAAACCTATCCGATCAGCAAAGTCCTTGAGGAACTCCGTAAACACGACTTTAGCAAACAACGCAGGGTTTCGTTTGAATACATTCTCTTTGATGGGGTAAATGATACAATGCGTCACGCTGTTGAACTGGTAAAAATACTCAAAGGCATTGATTGTCGTGTAAATTTAATCCGTTTTCATGCTATTCCTGGATCAGAACTAAAAAGTTCAGCCCCTGAAAAAATGACCTTCTTCAGAGATTATCTAACCAGTAACGGCGTTACTTCTACGATCAGACGGTCAAGGGGGGAAGATATCTTTGCTGCATGTGGTATGTTATCAACTCTTGAGAAAGAAAAATCTGAAGCAAAATCTTGAATAAGTAATCAATCAGGAAATATAATCAGTCAATAAGGTATTCATTCTTTTTTCTGATCCCTCGACTACGGTTGAAATTGTAAATCTGATATGCCGGTTTGTATTAGTTTTTAGGTTGTTAAACCTTTGCAAAATATATGATTCTTCTGATTAAACTTTATTCGATTAATTCAAAATAAAGAAATTTCAATACTTGTCCGGCTTTTTCCGGATGGTATGAATGCATTTATTTTTCTTTCACGGCTTCTACAACTCATTCAATGGAGGTGTTTAAAAATAGGCTGAAAGAGATTCTCCTCAAAAAAATTATTTAAGAAAATACTCAGGGCAATAAATTGTAAATGGAATAAATAGCCTGAAACTACAATTTTATGGCCATTCTTTAACGGAGAGGCATAAGGGAGGGTTCGGTGTTTAATAAACAACGAACCAGATCAATTAACTGACTAAAAAACTATAAGATACAATAGTAATCTGATCTTCATAAAATTGTACATCTTAAATTTGTTTGATTCGACTTTAATAAAACTATCTGACATGGAACAATTGCTTAAACGTTACTATCCAAATACCTGTTCATGAAACATAATATGCTTAAAATATGGTTTGTATCTTTGTTTTTTATAGCTACAAACCTATCGATATACGCACAAAAGAATCTTGAGAATCAGATTTCCGATTCATTGACTGCCATAGTAAACAGTTATACAAGGGTAGGTAAAGTAAATCTGATTAATTTTTCACCAAATCCAAAAACTAAAGTCATATTTGTTTCGGTAAATGAAAGGTTGGGATATATGCCTTTCAGACCGGATAATGTTAAACGTATTTACTCTGCCATTAATAAGATAATCGCAAATAAATACACGGGATTTACTGTCATTTGTCAGGTGG
>Ga0302215_10002254_pt1 | contig 13344 bp, 10 predicted proteins | sample II_Fen_N3_1_FD_194580 | JGI IMG/M metagenome (GOLD analysis project Ga0302215, IMG submission 194580) | Peat permafrost microbial communities from Stordalen Mire near Abisko, Sweden - II_Fen_N3_1 | ecosystem: Environmental > Terrestrial > Soil > Wetlands > Permafrost | place: Sweden: Abisko... | reverse complement strand
ATAATGATGCAAATGTTTGTTCGTTACCTGCAAGGTTTATTACAGAATATGAAGCAAAGAAAATTGTAGATGTATTTTTGGATGAAACTTTTGATGGTGGAAGGCACTTAATTCGGGTTGAAAAAATTCCAATTTTGCTAAAGTAATGTTCCAATTTTTTTAAGCGTTTTACTTTTAATAATTTGATCTATTTTTGCATCTGTTATTTAATAGAATTTAATGTCTGGAATCTATTTTCATATTCCTTTTTGTAAGCAAAAATGTAGTTATTGTGATTTTTATTCAACGAAAGATTCAAATGGGATTGATGAGCTTGTGCAGTCCGAAATTAAAGAATTGATTTTACGAAAGGATTATTTTAATCATGAATTAGTAGAAACAATTTATTTTGGTGGTGGAACACCCTCATTATTAAATATATACAATATAATTGATTTGTTAAAATGTGTAAGGGAAAATTTTAATGTTTCTGTTGACTGTGAAATTACATTTGAAACGAATCCCGATGATCTTACGATAGATTATTTAAAAGGATTATTTGATAATCAAATTAATCGCCTAAGTATTGGTATTCAGAGTTTTAATGATAATGTATTAAAATATTTAGGTCGCAGGCATGATAGTTCAAATTTGAATTATAATATTGAAATAGCTAAATCTGTTGGTTTCAACAATATTTCGGTTGATTTGATTTTCGGTATTCCTGGAATGTCATTGCAAACTTATCTTGATTCTCTTAATAAAGTTATTCAATTAGATATTCAACATATTTCAGCATATTCGTTAACCATCGCTGAAGGAACACTATTTTTTAAGTTAAGAAAGCAAAATATACTTAAGGAAATCGATGAGGAAGATCTGTTGATACAATTTAATTCAACTATTGATATTCTTTCGGAAAACGGTTTTAATCATTATGAAATAAGTAACTATGCGAAAGAGGGTTATAAATCGCTGCATAATTGTTCCTATTGGGAAGATGTTAATTATTTAGGAATTGGACCTTCTGCCCATAGTTACAATGGTATTTCAAGACAATGGAATATTAGCAATACGCACAAATATTGTAGTTTGATTGAAAAAAATAAACCTTTTTTTGAAGTGGAGATTCTCACACGTAAAGATAAATTTAATGAATATATAATTACTGGTTTAAGAACATCTAAGGGAGTTTCCAGAAATTTTGTTATGGAAAATTTCGATAAAGAAATTGTGCAGCATTTTATCAAAGAAGTATTTAGCCTTTTAAATCAGAAATTGATTCATCCTTACGACGATCGGGTTGTATTGACGAGGAGAGGTATATTAATATCGGACTTTATTCTTCAAAGACTATATTTTGTGTAATCAATTTTAGTATACGATGGATCAAATTCTATTTCAGAAAGAAATATTTATACCTTCAACTATCGATGGTTTGAACAGATGTCTTGATGTAATAGGAGAGCTAAAAGAGCAGTTTGATTTAAATTTCGATACTATGTTTTGCTTGCATACGGTATTAGTTGAAGCTGTTGAAAATGCATTTATTCATGGAAATAAAGGAGTGCGGGAATTGGATGTTAGAGTTTTTTTTTCAATTAGTTCGAATGAAATTTTTGTTGAAGTAGAAGATAGGGGAGAAGGATTTGATATTGATGCAATAGCTTCGCCTACTGATCATTTGAATTTGAAAAGAGTAGGGGGAAGAGGAATTTTCTTTATAAAAAAACTTAGTTCGGGTTGTTCTACTGAAGGCAAAGGAAATATAATTCGAATAAAACTTAATAGATAATGTCAATATTATATAATGCAGAGGAAGTAAAAAAACCAAAACTTCGATATCGGGTTGTTTCAATTTGGTTAAAACAAGTTGTACTGAAATTTGGTTGTATTACCGGTGATTTAAGTTATATTTTTTGTAATGATGAATATTTGAAGGTGATAAATGCAAAATATTTAAATCATGATTATTTTACTGATATAGTGACCTTCGATTATAGAGAAGGAAAAGTCATCTCTGGAGATATGTTTATTAGTGTGGATCGGGTTATTGAAAATGCTGATTTGTTTCATTGTGATGTTAATGATGAGTTTTTAAGAGTTATAGTTCATGGTCTTTTGCATTTGTTGAATTTTAATGATAGTAACGATCTGGAGAAAGTGATTATGCGGGAAAAGGAAAACGAATGCATTTTTATGTATAAGGAAATTTGTAATGAATATATTAAATGAGTACGATATAGTTGTTGTTGGGGGTGGTCATGCCGGTTGTGAAGCTGCAGCTGTATCTGCTAACTTAGGATCGAGGGTTTTGTTGGTTTCAATGGATTTGAATCGATTCGCACAAATGAGTTGCAACCCTGCCGTCGGTGGAATAGCGAAGGGACAAATTGTTCGTGAAATTGATGCCCTTGGCGGAAATATGGGGATTATTACTGATTTATCCACAATTCAGTTTAGAATGTTAAACCTCTCGAAAGGACCCGCTATGTGGAGTCCGCGGGCGCAGTGCGATAAAATTAAATTCTCAGCGATTTGGAAAAGTACCCTTGAGGGCATTAAAAACCTGGATTTTTGGCAGGGAACTGTCGTAAAATTGGTTTTTGATGGTAATTCTGTTTGTGGAGTAGAAACTGAGATTGGTGTTGTTTTTAAATGTAAAAGTGTAATATTAACAAATGGAACTTTTTTGAATGGTCTTATGCATTTTGGATCATCTAAGGTTTCAGGAGGAAGAATTTCCGAACCTTCTTCATTAGGTATTACTGAGCAATTAATTTCTGCTGGTTTCACATCTGGCAGAATGAAAACCGGAACACCAGTTCGAATCGATAAAAGGACTATTGATTTTTCAAAGTTACAAAAGCAGGAGGGTGATGAAGGTGATAACCAGTTTAGTTTTTTACCTAATACCAAATCTGGTTTGAATCAATTGCCATGTTATATTACTTATACAAATGCGAAGGTTCACAAGATTATAAAATCAGGATTTGAAGATTCTCCATTGTTTGACGGGACAATCAAAGGACTGGGGCCTCGGTATTGTCCAAGTATTGAAACTAAACTTGTAACTTTTGCGGATAAGGAACAGCATCAGTTATTCCTTGAGCCTGAAGGAGAGGACTCACTTGAATATTACCTGAATGGTTTCTCGTCTTCATTGAATTGGCAAGTTCAAAATGATGCAATTCATTGTATACCTGGATTAGAAGAGGTTAAAATTTTAAAACCAGGGTATGCTATTGAATACGATTATTTTGATCCAACGCAGTTAAATTCCACGCTTGAAACCAAGTTAATTCAGAATTTGTATTTTGCAGGTCAGATTAATGGTACCACAGGGTATGAGGAGGCTGGTGCGCAGGGTTTAATGGCAGGAATAAATGCACATCTGAAGGTTAATGGGAAAGATGCTTTAGTACTTTCTCGAAATGAGGCTTATATTGGTGTATTAATCGACGATTTGGTAACAAAGGGAGTTGATGAACCATACCGAATGTTTACAAGTCGGGCTGAGTATCGTCTCTTATTGCGACAGGACAATGCCGACGAACGTCTGACGCCGATCGGGTATAAGCTTGGGTTAGTTTCAGAAAGTAGGTATGAGGTTTTTTTGGAAAAGATTGATTTTCGGAATAAAGTAATAGCGTTTTGTAAAAGCTATTTGGTTAAAGTTGATTTATTAAATGATCTTCTTCTTGAGAAAAGTACAGCGGTGTTAGTTCATGGAACCAGGTTAGAGTCGTTAATTATGCGTCCCCAATTGTCAATTTTCGATTTTATTCTGGCTATTCCTAAACTTGAAAAATTATACAACAGTATAGATAGTGGAATTCGCAAGGAGGTTATGGAGTCGGCGGAAATATTAATTAAATATTCTGGATACATTGATAGAGAAAGTTCGGTAGCTGAAAAATATCGTCGATTAGAGGGTATTGTAATAGATAAAAAGTTTAGTTATCAGGAACTTGTATCATTATCTACTGAAGCTCGGCAAAAGCTTGAAAAAATTCAACCAAAAACAATTGGTCAGGCAAGCCGAATTCCAGGAGTTTCGCCAAGTGACATTAATGTGCTTTTGGTGCTTTTAGGCAGATGATGTTCCACGTGGAACATTTTAAATTTAATTCTATAATAAAAATGACAAAGCAGATTGATCTTGAAATAGTGAAAAATTCCATTCGGAATATACCGGATTTTCCTAAACCAGGTATACATTTTAAAGATGTTACTACAGCGTATCAGGATGGTGAAATATTTAGTTTTGTTGGCTCCGAAATTTATGAACATTATAAAAATGCAGGAATTACAAAGGTAATCGGTATTGAATCACGTGGATTCATCCTTGGAAGTGTTTTGGCCTATAAATTTAACGCCGGGTTTATTCCAATTCGTAAACCAGGAAAACTTCCTGCTGAAATTTATTCGCAATCATACGAATTGGAATATGGATTTGACACGCTTGAAATTCATACGGACGCATTAAATCCAGATGATATTGTATTGATTCATGATGATTTATTGGCAACCGGTGGAACCATAGGTGCTGCCATTGATTTAGTACGAAAATTTGGCGTTTCAAAAATCTATGTTAATTTTTTTGTAGAACTCGATTTTTTAAAGGGAATAGATCGAATTGATCCAACAGTATCAACCTGGTCTATGATCCATTTTTAAGAATTTGATAATGGAAAGCGAAGGGTTATTTTCAAGTAAATTAAAGGAGATTGTTTCAGTTTTACCTGACTTACCCGGTATATATCAATATTTCAATTCTGAGGGTAAAATAATCTATGTTGGAAAAGCAAAGAATTTAAAAAAGCGTGTAAATTCTTATTTTTCGAAAGTTCATGAGAATCGTAAAACCGCAATTCTTGTTCGGAAAATAGCAGATATTAAACATATGGTTGTTGATTCGGAGGAAGACGCATTACTTCTCGAAAATAACCTTATAAAAAAATACCAACCGCGTTATAATGTCTTGCTAAAGGATGATAAATCATTTCCATGGATTTGCGTTAAAAACGAGCCATTTCCACGTGTGTTTTTTACACGGAATGTTATAAGGGATGGATCATTGTATTTCGGACCATACACATCAATTCCTATGGTCAGAACCATTCTTGATGTAATAAAAAGGCTGTATCCAATCCGAAATTGCAGTTTGAATTTGTCGAAGGTTAGTATTGAAAAGAGTAAATATAAGGTTTGTCTCGAATATCAAATTGGCAATTGTAAAGGGCCTTGCGAAAATTTACAACCCGAAGAGGAGTATCTGGATGGTATATCACAGATCAAGGAGATTCTTAAAGGTAATTTGTCTACTGTGGTGGCACACTTAAAAGGGAGAATGAACCAATTAGCCCTGGAGTATAAATTTGAAGAGGCTGAAAACTTCAAAAATAAAATTTCAATACTCGAAAATTATAAAAGTAAATCTACCATTGTAAGTTCTTCGATCACAAATGTCGATGTTTTTTCTTTCGATGAGGATGAATTGTATGGCTATGTAAATTTCTTACGAGTAGTTGACGGCGCGATTATCCAGGCACACACGCTTGAAATCAAGAAAAGATTGGATGAATCAAGGGAGGAGCTACTGGCGTTGGGGATTATCGAAATCAGGCAAAAGTTTTTTCTTAATTCCAAAGAGATCCTTTTACCCTTTACAATTGATATTCAATTGAAAGAAGTAAGAATGATCGTACCTCAGATTGGTGATAAACGCAAGTTGCTGGAGTTATCGGAAAGGAATGTGAAGTTTTATAAGCTTGATAAAAACAAACAGTTATCACTTAAAACGCCTCAGAGCAGAACCGACAGGTTACTTGAGCAAATAAAAAAAGATTTGCGATTACAGGAACTGCCAATTCGTATAGAATGTTTCGACAATTCAAATATTCAAGGCGCTCAACCTGTGGCGGCATGTGTTGTCTTTATTGGAGGTAAACCTGCTAAAAGAGAATATCGCCATTTCAATATAAAAACCGTTGTTGGCCCGGATGATTTTGCATCAATGGAGGAAATTATTTTTCGACGATATGATCGGGTGATTAAAGAGGAGGGACTCTTACCACAATTAATTGTCGTTGATGGTGGTAAGGGTCAACTAAGTTCTGCTATTAGTACGCTCGAAAAGCTCAATATCAGGGGGAAAGTTGCAGTAATTGGAATTGCGAAGAAACTGGAAGAGATTATTTACCCGGATGATCCAATTCCGTTATACCTCGATAAGAACTCTGAAACATTAAGAGTGCTTCAAAATATTCGAAATGAGGCACACCGTTTTGGTATTACTTTTCATCGCAACAAACGGTCGAAGGAGTTTATTATTAGTGAACTTACCCAAATACCTGGTATCGGGGATAAAACAATAGAAATTCTGATGCGTAAGTTTAAATCGATCAAGCGTTTAAAGATTGCACCACAAAATGAAATTATTGAGGAAATCGGAGTCGCAAGAGCCGAAAAAATTGAGAATTATTTCAAAACAACTACTGAATAGCAATTGAAACGGATTTGATCAGTATAGGAACGGCTATTATTGTGGTTAGAACAGGGAAAGGCAAAATTCATGTATATTAAAGTCTGGTAATGAATTAATCTTTGGGTCCTTTCCCAGTAATTCTAGAATAGAATTCTTATCATGTTTTACATTTAATAGAGTATCAAAAACATACTGAAATTGTGCGTTTTGTGGAAAATCAATATTTGTTTTGACCTGCTTAATAATGCCTTTTTCAACGAGCATTTCAAGTTTTACATTCAGATTTGATACAGAAATACTATTTTGAAAGATATATTTTGGTGAGTAGCCGTAAATCCATTCCCATGTTTCAAATTTGGTTTTTGATATTTGATTTATCAACTCTGTTTCTTGATTAGTTATTGGCTTAATGATGGAATTTATGCTTTTATCATTAATAAGCCGAAATAGAATTAAACTAAACTCATCAATCGTTTTTGGAGACTCCAGGTAATTCGAAATATTAGTCACTTTTGATCTGAATGATTTAATCGATTTATCAATGTACCTTTGAGGTTGATTTTTTAATGCTGCTGAAAGTTTGTTTAAATCAGTATTGAAAAGTAGGGTGCCGTGTGAAAGAACTCGGGTTTTAAAAATGTGCATTGCATTTCCTGATATTTTTTTTGAATCAACAAGTAAATCGTTTCTGCCTGAAAATGAAACATCTAACCCCATTTCACACAAAGCTTCCAGTACTGGGTATGTAAATTTCGTAAAATTTATTTGTTCAAAATTTGTGCAGTTGTGTATAAAGCTAAAATTTAGATTGTTTAAGTCCTGATAAACAGTGCCTCCACCTGAAATTCTTCGAGCCAGTTTGATATTATGCTCTTGCGTATACTGTAGATTTATTTCTGACAGTAGATTTTGATGTTTTCCAACAACAACGCAAGGTTCATTAATATAGATTAAGAATATTTCCTCATCTTTAATTTTAAGTAGATATTCTTCGGTGGCTAAATTAAAATATGGATTTGTACTTGTAGAAATTATGCTGCGCATTCTTTGAATTCGGTTTTATCTATTTGAAATCATATTCGCAAATATAGGCTTCTGGTTTGAATATTCCCGAATTGAGAAAAGTTGTCATATTGGTCTAAAATGTATAATTGCACACGAATTTCGTTAAAAGTGTTATTCTGTTTCGAAATTATTTTTCTACGAATAGTAGTTTCTGGAATTATCTATAATTTTTCTGAACAGGCAGCTGATCCATTTTAAAAGACACCGTTGTTGTATCACTGCTTTTTGCCAAGGGCAACAACTAAGTGATGCAACCGCTATCTGTCAGTTCGAAAATTTTACGTTACTCAATGCGATGATTGCATTTCAAGTTATGCATAATCTGCAAAAATTCGCAAATGTAGAGGATCAGTTTAAATCGGAGAGATAAAAGAAATCGTTATTATTTGTTGTCCGGTCCCTCGGTTTTCCGTGGCTTTAAATTAAAACTTGTGATATGGAAGGCGCTTAAAATTTAAAATTTCAAAAATTATGGGCTTGATCGATTTATCTGAAAAGACGGATGTTCACCATTAGGAAAATAAAACTTTATTTTCCTAATGGTGAACATCCTTTATTTTCAAATCCGGCAAGATCAACAACCCGGTTAACATAGTAAATAATCCATTGTTTGTGGATAGTAATAAACAATGTTGTTCCAAGATCATATTTCCACAGCCGTGGATAGAAACAAAAAATTACTTTTGAAGTGCCTTAAGCTTCTTCATTAACTCCTCGACTCCTTGGCTAGCTCCTTTTGCGATAACCTGTACTCGTCCTGGGAGTGAAGCAGGAGGATTTGGATCGATTAGAAAAAGCGGGGCAGAAGATGGTGCATAGTTGATTAAACCAGCAGCAGGATAAACATTCATAGATGTTCCGATAACGCAAAGATAATCTGCCGATTCAACGATAGGCACGGCTTCAGCCATAGCAGGTACTTCCTCTCCAAACCAGACAATATGCGGGCGTAACTGACTTCCTTTCTCACATTTATCGCCCATTTTCATTTCGGGATCTTTCAAGGTATAAATCAACGACGGATCAATTGAACTTCGGGCCTTCGTTAATTCTCCATGCAAATGGAGTACATTGGTAGAGCCGGCCCTTTCGTGAAGATCGTCGACATTCTGCGTTATAATCTGTACATCGTAGCTTTTCTCAAGTTCTGCAAGCAGAATATGTCCACTATTTGGTTTGCTTTCGATCATCTGTTTGCGGCGGTCGTTGTAAAAGCTGAGCAGTAACGCGGGATTTTTATACCAGGCTTCTATACTTGCCACTTCCATTACATCATATTCTTCCCACAATCCATTCATATCACGAAAAGTGCGAATGCCACTCTCTGCAGACATGCCGGCACCGGATAAAATAACCAGTCTTTTCATCTCTATTAGTTTTCTTCGAATATGGCCAATTTTTTCCTCAATTCCAATTATTCCCAATATTCATTTATAGGTCATCCAAATTAATTTTGGCCCGTTTTGATAATCTAAGTGTTGCGAATAGGTTGTGTAAACTAAATATTGGTAATCGTCGCTGAAAATTGGAAAAAAGTCACCAATATTGGACAAATCGAATATTTTGAAACCTAAAAATATTTCTGGTCAAATTTCGGATGAATCTGATCTTAAATACGAGTTTGTAAAATACTATTCTGGTTGATTTGAAGGATGCTCAACCGAATGCCACGTGGTCAATATAAAAAGATGCGAATAGGGAATTAAGTAAAAATATCAAAGGTATTCTCATTTTTGCGTTCCTGAATAATCTGGCTTTATTTTTAAAAAATCCTACAATTTTGGTTTTTTTAAAATAAAAAATAAAAGCTAAGTGGTTATATGACAGGTGTATATTCGAGACATTGAAAAAAAATGAAATATTTTTGATTTTTTTTGTAACAAATCAAAACAACTCCCGTAATAAAGGGGAGATGAAAAAACAACAGGAGTGTTGTTTTGTTTTGATTTTAAGTTTTAGTTTTTTGATGAGTTTAAGGAGCTGGTGTGGAGACACCAGCTCCGTTTTTTTGATAAAAGACCTCTCTTTGTTTTCTGTGCCCTCGTTATCTCAGAGGTCTTTTTAATTCATTTCCTTTGAATTGTCATCAATACCATTCTACTAACTTGTAAAACAAATACACCTGAAATGCAATTTTTAAGGTGAAAAACTTGATTATAGGCTGTTTTTCTTTGACTTGGTAGCGGGTTGGTTCACGACCAATTATGGGCCATAAAACACAGCAAAAAAATGCCTTACCTGCGTATAAAAGAGAATTCTGCTACTTCATAATCCAGAAGTAGCAGAATTCAAATGGCACCTTGATTGCAATGCTTATTAAAGTAAATTTTAATTGCGAATCTTTTCAACCTCTGCAATCGTCTTTGGCTTTTCTTTTCCAAGACGACGGTAACCGGTTTCGAGAACTAAAAAATCTTCCTCGTTCCGGATTCCTCCGAAATTCCTGAATTTTTCAATTTCATTCCAGTTCAAAAACTCGTTGAATTTTCCTTCTGATTTCCACTTGTCAATTAATTCCGGAATAAAATAGATGCCAGGTTCAATCGTGAAAACGTGACCAGGAAGAAGCTCTTTTGCCAGTCGTAATGATTTTAGTCCAAACTGCGTACTTTTAGGTTCACCGTTGTATCCAACCCATACTTCGCCCAAATCTTCCATGTCGTGTACGTCTAAACCCATCATATGGCCAGTTCCACAGGGAAAAAACAGGGCATGTGCACCTGCGGCAACCGCTTCTGAAGCATCACCTTTCATTAAACCCAATTCTTTCATCGAATTAGTAATTGAAAGACAGGCTGCCAGATGAACATCTTTAAATCTGATTCCGGGAGCGATGGTCTGAATTGCTGCTTCATGTGCCAACAAGCTTGCCTGATAGATTTGCTTTTGAATATTTGTAAATCTACTGCTTACCGGAAAGGTACTTGAAAGATCTCCGGCATAATGCATCGCTGATTCAGCACCGGCATCAAGAAGAAATAAATCATCCTCTTTCAGGATGTTATGGTGCGAATGATTATGCAGCGTTTGCCCGTTAATGGTGGCAATAATTGGAAATGCAATCGTGCAATCCTGTTCCTGCGCAATTTCATTCACTCTTGCAGCAATGTGAGATTCCCGCATTCCGGAACGTGCTAATTTCATTGCTGCAATATGCATATCAACCGAAAGATTTACAGTTTTCTCAATTTCAATGATTTCTTCTGCTGATTTTATTTCACGCTGACTAATTACAGCCTTTGCCAAACGGGTCGAGGCATGATTAGTTACCTCTTCAGCTGAAATATGAAGATAACTTTGAAGCCTTATTGTGTTTTCGGAACGGTAAGGAGGTAAAAAATGTATTTCTCTACCTGATTTCTGAGCATTTTTCAGAATAGAAAACAAATTTTGAGTTGGTTGTGTTTCAAAAATTCCTGAAGGAATAGCCCGATCAGCAATTGTTGGCTGAGGCCCCATCCAGACGATATCATCGATGGTATAATCATTGCCAAAAATAATTTGTCGTTGATTATCAACGTCGATGATGGCCGCCAATGAAGGGAAATCAATACCAAAATAATATAAGAATGAGCTATCTTGCCTAAAATGATAGGTATTATCCAGATAATTCATTGGAGATTCCTGATTCCCCAAAAACAGAACTATTCCTGAACCCATCTTTTCACAAAGTATCTTTCTTCTTTGAATGTAAACTTCAGCTTGAAACATATTTTTCCCTTTTAATAATTAATAAAGTTATTATTTTTCTGGCAAGAAATTCGGATACATGTAATTCTTTGGTGAAACAAAAGTCTCTTTGATTGTCCGGATCGAAGTCCAGCGTATGAAATTAAACACTGAACCCGCCTTGTCGTTTGTTCCGGAACCTCTGGCACCACCGAATGGCTGCTGACCAACAGTTGCTCCTGTTGGTTTGTCGTTGATGTAAAAATTACCTGCAGCATTTTCCAGACGTTTGGTCATTCGTTCAATATTGTAACGATCTTGTGAAAAAATAGCTCCTGTTAAGGCATATGCAGAAGTTTTATCCAGAATATCAAGTGTTTTATCTAAATCCTCGTCTTCATAAACAAAGATGGTAAGAACCGGGCCAAATAACTCTTCAACCATGGTAGTGTAATCTGGTTTTTTGGCCAGAATTACAGTCGGTTCAATGAAATATCCTATCGATTTATCGCATTTACCACCGAAAATCACTTCTGCATCCGCATCATTTCGGGCTGCTTCAATAAAACCTGCAATTTTATCGAACGATGATTCATCGATAACAGCATTCACAAAATTGGTAAAATCTTCCGGAGGTCCCATTTTTACGGTTGCCAATTCTTTTCCAAATCGTTCGCGTACTTCAACCCACATGCTCCGTGGAATATAGGCTCTGGAGGCTGCAGAACATTTTTGTCCCTGATATTCGAAAGCGCCGCGAACCATGGAAATAGTCACAGCCTGCGGATCGGCAGTCGGATCTGCAAAGATAAAATCTTTACCTCCGGTCTCTCCAACAATTCTTGGATACGACTTGTATTTATAAATATTTTCGCCAATGGTTTTCCAGATGCTTTGGAAAACTCCGGTTGAACCAGTGAAATGAATTCCGGCAAAATCCGGCGACTTTAGTACAACGTCGGCGGTAGCTGGCCCTCCGGCAAATACCAGATTAATGACGCCATCTGGTAATCCTGCTTCACGGAAAACCTCCATGATAACTGCGGCCGAATAAACGGCAGTTTTTGATGGTTTCCAGACCACCACATTCCCCCCATCATGGCTGGTGCTGCTGGCAAATTTCCGGCAATTGATGTAAAATTGAAAGGAGTAAGCGCGAAAATAAAGCCTTCGAGCGACCTGTATTCGTTGTAATTCCAGATTCCGGCAGCTGATTCGGGCTGCATTTTATAAATATCGTTCATACATCGAACTCCAAATCTGAAGAAATCAGCCAATTCGCATGCTGCATCTATTTCGGCCTGAAAGGCATTTTTCGATTGACAGAGCATGGTGGCTGCATTTATTTTTGCACGGTAAGGACCAACTAAAAGGTCAGCAGCTTTTAAAAATATGGCTGCCCGATGTTGCCATCCTATGGCGTTCCACTTTTCGCGGGTTTGCATGGCAGCATCAATTGCCATTTGCACGTGCGAAGCATCTCCCTGATAATAATAACCCAGGGTATGTTTGATGTCGTGGGGAGGGAAGATTCGAACTTTTTTGTCAGTAACAATTTTTTTTCCGTTAATAATCATTGGAAATTCGAGTTCAACCGATCTCAACTCATTAATCATTTTCTTTAACTCGATCCTTTCCGGAGAACCTACTGCGTAGCTTTTTATAGGTTCATTCCTGGTATCCGGAATATTAAAAAATCCTTTTGACATATCGTAATAAATTATATTAATTGTTAACTTCTGGTGTATATAGATTTTGGTATAAATGACGTGAATGGTTTTCTTTGAAATCGTCAAAATATCGACTGATCAATTCATAAAGCCTTGGATCATAAATCTTTAATTCTTCGCGTGTATTTAATTGATTGTGTTTTCCATCTGGTTTGGCCACTTCAGCATTCACATTAAACCAGTCCTGAACACCTTCGGCCCAATATTCATAAATATCGGTCCTGGCATAGGTATTTTTGTACTTTCCTTCTGCTTCTGCCATTTTCAGATACTTTTTAAGTGTGCTGTTGATGGTGGTATCGACCTGTATTATTCCAATCAGATGGATGGAATGGGCAAATTCATGGATCAGAATATCTTCAGCGTGATATTTATCAATTTGATAAGCAAGCAGATTTTCTTCCGCACAGG
>Ga0302215_10002253_pt1 | contig 13345 bp, 7 predicted proteins | sample II_Fen_N3_1_FD_194580 | JGI IMG/M metagenome (GOLD analysis project Ga0302215, IMG submission 194580) | Peat permafrost microbial communities from Stordalen Mire near Abisko, Sweden - II_Fen_N3_1 | ecosystem: Environmental > Terrestrial > Soil > Wetlands > Permafrost | place: Sweden: Abisko... | reverse complement strand
GATGGCAGCTGGCTAACCTGGAACCAGGGTACCGCCGGAACGAACGCATGTATCAACGGTCCGGCTATGGTGGCATGTTGTTATCTGGCACAGGCTACCGGCGATTTAAGCTATTATGATAAAGCTGTTTCACTGTATACCTGGTCACGGAATAAACTCTTAATGCCGGCCACCGGGAAAGTTAATGATAATTATAATCCTGAAACCGGTGCGGTCGGCGACTGGAGTTCCACCTATAACCAGGGGACATATCTTGGAGCTGCCATAATGTTGTATAACTATACGAAAGACCCGATCTACCTGACCGAAGCGCAACGGATTGCCCAATTTACTAAAGTGAATATGGCAAGCTCAGGAGTATTTAACTGGGAAGCAGGTCCTGACCTGAATGGATTCAAAGGTATTTTTATGCGGTATGCACGTCGGTATGTGGTTGATGCCAATAGATCAGACTTTATACCCTGGTTGCAACTTAATGCCAAATCAGCATACAACAACCGCAACTCAGAGGGCTTAATCAGTACCAACTGGGGCACAAGAACTGCAGAAACAAGTACACTGACTGCTGACAGTACTTTCAAAATTATACCTGCATTTGCCGCCTCTACTGCCGTTTCACTTTTAGTGAACTGTCCCTACTCAACAAAAATTATAAGGAATGCTTACTCGACAATTGAAGCTGAAAATTTCGACTACATAAAAGGAGTTTCTGTGGAGACATGCCCGGAAGGCACACTGGACTTATCAGTCATAAAAAGCGGATATTATAGCGGTTACAACAACGTGGACTTTGGTTTAACAGGTTCCGGAACGGCACTCTTCAGGCTTGCTTGCTCTACTGCCGGAAATACAATCGATATCCATTTGGGTGGTCCAACCGGGACACTTATTGGTACTGCCACAACAACAAATACCGGTAGCCTGACTACCTATGCCGATATAACCTGCCCGGTAACAAACTTGAAGGGGTTGCAGAATATCTACCTTGTCTATTCCGGCACAGGCACCATTTGCAAAGTCAATTATTTCAAATTCATAGAAGCTGAAAGTGCCGGTGAAACCCATGGTCTGCTGGGAACTTATTATAACGGATTGAATTTTAATACACCTGTATTACAACGCATTGATAGTGTTTTGAATTTCAATTGGCTGGAATTTTCACCGGCAAGTGGAGTCAATGCTGATAACTTCACTTCACGATGGACAGGTAAAATACTACCTCTTTACACAGGTACTTATACTTTTTATATTTCTTCGGCAAATGCCCGCAAAGTGTGGATTGACAATCAATTGATTGTTGATAAATGGATAAATAATTCAGGAATTGTTTATTCTGGGAGTATTGACTTAGCGGCCGGTCAGAAATATGACATCAAAGTTGAGTACAATAATATTGCCGGAACTGCCAACATCAAGCTCGAATGGCAAAGTGACCTGCAAGTGCGACAAGTAATTCCATCTTCTCAACTGTTTATGCCTGATGAAGTGGTATCTGCCATCAACGATACTCAGGCTAATGCTGATGGATTAACCGTTTATCCCAATCCGGTAATAAAAAGTATTACTCTGAACTCAGGCAGTGTGGAAGCAACTCAGGTATCCATCTTTGATATTCAGGGAAAATTACTTATTCAAAGTAATGGTAAATTTTCAGGCACAACATCTTTCGATGTTTCAAAACTATCTAAAGGTGTTTACTTTGTTACCGTGGTATCAAATAATGGTATGAAATTAACCCATAAGTTTATTAAATAAATTCTTATTACCAGAATTTCAGTATAAAATAAAAGTCATTGTTGCTCTCTAACCGGGGCGACAATGACTTTTTTTTGCTAAAATACAACTGAATTTATTCCTGCCTGGCCTATTACCGGTTTGAGTTCTTCTTCAAATCAAATTTTACCAAACGCATAGGATTACCGGTAGCCCCTTTAAGTTTTACAAAACTGTAAATACTTCCATTGTGAAATTTAAAAACGGAAGGATTAATTTTTACATCGTAATTGTCGGCAATGAAGGTCGAAGTGGCTATTTTAGTACCCTGACTATTGTAGGTATATACATCAAACTTATTGGATCCTTCCTCTCTGGTAAAACGGAAAAGCAAGATGTTGTTTTCTGAATCGACCATCATTTCAGAGAAATAGGGTAGATTTGAAGGATAGTTAGCCGGATCACGGAATTTTTCGAGTTGCTGTTTATATTGTGCTATGTAGTTGACCCAATAAGCTTTATTCCTTGTTTTATCTGTTACATCAGTTTCCAGATTACTGACTTGCTTAGCAGCTTTCTGATAGAATCCTTCACGATCTTCCTTTGTGATGACATCAGGTTTTACATCAGCTTTAAACTGTTTTATCTTTTGTCCGTTGGGTGAATAAATGATTATCTCTCCTGTTTCAGGATGAGCAGTTACCAGATTGCCCGTAGTTGTTGTTGCCAATCGAACCCGTGAATACATAGGATCAGCCAATGGCAACGAACAACTAATCATCGGTCCTTTTTGAACTTTACCGGTATCATCGGTATACATGATTGGATTAATAATAATTTTTTTCTCAGTTCCATAAGGTTCAAATTCTGAAGTAATCACTTTCTCTTTCCCATCAGCAAAATTTAACAGAGAAACCATATTCCTTGATTGTTCACCTTTATATGGCACATATCCCAGAAGTGCAATTTTACCACCTTTTAACGGGATTGATCCCAATGGCATATATTTCAGTTTAATAGTTTTTACCCAGAGACCATTCAAATCAAAAAAGTGCATACGTCCATCAACAGCTGTTGTATACAGGTATTTGCCATCTAAAATTCCTTCCACAGAGGGCATATAAATAAAATCGGAAGGGTTTTTACCCCCTTTTTTACCAAATTCCTTCATAAAATTTCCATTTTTATCAAACTTGGTAATGGAATGGCGGGTACGATGGCTCATAAATACCGAGCCATCTGGTGCCACCACAATTTGCTTATACAATCCTATGGCTCTGGAACCGGCTGTCTGGTTATAATCCGGAAATAGTTTATTCCAGTCAATATTTTTGGCATATTCAGCATCGGGAGTTAATCTGATTTCACCACCTTTATAGATCGGGGCCAGTTGTTGCGACCACACAGTTACTGATACAACCAGTAACACTAATAAAAGATTTTTTTTCATGTTCTTTATAATTAATTGGTTTCACATTTTATCACTTTCCCATCTTTATTGATAACTTTTGTAGTAATCATATTCTCCTGAAAAGCCGTATTGGCATCAATACTATTACCCATTTCATACATCCGGATGTTCTCTTCAGATGGTTTAAAATCTTCACCGGGCTTAAATGACATTTTCCACACAAAAAATACCGGAATAAGCAATGCAGCTACTTTTATCCATCCAGGTATTTGTCGAAATTTCCTTGTCGGGTGGATAATTGTCTTTGGAATCCGGAACTCAGGAATCCGTTCGGGTGACCGGGCCGAGGAAATTATCAATTCTTTAATTGATTGTGCCAGTTCCTTTTGCTGGTGGTACCTTTCCAGACACTGAGGACAGGCATTCATATGTTGATGGTATTTTTCCGACAACACGGAAGGTGTTTCGCCATCCAGCAGTTGCTGAATTTGGTTATTGGTTAAGCATTTCATAATACTGGTTTTTAAGTAAGGGTTTAAGTTTTTCCAATGCCCTGGAGAGGCTTTTGCTCACGGAGCTAAACCTAACTCCACTGATATCGGCAATTTCTTTGTAGGATAGCCCTTCGGAATATAAGATGACCATCAGTTTTTCGTGTGCTTTCAGCGTTGAAAGTGCCTTCATGATTATTTTTCTGTGTTCAATCTCTTCTATTTTAATGTCAAAACGCTCGCTCACTCCTACTTCCGATTCATTTACGGCTTCGATCTGCAGGGTTTGTTTCCGTCGTCCCACCGTATTGATACAAATGTTGGAAGCCACTTTATAAAGCCAGGTCTTCGGATATTGAACCTCTCCTCCCGATTCATAATGAAGATACAGCTTTACAAATACTTCCTGAACGATATCCTCCGCTTCGTGCCGGTTGACCGAAAACTTCGACACCATTCGGTAGATCGTAGTGAAATGCTGCTTATAAAGTTCGTTAAACTGCTCCAATGGTTGGTGATTTACTATATAGACACGAAATATACATATTTTATGACAAAAAATGATTCTTTTATTTTGAGAAAGATAAATTTAATAAATAAACAACGATTTTTTTAGCCAGTGAGGCTGGAAAACGATATCCAATACATGGAAAAAGAAATTACTAATTACATCGTTTCATCAGTTTTTTCTTTAGATTTGATTTTTTGGTGATATGAATGGCTCACGTGCAGCTTATGCGTAAGTATCGTTTTAGGTATATAGGAAAATAATTGGGGGTTAGTTAGGTGTTGATTGGGGATTCAAAGGGCTGACCCCCTATGAACCCCCTACCAACCCCCTACCAACCCCCTACCAACCCCCTATCAACCTATACCATAAATAGAACAAAACCATGACCATTTCCGGAGCAAAAATCCATATTTTTAACTTATTTATATTCGTGATGGTGAAAAAAGAACAGGGTTTTGAGCAATGCAGTTTTTTATTTTTTTTAATATGTACTATCTGATGTTTTCTAAGTTGCTTACAGGAAATTCAGTTTTTTACTAATTTTATTCGTTTTAATTTTTCATAATAAAAAGGAATAAGCAGTTTAAATTATTCTTACCATCTACGACCTGCTATTTTAAAACCTTTTCACACTACATTCCAGTTTAAAATCAAGAAAAAAGAATTAAATTCTTTTCTATCCATAATTATTTATAAATTTGCAAACGCATTGCCATACAATTTCAGAAAAAAAATTAAAAATCACAAACCCGTAATTATTCAATATGATTATCTGCAAAACATCCTAAACCATAAATATTACATTTATCTATCGGTGAATAGCCCTGTAAGTTGTAATGTGACTGAAGTATATAATCCAGATAATCATTTAAATTAATATGATTATCCGATAAACTCCTAAAGCATTAGACAGTTAATTCCGGAATAATTGAATACATGAAAATGCAATTGAAAAATTTTAAATACCTTATTTTTCTTTATTATTTCCCTTCGTAGAAAACTAAACTAACACAATTCCGACCATTATTTCCTTATTTGTTGAAGAACAAGAAGAATTTATAAAGTTTTATCAAAAGCCAATAAATGCAATAAAATAAAGGAATAAGGGTGGGTTATAAGGGTATCAGGGTTTCTATTAAGGGTAAGAAAACAAAAATAAGGGATTTTAATATCACATTTAAACCCTTTGGATTTACGAAGATGACTTTATAGTATGACACATTGCGTATAATTATAGTATCCACTTTGCAATGAATAAAATTTTTATCTAAACTGAACATTCATTCATTGCCAATCCCCTTAGTATCTAATTCACTCAATTCGATGATTAAAAAAACACTTTTAGCCATTTTTATCCTGACTTCTGTATTCATTCAGGCCAAAGAAAGCAAACTCGATATTGCTCTCAAAGATTTGGATGCCTGTATTGATAAACGTTCTTCTTTTGAAGAAATAAAAAAACAAAGAATAAAAGAGTTGGAAGTTAAGTTTTTCCGGGTAAATATATCTTTAGCCGATCAATATAAACTGAGTGAAGCCTTATTTAACGAATACCGATCTTACAAATATGATTCGGCCTATACTTTCGCAGGTAGGATGTTGGGGTATGCCGAAAAAATAAAAAACCCTGATTTCATAGCCGAATCAAAAATAAACCTGGCATTCAGCTGCGTTTCTGCCGGATTATTCAAAGAAGCATCCGAAATATCCAATTCAATCGATTCAACCCAACTGACCATTCAATGCAAAGCTGACTTATATGCTTTTTTATCTACCCTGAACATAGATATGGCTGATTTTGCCACAGGAGCTTACTCCACTAAGTACAGAAAAAACTCACTCCAATATTGCCGGAATTCATTGGCACTGTATAAAAAACAAAGTCCGGAAGGAATTATGGCAAAGATTCGTGAATGCCAGTTGGAGAATAACTACCCCAAAGCCATCATTATTGCTGAACAATACATTTCGGCAAAGCATCCCGGTTTGCACGATTTCGCCATTGTGGCTTCAACTCTCGGATATTTCTATCAGATAAGTGGAGATACCACAAAAGCAATTGTTTATTTTTCGGCTGCTGCTACAGCCGATCTGCAAATGGCCACGAAAGAGACTTCGGCAGTTCGTCAGTTAGCCGAATTGTTATATACACGTGGTGATGTTCAACGGGCCTATTCATACGCTATCCTGGCACTTGACGATGCCAATTTTTACAATGCCCGCCAACGTAAAATTGAAGTTGGAAGGGTACTGCCCATCATTGAAGCAGGCCGGTTTGAAATTATAAAGCAACAAAAGGACAAACTTTTGATTTATGCAGGAATAATATCTATCCTGTTTGTGCTCTTTATGGTATCCTGGTTGATTATTTTAAAACAAAAGAAACGACTGAACTCAGCCAGGTTGCTGATTCTCAAACAAAATACCGATCTGCTTGAAACAAATGAACAGTTGACCGAAGTGCAGAAGAAAATCAGCAAACAGAATATGGATCTGGTTCAAATCAATGAACGGTTGAAGGAAGTACACCGGATTAAAGATGAATACATTGGTTATTTCTTCAGTACGAATTCAGCTTATCTGGATAAAACGGAAGACTTTCGTAAAATGGTGGTTCGTAAAATACGGAACCGGCAGTTTGATGAATTGCTCGAACTCTCGGCAGCTACCGATTTAAGAAAAGAACGGGAAGATATGTTTGACCTGTTCGACCAGATCTTTATGAAACTCTTCCCTGACTTTGTGATCCGCTACAATCAGCTTTTTAAAGAAGAAGACCGTATTTATATTAAACCGGATGGAATGCTCACCCCTGAGATACGTATTTTTGCACTCATAAGGCTTGGCATCACTGAAAGTGAACGCATTGCTCAGTTTCTTGATTTTTCATTATCAACAGTAAAAAATTATAAAACAAAAGCAAAGAACCGGTCATTCATATCAAATGATTTATTTGAACATAAAATAATGGAAATAGAATCCGTAAAAACAGACATTCAGTAAAATAAACACCGATCAGCACGTACACTTTGAGTACTTTTTTAGGCATCCTTTGGGTGCCTTTTTTGTTGATACACTGTATATTAAAGCTCATCTTACAGGTCTATCCCGTACATTATGTGTAGTCGTTGAATTAATTCATTTCATCTACATATATATTTGCATTGTGAAGAATCGAAACAGTACCATGCACTCATCGTATGAAATACTCATATGACGGGATATGGAATAATTAATTAACCTTTTAAATTTAATAGTATGAAATTGAAATTTCTACTTTTCGGCATCTTATTTATGTTTGCCGGATTTACAGGATTTGCGCAAGAACAATTCACCGTAAAGAGTAAAGTTTTAGATGATCGGAAAGACCCCCTACCGGGAGTCAGTGTGTTGGAAGTAGGCACACAAAATGGTACAACAACTGATTTTAATGGAAACTTCGTTTTAAAAGTTTCCTCTGAAACATCCATCCTTAGGGTCAGGTTTCTGGGATACCAGTCCATCGAACTTGCGGCAAATAAATTTGGAGCAAGTGTATCATTGATTGAGCAAACTTCCGATTTGCAGGAAGTAGTGGTAGTCGGGTACGGCACCTTACGCAAGAAAGATGTAACGGGATCGGTTTCAAGTGTCACCAAAGAAAACCTGAACAAAGGGGCAACCACCAATCCGTTGCAACAACTGGCAGGTAAAGCTGCCGGTGTGGTAATTTCACAAACAGGAAGTGAACCTGGTACCAGCCCAAGCATCAGGATACGGGGGATTACTTCGTTGCTGGGAGGTAACGACCCATTGGTTGTCATTGATGGAATTCAGGGGAACCTGGATTTTTTAAATCAGCTGCCACCTAATGAAATAGAAAGTATCGACATTTTAAAAGACGCATCCGCCACTGCCATATATGGTTCACGTGGAGCACCCGGAGTGATCTTAGTTACCACAAAAAAGAGCGAAGCCGGATCCTCTCAGATCGAATACAGCAGTACTGTTTCGATGGATATGATTTCAAAAAAGCTGGACTTTCTGACTGCTGACCAGTGGCGGACTCAACGACCTTTATGGGGAGTAGATCCATCCTCAGATCATGGTTCGAATACTGACTGGTATGGCTTGCTTACTAAAAACGGATCAACACAAAATCACAGTGTAGCCATTGGGGGTGGAACAACCAACTTCAATTACCGGGCTTCTGTAGCAGCCATTCTGCAGGATGGTATTGTTATCCATTCAAACAATCAAAATTATATCGGACGTTTTCAGGCAACTCAAAAGGCATTGAATAACAAACTGATTCTGTCTGCCAATCTGAGTGGCAGTACCGTAGCAAATACCGGAAGTGTAGCGAGTATTGGTCGTGCAGCTTTCACATCGAACCTGATCAGTAATGCTTATATAAGCAAACCAACTGACCCGGTGTTGAATAGTGATGGAAGTTATTTTACCGATAAAAATCAATTTCAGTATATCAATCCGTATGCAGTAGCTCAAACCGTTAAAAACAATCAAACTATCAATAAAATGTTTGGAAGTCTCAAGGCAGACCTTGAACTAACAAAAGGATTAACAATCGGTTGGTTTGGAAGCTGGAGGAAGCTGGATGGAAACACCGGATATTACCTGCCGGCAGCATCAACTGTTGCATCAGCCATCGATCAACGCGGAACAGCCAATATCAATAATTATCATGAAGATGAACGGTTAATGGACGCCACTTTGAATTACAAAAGGGTTATAGGTGACCACAGCTTCGATGCTATTGCGGTGTACGAATGGCAACGTCAAACCTACAATGGTAATTTCACACAAATGAAAGGTTTCATTAATGATATTACAACCTATAATGCCCTTCAACTGGGAGATTTTGGACGCATCACATCAGGTGATATCAGTTCCTATAAAAACGACCGGACCCTTATCTCCTTTTTGGGAAGAATAAATTATTCTTTCAAAAACCGCTATTTATTAACAGCCAGTCTCAGACGAGATGGATCAACAGTATTCGGAGAGAATCATAAATGGGGTGATTTTCCTTCCCTGTCGGGAGCATGGAGATTGAGTGAAGAATCGTTTATGAAAGGAATCGATTTTTTAAATGATTTGAAAATACGTGTCGGGTATGGTATCACAGGGAATCAACAAGGTTTATATCCACAAAACTCACTTCAACTTGTCGGTTCAAACGGACAGACTTATTTTGCAGGCAATCAGATTACAAATTATGGTGTTACCCAGAATTACAATGCTGATTTACGTTGGGAAACCCGTACCCAAACTAATATAGGAGTTGATTTTGCTTTGTTTAACAGCCGGTTATCCGGTTCGGTGGATGTTTACAGGGCTACTACATCCAATCTTTTATTTAATTATACTGTTCCACAACCTCCGTTTCCTTTTCCAAATATGTTTGCGAATGTAGGAAAACTTTTAAACGAAGGGATAGATTTAAATTTAAATGCCGTCATTGTAAAAACTAAAGATTTTAATTTCTCAGTCAATGGAAACTTATCCTTATTAAGAAATAAAGTACTTGAATTAAGTGGCAGCCTGAACGGAGTGCCTTTAAATACAAATTATGTACAATGGGGTACCAACAGTTACCTGATTGTTGGTCAACCGGTAGGTACATTCAACATCCTGCAACATGCCGGAAAAGATGCAAATAACAAAGAAACAGTAGTGGGTGAAGATCTGACAAGCGGAACAATAGACAGCAGTGATAAAAGTCCGAATCGCAAATTAGAAGGTTCAGCATTGCCTACCTATACGTTTGCATTTTCGCCGGTACTATCGTATAAAAACTTTGATTTGACGATGCTTTTCAGGGGACAGGGAGGGAATAAAATTTACAACACCATTCGTTCCACTTTTAGTTATTTTGAAAACCTGGGTAAATCAAACCTGTTAGCAAGTTCCGTATCAACCGGACTTTTCACTTCACCGTTTGCTTCTGATTTATGGTTGGAAGACGGATCATTTTTACGATTTGAAAACCTGACAGTAGGATACAATATGGATACGAAGCAACTAAAATATATCAGAAACCTGCGCTTATCACTCACAGCCACCAACCTGGCCATATTTACAAAATACACCGGAATCGATCCTGAGTTGAATGTGAGTGGAGCCAGTGCAATTGGTGCAACCGGCGGAACCGGATTTGGAAATGATAATGGAATTTATCCAAGGACTTCAACAATTGCCATTGGATTAAATGTGACACTTAAATAACCTTTAAAATCAGTCAAAAAATGAAAAAAATAATCACCCTGGCATTATTTAGTACCCTGATAATGCAGAGCTGTACAAATGTAGAAGAAGTTGTGTACGATAAATTTGCAGCAAAAGAATTCTATTCATCTTCTACGGGTGCTGACGTAGCACTGGCCAATGTATATTCACAAATTCCGGGAAACTGGGGCGGAATTGGATATGTAGGAGCTGACAATGGTTGGTATGATGTGAACAGCATGTCCACCGATGAGCAGGTAGTACCTCACCGTACTACCGGAGACTGGGAATTGACTTTTGCCCAAATGTATCTGAGGGAATGGAGGCCTGATCATTCTCAAATAAATAATACATGGAACTGGTTGTATAAATCGGTATTCAATGCCAATCTGGCTGTTGATTTACTTCAAAAGGCAAATGCTGACCCTGCTAAAATTGCAGAAGCGAAAGTGATAAGAGCTTTCTTCTATTATTTATTGATGGACGATTTTGGAAATGTACCCTTTTATACAGACAATAACATAACGGTAGACAAAATGCCTCAAAAGAGCCGGAAAGATGTTTTTGATTTCATAGTGAGTGAATTAAAAGACAATGTAGACAAACTTTCGACCACAAAAGGCGGTACTTATTATGGCCGGTTTAATAAATGGGCGGGATATGCATTGCTGGCAAAAACTTACCTGAATGCAGAAGTAACTACCGGAACACCCATGTGGGTCGAATGCCTGGCAGCCTGTAATAAAGTATCCGAAGGAGGCTTCGCCCTTCATTCGGGAGCTTTAGATGCCACAAACCCGCTGGGATCGAAATACTTTGAATTGTTTGGGGATGTATGCCCTGACGACGAAACCATTCTGGCGATTTATACCAAAGTGGATATTGTAGGAAGAAACATCTTAACCATACGAAGTTTTGGAGGTACCGACGGGACCAATATCCTGGGATATGGTGCCTGGAACGGAACCATATGTCCTCCGGATTTTGTAAATAAATTCAGTGATAATGATATCCGCAAACATCAGTTCAGATTCGGACCAAATCCATACGGACCAAAACCGGCCGGTTTTATTAATTACTCTCTGGCAGTAGCAAACCTGGATAATCCGGGAGCAGAACCGAATGCAGGAGCAAGGAATCAAAAGTTCTGGCCTGCATTGCCAATGAATGGTGGAGGAGCATCCAATGATTTTCCGATATACCGGTACGCCGATATCATGTTAATGAAAGCAGAATGTATGGTACGAACCAATGATGCAGCATCGGCAAAACCGTTGGTAGATGCCATCAGGCTTCGTGCAGGTCTGAGCGGTCTGGCTGCCAATCCGACATTGACTGACATTTATAATGAAAGAGGCTTTGAACTATCCTGGGAAGGACATCGCAGGGAGGATATGATTCGTTTTGGAACATTTATTCTGGCTCATGGACTGGCACCTGCCGTGGATGCTCACTTCAACCTGTTTCCTATACCTACAGCAGCGATGAATGCCAACACAAATTTAAAACAGAATACAGGGTATTAAAATAATATATTATTCAAAAAGGCAGCAAAGCATATGTAGAGATTAACTATCAGATTGTGGGTACTTTAATTTATACGCCTTGCTGCCGGTTTGAATACTTTTAAATTGATTTTTATTGAAAATTAAATTTACTATTAAAATGAATCATTTATGAAAAAATACTTTATAAAGGCACTTTATGTGTTCTTTGCCTTCATTTTATTCGCATCGTGCAAGGAAGAAGCGGTAATAACCACACTGGGAATAGTCAATTTTCCTAAAACGTTTGCAAGTTCAACAAATTCGGTAGTCATTACTGCAACGAACGATTCTGCATCAGTGATCTCCTTTAACTGGGCATCTGTCAGTTATGGAATAAAGGGTGCTGTTACTTACACCCTGCAATTTGATATTCCATCGGATACTGCCACTACTACCCCCTGGTCAAAAGCAACGGATATTCCGGTTGGTGACGACCTGTTAACTTTATCCATGCTGGGTGTAGACCTGAACAACATTGCTATCAATAGTTTAGGATTAACTCCCGGCGTTGTCGGGGAAGTTGTAGTTCGGGTGAAATCATTTATTGATCGTCCTGCTTATTCGAATGCAATAACCTTGTCGGTAAATCCATATGTTCCACCTGTAATTGTGGTGGGTCAGGTATTGTGGGTTACCAGTCCGGGATGGAATATATCATCTGCTCCGAACATTGTGTCGGTGGATTCAAATAAACTGTATGAAGGCTACGTCTATATACCCGTAGGTGGCTCTACCCAAATTAAATACTCCAGCAGTCCTGACCTGACCCACCTTGTTTATGGTGATGGTGGTGCAGGGTTGTTGAGCACAGATAAATCAGCAGGATATTTAAATCTGCCTTCGGATGGATATTTTGAACTATCTGCCAACCTGAATAACATGACATGGACAGCAACCAAAACAACCTGGAGTATACTGGGTGATGCATCACCGGGTTTATGGGTTACTGATACTCCGTTGACATACGATCCAACCACCAAAGTGTGGACTGTCACATGCGACATGAAAACAGCCGGATCATTTAAATTCCGTGCCAACAATGCATGGAAAATTGATTTTGGAATCGATGCCACAGGAAAAATGGGGTATGTTGACAATCCATTGTACCCGTATAATGGAACGCTTTCAAACCTGACAGTACCTTCGGATGGCAATTACACCATCACACTGGATCTGCATGTTCCGGGACAGTATTCGTATAAATTAAAGAAAAACTAGTTGTCCGGATAATCCTGAATCCTTCTTAAAAAGAGGAGGATTCAGGCATATTCAAGCTGATAAATGATTTCATAACAGGTCATCATTTTAAAATAATTATAAAGATGACAATTGTTTTTAAATGCTGTTTGTCGTATTTTAATACACACTTAAAGTCACCAAAATTAGTATTAAACAATTGTAAAAGAAAAAGATTTATGACCATACTTCAATTTAAACCAGAAAA
>Ga0302215_10002251_pt1 | contig 13351 bp, 8 predicted proteins | sample II_Fen_N3_1_FD_194580 | JGI IMG/M metagenome (GOLD analysis project Ga0302215, IMG submission 194580) | Peat permafrost microbial communities from Stordalen Mire near Abisko, Sweden - II_Fen_N3_1 | ecosystem: Environmental > Terrestrial > Soil > Wetlands > Permafrost | place: Sweden: Abisko... | reverse complement strand
GATGGACATATCCGGAAGGACGGATTATCAGCTTCAGGTTAAACATTTTTTTATTTAATGAAGAACAGATCCAATGCTTATTAATCTTCCGACCACTATTGATTGCATCCCGATAGCTATCGGGACCTTATAATACAGAAGGCTGGGATTGCATCCCGATAGCTATCGGGACCCAGCCACAAGCATTATCATTTTCTCATTTAATGAAGGACATATCCGGAAGGACTAGGGACCCAGCCACAAGCATTATCATTTTCTTATTTAATAAAGGGTATATCCGGAAGGACGGGTTCTATGCAATTCTTTTCTTGCCAGTGCTCTATATTTGGTAGAATCGCCCCACTCGGCTACAATAGGATGTCCATTAAGATACAGCGTGTCATTATAATATTGTTCGGCAATGCCAAAACAGTACATACACTGCCAGTATTTGTATTTCTGTTTATTCCCGAACTTAGTCAGCAACTCGCCAAAACTACGATTGGCAATACTATCGGGTATAATATGCTTCACTGGCGTTTCCCAGGCACTTACATTTACTGCACAAGATAAAAACAAAGTAAAGAATATTGATTTAAATTTTTTATTCATATTTATTCGCTGTGTTACCAAACAGTAAATGACCTACCTACTGGAAAGAAAGGCTTATTCTATTTACATTTAATAGACTTTTGTTTATGCATTGTTTTAGCTTTTAATTTCGTATTCCGATCCAATGTGGTGTCTTGCAGACTATCTAGCCAGTATTCTTTGAATGTCTTCAAATCACGATCAAAACAACACTTTATTTGTCTTTTTCCAAATAAGCCATAAAAATAATAACCTTTCTGACCTTCATAATATAAGTATGCACTCTCTTTTCTAGAATAATCAAAGCTGTTGTCATTTAATTTAGTGAGTATTGCAATTTTCTCTGTGGTTGTGTTATTTGATATAAATATTCGAAATTTTTCATCGGTATCAATATATACCAGATTATCCGCCGTATCTATTGCAGCTATATAATAACCGCTTGGGTCGTCTTCGCCAGACGAGTAATGAAACCATGTTCTATGCAATTCTTTTCTTGCCAGTGCTCTATATTTGGTAGAATCGCCCCACTCAGCTACAATACGATGTCCATTGATGTATATCGTGTCGTCATAATATTGTTCAGGACCAAAACAGTACATACACTGCCAGTATTTGTATTTTTCTTTGTTCCCAAACTTAGCTAACAACTCGCCAAAACTACGATTGGCAATACTATCGGGTATAATATGCTTCACTGGCGTTTCCCAGGCACTTACATTTACTGCACAAGATAAAAACACAGTAAAGAATATTGATTTAAATTTTTTATTCATATTTATTCGCTGTGTTACCAAACAGTAAATGACCTACCTACTGAGAAGAAAGGCTGATACTATTTACGCTTAATAGATTTTCGTTTATGAATTGTTTTAGCTTTTGATTTCTTACTCTGATTCAACGTGGTTTCTTGCTGACAATCTAACCAGTATTCTTTGAATGTTTTTAAATCCCGATCAAAAAAACACTTTATCTTTCTTTCCCCAAGCCAGCCATCAAAATAATAACCTGTCCGATCTTCATAATATACATATGCACTATCTTTTTTAGAATAAGCAAAGTTCCGATAATTCAACGCAGTGAGTATTCCTATTTTCTGTGTAATATTATTGTGCTCAATAAATGATAGAAACTTTTCATCAGTATCAATATATACTAGATTATCCGCCGTATCTATTGCAGCTATATAATAACCAATTGGGTCACCGTCGCCAGGCCAGTAGCGAAACCAGGTTCTATGCAACATTTTTCTTGCCATAGAGCGATATTTTGTAGAGTCGCCCCATTCGGCGACAATTGGATGGCCATTGATATATACATCATCTACATATTGTTCTGCAACACCAAAACAAGACATACACTGCCAGTATTTGTATTTTTCTTTGTTGCCAAATTTTGCCAATAATTCACCAAAACTACTGTTAGCAATACTATCAGGTATAATATGCTTCACAAGCGTTTCCCCGGCACTTGCATTTAATGCACAAGCTAAAAGTGAAACAAGAAATAATGGTTTAAAATGATTGTTCATAGTTGTTTTGCTGCAAACAGGAAATGAAGTACATACTGAAAAGAAAAACTATTTACGTTTAATAGACTTTCGTTTATACATAGTTTCTTTTTTTAATTTCTTACTCTGATATAAAATACAGTCTTGCTTGTTATCCAACCAGAACTCTTCGAATTTCATTAAATCCCGATTCCAAAAAAACTTTGTTTTTGCCTCCCCAAGCCAACCATCAAAATAATAACTTGTCTGATCTTCATAATATACATATGCACAATCTTTTTTAGAATAAGCAAAACTCCGGCTATTCATAACCGTTAGTATTGCGATCTTCTGAGTAATATTATTGTGCTCAATAAATGCCAGAAATTTTTCATCGGTATCAATATATACCAGATTATCCGCCGTATCTATTGCAGCTATATAATAACCGCTTGGGTCGTCTTCGCCAGACGAGTAATGAAACCATGTTCTATGCAATTCTTTTCTTGCCAGTGCTCTATATTTGGTAGAATCGCCCCACTCAGCTACAATACGATGTCCATTGATGTATATCGTGTCGTCATAATATTGTTCAGGACCAAAACAGTACATACACTGCCAGTATTTATATTTTTCTTTGTTCCCAAACTTAGCCAACAACTCACCAAAACTACGATTGGCAATGCTATCGGGTATAATATGCTTCACTGGCGTTTCCCCGGCACTTACATTTACTGCACAAGCTAGAAGTACAGTAAGAAATAATGGTTTTAAAAATTTCTTCATGTTTTTTCTTTGTATTACCAAACAGGAAATGACCTAACACCTGCTGGAAATGAATAACAATTGTAAAATGTATTCGCTCTATTAACAAGATTAATCCAGTCATGAGGTTTATAAACTGGAGCTAAACTCATTGTTTCATAATCGTCATATTTATTATAATACTGACCTAACGGTGGTTTGATACGTGAGTAAGATGACTCATTCCAATTTTTCACCACATTGTATTCCCAACGATAAACCAGCATATGTTGATACGATGCGCTTAATCCGGCAAAACCCATTCTGACATGCATTAATTCATGACCCATTGTCAAATACAGCTGATATCTGCTTGCAAAAGCTGCCTTAAACAAATATATATCATATTTATTGTTTCCTATCGGAACAGTAACACCTCTAATTGGATTTATAGTCTTATTACCTTTTGAGTTTGTTTGGGTCATTTCAACAACATCTCCTGTCTTAGTGTATTTAATATCTTGTGTATTTCTAGGCAAAGTACCATCAGCATAAATCCTATTTAAAGCACCTGCAGTTCCGGCACCAAAGTTATTGTTATAAAACAAATCAGCATTAGCCTGTGAATAACCTATGGATGATTCACCGTAGGTAAGTTCACCTGTTGTAGCTACCTGAGCAAGATCTTCACCTCTGCTACCCATTTCATCTGGAGAATTCACATTCTCCATAGTCGTAAAACCATAGCTGGAAGCCCCCAATGTAAGCCCATTTGAATTAAAACCTACATTGGCCATATGCATACCGCCATCTAATGATACGCCGGCATAAAATCCAAAACTATCCGAATAACCCATACCAAAAGTAGGTGTAAAATGTGGAGTCCAGTCTTTCCAGCCGGAATCTCTCACACCTGCTAAGTATGAAATGCCATTAGCGATTAAATTTCCCAATAATATTGCACCTAATAGTGGATTATTTCCACTTGGGTCGGTATATTTAAATGGATTGCCTAGGCAATATTCATAACGATTATAACTCAACCAATTATTTGCATCCAATACCGGGTCTGGACTAAAAAACATAGCTGTAAGCGGATCGTAAACCCGTCCGTTCATATTGATGATACCAAAAGCATCGAGATGTTCATGCCCGGTATAGCCTCTATTCACTAACCACGAAGTACGGCTGTCTTTTTCCGCCCAATTATCCGGGTTGCGGCGTGCACCCCATGGGTCATAAGCATAACGTTCAATTAAGTTACCATCTTTATCGGTTAGCGCTATCAAAGAGCCCTGATAGTCAGCATAGCTGTAATAGAACTTATCCGGTTTACCTGTTTCCTGTATCAGAATAGCACCGCTAAGATAATGGATTTTTTTTGTAGTATTATTGATATTATCTACTTCTTCCTCGTAATTGCCCAAATAATACCGGGTAAATTTAGTTACACCACTTTCTTTGTATACCGACATGCGTCGTTCGTCATCTACGCCGTAAGTCAATACATAGTACTTATTCTTTTCGGTCAGTGTGGCTATTTTCTTAAAGTCGGTATACGTTACGCTTAATTCGGCTGTTGGAAAACTTGGCTCTGCTTGCGGAAAATTAGATGGAACTCCTGCTATAGTTGCCAATGCATGTGGTCCGATAGCTGTTCCATCCGGTCTGTTTCCACCATAATTCATGGTAAATCCTAAATCCGATTTAGTCGTAATATTACTGCTGGTGGGATCGTAGGTAATGGTATTCGGTTTTACGAGCACTCCGTTTTTATAAATACCCCAATAAGTCAATCTGTTTTGGCTATCGTAATCGTGACCATCGCCAATAAACACTTCCTTTTGAATATTATTTGTATTTGCATATAGTTCATCAGTTCGGTATTCCAAATTTCCTTTTGCATTGAAAGAGTATGCTGCTTTTACAACCCCATCCGCAGAAATGCCGGTAGGTAATCCTCGAGTGTCAAAATCGTAGGTAGTTACTTTGCCTCCTTTATTCACATGCAGAATTTGTCCTTTTGCATTTTCGTCAACTACCTTCCAGATAGAGCGCGTAGCATCTGTCACTTCTGTCAGATTGCCATATTTGTCATAGGAATTTATTGTTGAATAACCTGTAGGATAAATTTCCTTCTTGACCCGACCATAAACATCGTATGACTTTTCACTAATGTATTCTCGTGTAGTTCCATTCGTAATGATATCTTCTGTTGTTTTAATTACCCTGTTGAAACCATCGTAGCCAAAGGTTCGGGTATTTTTATTGGCTATTGCTATACTGTTTACCCTGCTTTTAAATTGAGTATCATAGGTATAAGTAGTAATCTCTCCATTTCGATTAATATTTTGCAATAGACCTAAACCGGCATCATCATAGGTATTAGTCGTAGTGATATAATTGGTATTATCGTGTACTTTTTGTCTTGTCCATAGCAGATCACCAAAACCATTGTATTTTGACTCTTCAGTTCCTCCATCCGGATCAACCTGCCTGATTAGCTTACCTTGCAAATCATACTCCATTGTCACTGCCAATCCATCTACAGGAGTGGAAGTTTTAGTCAAACACGAGTTAGTGTAACTATAGCCGTAAGTTACTTTTTTACCATTCACAGTACAGGTTACAGTTTGTCCGGCACTATTCGTTACAGTTTCTGTTGTTCCTTCGGGCGAAGTAATTGTCGTTTTAAGTTTATCATAAACCGTACTGGTAGTTCCCATCAATGTTGTTAGCGAACTAAGATAACCATAGTAAGAATCGTAACTATAGGTAGTACAAGGATCACTTGTCGGATTAAAAGTGGTATTGAATGTCGGCTCTGAAACTTTATCTGTCATCCCATCTGTACGATAAGTAGTAAACACACGTATAGTATTGTCATTTAATCCTTTGGTTTCTTTCCTGACAACTTTCCCTTTATTGTCATAATATACCCATGAAGGTGCATTGCCTGATGATTCGGAATATGTATAATATTGAGCTGTGTTATCGTTATTCCACTGTACAACATTGGTCTTACGCATACCATCGGGGTGGGTGGTTTCTTTAAGTTGTCCAAAACCATTGTATTTGTAGGATGTTTTATAACTTTTATTACCAACCGTAAGCGTCTCATCGTTGAGCAACCCTAATGTTTCATCCCAATTATAGGTAGTTATTTCATTTAATGCATTTGTTTTGCTAGCAATAAAACGACCGGAAGGAGTGGTAGAACCAGTAGGGACATAGCTAATGGATGAACTCCGTGTTTTTCCATTGGCTGCTATCGAAATTGTTTGAGCATGCCCCCATATGTCATAATTGTAAGTAGTAATTAACTGATTTACATCATCAGGATCGTTGGTTTCAGTACGTTGAGTTATTTTATAGGGGTTTGATGCATTCGAAGTATCAAATGTGTACCCATAACTGGTTTTACGTATAGCCGATTGTCCATTCTGAATTTGTGTAGTAGTTACCGTTTGTGGTAAGTATGGAATCTTATTTTCAGGTCCGGTAAATGTTGTTACTGTTTTACTGGTCAAGTCTATATCCGTTTTATTTTTATATCCGTAAGTAGTAGTCTGAGTAACTGAACTCGGATATAAACGATAGTCAAAGGTAGCGATTTGTTGAGTTTCCTTAAAGTCATCCGTATTAGTTTGAGTTGAAACTATCGGAATATATCGTTTTTGACCATTTGCTCCTTGTGTAATCCTATTTGCATCGTCAATAACACCATTCGTTTGACTAGAAGTTGAAATTTTCTTAATCAAAGTGGGCGACGATATAGTTTGAGCATTATAATTTGTTATTGTCTGACTTTTTAGACTTACATTAAAATAGCTTATGTTCACTTCATATTCAGTTGTAACTTCCCTGTTTTTAATCAGATTAGATTCGACAACAGTCATAAAGCCTAAGAAGCCTTTACCATCTGTGTGTATTAGAGGTTTATTAAATTTATAGCTCGTTACGCTTCCATTTGCGTCTGTATGTGAACTCACAATGGTTATCGGTGACTTCACATTTCGTATTGCAGTATTTGTTTCTGCTGTTTGATCATAATCTGAAAAATGGCTATACGTAAACGAATCTGTCAGTCCCATTCCATTTTTAATAGAAGTTACTTGATTACGCCTTGTGGCATTGGGCATTGTATAGGCAATATAGCTATAAGTTGATGTAGGATCATTTGTTATCGGCAATACCAGATCTGCTACGCCATCACCATTTATATCGCTTACCATGCCATACATTTTATTGATTCTGTTTGAGGATGTAATAGTTTTGTCTAAAATTAAATTCCCTCCCTCATTTTTATAAAAATACCAGGTTGTATAATCAAAATACCAGTTTTTTGATGTTGGTATTCCCAAGAAATAACTCCAGGTATAGTTCCATGTTTCGTCCCCGACTACAAAGTCTGGCAGTCCATCTCCATTGTAATCAAGCACGTAAGACTGGTTCCTTTCATCTTCATATACATTGCAAGCTGTATGAATAGGTGGGTTTTTTATTGTTGGAGTATTGTAATAATCTCCAGTGTTTTCTAATAATTTCCACGTATAGTCACTCGATGACTGAGAAAGTATATCACTCAGTCCATCACCATTAAAATCACAAGTCCTGTAATTAATATCATTTTTGTTGTATTGACCGTAAGTACCACACATTACATACCTGATGGGGAAATCCTCTCCATTACTATCCTTATCCCAAACAAATCCACCTGTACCATTTGGATTTATTGCCATTATATCAATCAATCCGTTTGAATCGAAATCTCCAAGTTGATTATTAGTTGTAGCTAAATTATTAAATAGCGGGTTTGTGAAAAACCAACTTTTATAATAACTTAATCCGTCAGAAGCACCTTTATAAAGGATATATCCGGGATGATAACTTTTACCTGATTCTTCATGATTATCAAATGCAATAATAATATCATTGTAATTATCGTGATTCAAGTCTCCGGAAATCATTTTGATATTTCTATTCTTGTTATAATAAACATTATTGTCAATTGTAAACGTACTAACTGATGATATCAAATTGTTATTAAACCTATATGTAAACAACTTTCCACCATTAAGAAGTATTATTTCATTTTGTTTATCATTGTCGATGTCATTGACAACAATTTGAGGTTTATATATATCCGGATCATAATAAGCAAAATAAGCTATTGCATTACTACTAGTATTATATGTATTAGTGGTTGGATTAAATAATCGTACCAAAATATGACCTTGCTCACTACTGCTCCCTGCCCAAAATTCAATTCGATCTTCATATCCATCATTATTCACATCACCTGAATAGATAGACCCTCCATTGTCACCCAAATACTTATCTACGTTATCTACAGCAACTGTTTGTGAAGTGATTCCTGAACTCTCTTCTCCCCAATTAATTGTTGTCGAATTTATCATTGTGCCATCCAAAGCTGTTTCAGAAACACTGCTTAAACGATTATCTGTAGATGACTTATAATTGAATCCAAATGTATTAAGAGCCTTTGTTCCCGATTTTGTAGTAATTGTGCTTAATAATTTTCTTTGATAAATTTGAAAACTGTTATTAAACCTTTTTTTCGGATAATCCATTACTTGATTATATGAAAATTGAACCGATTGACCAGCGTATTCTATCTTTTCAAGATATTGCCCTTCGCTGGAATAAGTGTAAGTCATAAAGTTTCCATAAGTATCAGTAACTTTATTCAGTTTCCATGCTAACACTCTCACATCAGTTGGATCATTCACATTTGTCAGTAAAGAATTAGCTGAATTACCATATTCCATTATTTTGCCTTCTTTTGTTGTTATTACAAAAGAAAAATCACTGACAGAACTGGTTGCAAATGTTATTTTTGCGTAATTCTCAACTTCAGTACCATACACAGCTCCAACAGTGAATGGATTTCCAGACAATAGTATTAGTCGTTGCCCATCTAAATATAAGGCATCTGAGTTATCAAATTTTATGGTATTGTTTAATCCATCAAAAAAATAACATTTAGGACCACGTGTTATACCCGAGAGACCAGATAAATCCCATCCTGTACCAAGTGCTCCAAATCCTCCCTGACTATTATAAACTACTGAAACTTGTGGTTGCATTCCATTTACTCCCTGTGGTACTTCTATCGGTATTTGATAGGTAGCCGCACCCGTTGGCGTAACTGATGCGCTACCGGGAATTGAACCCACAATCGCGTTTTTACTTGATCCAGTGCATTTAGGTCCACTATAATAAAAAGTCTCTGGTTCGGATGTAAGTGTACCATCCGGTTTCAGATAAGTCCCATCAGTAGGCGGGAAAAGCAATCCCGCATCAATCTTTGCACTAAAGGTCTTGCCTCCTTCAGCCTTAAAATGAAAACCAGTTGTACCGTTATTTTGTAGAGCAACAGACTCACGAGCCACGTAATTTTTACTAGCAGATGATTCATCTGTGTTAATTACCCAGGTTGTTTTTGGTTCTTGTGCCCATATTATGGAAGTCCATAAACATAAAAATACGGACAATATCAGGTATTTGTATCTTTGTATCATAGTCTATATAAAGTTATTGACATTGTATAAAGTGATATAGCTTTTCAGGGCTTCCTCTACATGTTTAATGATGGATTTGGAGTATTGGCTTCGAGGATAGGATTAACTTTTCCAAAGTTTGGAACTTTGGAAAAGTTAGTAAGTTTAAAGATGTATTAGAAGTTACTTCAACTTTTTCTCCAACTCTTCTATTTTTGCACTTTGTTGATTGATGGTTTTTTGCTGGTCAATCATATACAGGGTCAGTTCTTCCACTTTCTGCAGCAATTTGTTTTGCATTTCACCCATATTCAGTCCGTTCTTACTTACTTCTGCTGCCGATGGCATTTCAGGTAAATGGCTGTTTACGTTTACAAATTGTTCTACCTGATAAAGAGGCATAAGTTTATATGTAGGTGTAAAAACATAATCGGCAAGTGGTGGTTTTAGATCAACAATAACTTCTTTCGTATGAATTGAACCATTTACAGTAAGCATTGCTTCTGTAGGATCTATCTCTGTTGTTCCAATACTAACATTACCGTTAGCATTAATTCTCATTTTCTCACCTAACACTCCACTATTACTTGTATAGAAACGAAGGATTCCGGATCCACCATTGGCTGAATTAGGATATCCTGATGATATACGCGCAATTGTTTGATTTTGATTTGCAATTTTGTAATCCAAATCTATTCTGGATAGATCGGCACTACCATTATCATTAGTTGAGAGTATAAGATGACCTGATGTAGCAGTATTAAATACTTCTAATTTTGCTTTTGGTATAGTTGTGCCTATTCCAACATTTCCACTTTTTAAAATCATTTTGGCAACATTTGCTTCTGTAAAATAAAGTGGTTCATCTTTTTGAGCATTTATTATTGTCAAACCACCTCCTGCTAAAAAGGTATAATTTATTCCTGATGGAGCAGATTGACTCATCCAAATGGACCCATATTCGCCAATTCCACCTGTAGTTCCCATTTTAATATTTCCAACTCCTGCTCCTGCAAAATTTATATACGAAGTTAAAGCATTTCCTCTTATATCTAATTTCGCATTTCCATTTGCATTTGCATTTACTATTCCTATTCCTACATTACCGGACAAATATGAACTACCATATACTGTTGAAGTCCCATTTGTCAGGGATGAATTTGTTGTTGATTTTCCTCGAATAATTACATTTCCATATACTTCTAATTTTTCAGTTGGTTGAATGCCTATTCCTAGTTTCCCTCCTATATATTCATCATTTTGAATGACAGTTGATTTATTGATTGAAAAATTTGGGTCCATAGAATAATTCAAACTAAATATCGGGTCATTATCCATACCATTCCAGCCATATTCACAATAAATATGAATAGTACCTGTTGAAGAAATAATTGTACAAGATTGTTCTCCATCTGTAGGTTCACTCGTACTAACGATCCAATTATAAATCCCGTTGTCATTTGTATAAATTACAAAATAATCATATGTATTTGATGTGTAATTTATTTTTATGGGGGTATTGGGACTGACTTTAATTACAAAATCATAATACCAAAAACCATCTTGATCAAAGATACATTCATCATTATTTAGTGCCAAACTTCCGGTATTAGTCTGTGCAATTATGGGCGAAGTAATAAAGAATGTAAATGCAGTTATAATAAATATCTTTAGAAGTGATTTCATATTCTATAAATTTTTGGTATTGTTTTTAATTGATGCTATTTTTAATCGCGCTATCCTTTTTGATTCAAGAGAATCAACTTGATCTTTGGTTAGAATTCCTTTCAACATTGATCTATAATCATTTACAGTTTGTACATTAATTGAATGTCTGGATGTAACATTTGATTGTTGACTTAGATTTTGCAATTTAACCTCATACTCTTTTGCTTTTGTTTGAATCATTATTTTTTGACTATCGGTGAGATTAACATCTTTACATAAGTTTTTCAACATATTATTTGCTAAATTCTTTGTGTAATTTTTCGTGTTTGGATTAACGGCAATCAGCAGATTTGAGGAAATAAAAATGGCAATAATTGCCGTAAATAATTTTACTTTTTTCATAAGATTCAAAAGAGTTATTTGTTATATTGATTATTTATTTAATTAGTTTATTCACGTTGTCAGGTTCAGGTGCACTGTCATTGACAACTAAAAAGTTCTATTGTTTAATAATTTTAAATTCCGTCATTTTATCTCCCGCCTGCACCCTGAGGATAAACCATCCGGGAGGGTAAGCATGCATGTCCAACGGGTTTATGCCTGATTCCGCTTTCAGGTTTTGCAGTTGGATTCCCTGTGCACTTATCAATACAATACGGAGTTCATCCTTGTCGCTTCCACCTGTAATTTCTACTGCCAGGGATCCTTTAGTAGGATTGGGATATATAGTTATCTTACGTTCTCCCAATTGTTCTTCTACAGGAATCGGGTCTTCAACAGCCTTTTTGGCATGAGAGGGTGGTGGAGTGATATTTACTATTTTCCTGGAAATCCTGTTCCCTGCATTATCGTAGGCATAGCTGACAATTTGTTGCTGCGCCAATGTCTGCATGGAATATGATAGTAAGAACATAAATAGCAAATAATACGGAATAGTTTTGTGTACATGTTTCATAAAATTAGTTTCTATTAGATGGATATTTTTTAAACAGTGTAAATATAATTTATAATATATTACATATCAAATGTCATATTTTCGAAAGCTAAGTTAATGCACTATTGTTAAACTATAATATTTATACTGAAATATTTTTAGGACAAGCAATTTTTTAATTGTCTGTATATTAGTACTTATAAAATGGACAGCGATATATTTTTAGGACACGACAAATTTCATCAATAAATAAGTATTAAAAATAGGCTGTTTTGAGCAAGATATAATTAAATATAGATAAAAACAGTTAATCGAAGTCTATTTGCATTTAATGAAATAAAAAACAAATTATGTGTGCTTTTTTAAGTATTCCAACTGTTTATTTAGTTGGCAGCATATAGTCCGTTAATTTTAGGCTAAAGAATTCAATCTGACTAAATAAGTTATTGGCATGATGTTTACTGATTTAATTTTTATACTATGTGTCCTGTTATTAGTTAAGAAAAAGTTTGTAGTTTATTTAACCGCTCTTTTGCATCTCTCCTCAAACTCCATAATATCCTCCAGGCTAAACCGGACACAACTTTCAATCATCCGGTATACTATTTTATTTTCATACCGCAGGGTTTTCAGTGCCCTAAGTGATATGCTCAGCCGATCAGCAACTTCTTTTTCCGTGAATAATTGGGTGTAATCCTGGGGATGTAACTTACAAACAAGAGTCCTGAGACCGGCTATCTCCTGCAACAGCAATTCCACCAGGTTGGAGGTGTTGGCATCGGTTTGTATGTAGGTTGTTCTTCCCATTTCGGTTTGCCTTTCACGGTTTAGAAGGTCGGTACAAAATTGGGAAACTTGTATTTATATTCCTATTAACCCGCGTGCAGGTAAATGGATTAAGTGTGGAAGATGTTGTTATTCAAATACGTATGTTTTAGTAAACCGGGGCTTCATCCGTTTCAGGTAAATCGGTTCAACAGAACAGGTATATCGTTGTTGTAAAATCTTTCGATGAAATCTACGCCCTTTCTTTGGTGTATTCTTCAAACGCGGTTGCCAGGCTTTCCAGAAAAGGTGCAAGGGATTTCTTGCGCTGCACGGCATTCGATAGTTTTGCCTTCGCGTCTTTTATCTCCATCCCGAACATTTTTTCAAATGCTTCCTTCAGTTCCTTTTGCGTCATCCTTTTTCCATCTTTCCGGGTGATGGTATTGGTCTTAAGCAGTGCCACGGAGAGCTCCAGCAAATCGGTATCCGTGCCGTTCCAGTTGAATCCGGGTGTATCGGGTAACCGGTTTTTCCCGGTCAGTGCCTGTCGGTTGTGCTGATAGATTGCCGCATTTCTTTCATGTTCCATTTCTTTCTCTATCCGCTCCATCTCGATGCTGCAGAGCCGGTTCATCTTTTCAAAATACGTTTCGG
>Ga0302215_10002250_pt1 | contig 13355 bp, 12 predicted proteins | sample II_Fen_N3_1_FD_194580 | JGI IMG/M metagenome (GOLD analysis project Ga0302215, IMG submission 194580) | Peat permafrost microbial communities from Stordalen Mire near Abisko, Sweden - II_Fen_N3_1 | ecosystem: Environmental > Terrestrial > Soil > Wetlands > Permafrost | place: Sweden: Abisko... | reverse complement strand
AAAAAAGTTACTGCTATTGTGGAATTATTAGCCAGGTTTGATGAATCATCAAATATCAACTGGGCTACCAAAATGCAGGAAGCCGGGATTAAGGTCATTCTTGGTGTCGAAGGACTAAAAGTACATTCAAAGCTGGCACATATTTCTGCACGCAAAGGAAATATTGCCTGTATAGGAACCGGTAACTTTCACGAAGGTACTGCAGCAGTATATACTGATTTTACTCTTATGACTGCTCATAAAGCCATAGTGGATGAAGTGGAAAGCGTATTCGATTTTCTGGAGCAACCTTATCTTAACCCGACCTTTAAACAACTTATTGTCGCACCTCAATACATGAGGAAAAAACTTACCAGTTTAATAAAAACAGAAACAGATAATGCAAGGCAAGGCAAACCGGCTTATATTCTTTGTAAAATAAATCATATTGTTGATGAAAAAATAATTGAAAAACTATATCAGGCTTCAAATGCAGGTGTTGAAATAAAACTATTGGTACGTGGAAACTGCTCGCTGATTACAGGTATCTCCAAACAAAGTGAAAACATTCAGGCATATGGAATCATTGACCGTTATCTGGAACATTGCAGAATTATGATTTTTGCAAATGGAGGCGATGAACGATACTTTATGGGTTCGGCCGATTGGATGCAACGAAACTTAGACTACCGGGTGGAAGTGTATACTCCTGTTTATGATCCCGATCTGCAAAAACAGCTTAAAACAGTCATCGAATTTGGATTAAAAGATAATGTAAAAGCCAGAATTGTTGACGGATCAGGCGAAAATAAATTGAATGAAACATCCGGCGAAACACCTTTCAGGTCACAGGAAGAGCTTTATAAATTCTACAGGAAGGAATATGAATCGGGTTTCATTGATAACAAAAAATAAAGAAAACAGAATATTAATATCAAAAATAACAATTCTTATGAACAGCATTAATTTTGCAGCCATTGATATCGGTTCGAATGCCATACGCCTATTAATTAAAAGTATTGTGCAGGGCGATCCTTCCGATTCTTTCACTAAAGTATTAATGGTTCGTGTTCCTTTACGGCTGGGACAGGAATCTTTTTTAACAGGAAAGATTAATGGAGAAAAGGAAAAACAACTTATCAGACTCATGAAAGCCTTTAAACATCTGATGAAAGTCTATAACGTTACCGATTACAGGGCATGCGCAACAGCTGCCATGCGGGAAGCTAAAAATTCAAATGCACTTGTCAAGGAGATACGTAAAGAAACCGACATTAAAGTTGAAGTGATCAATGGACAGGAAGAAGCTTCTATTATCTACGAAAGCCATTTTGGAGACAATTTAAACAAAGAGCAGAATTATATTTTTGTTGATGTAGGTGGTGGGAGTACTGAAATAAGTCTGATGGTAAATGGTGAATTACAAGAATCAAAATCGTATGATATAGGGACAGTGCGATTGCTTAATGATAAAGTCAAAAGCGGAGAATATGAAAGGTTAGATTATGATTTGTCCGAAATCAAAGAACAGTATAAAATTAACGATATTATCGGATCGGGTGGAAACATCATTAAACTGAACTCCCTTGCAAAAACGCGTAAGAATACGAAACTTTCTCTTCAGAAACTTGAAGAATTGAATGATACTTTAAAACAGTTTTCAGTGGACGATCTTATTATCAACTATAAGATGAAACCCGACCGTGCAGATGTGATTACTTTTGCCGGAGATATCTACATTAAAGTGGCTAAAGGTGTGGGAGCAAGTCATATTATTGTTCCTACCATTGGTTTGGCAGATGGTATTGTACACATGCTCTACGTAAAATGGAAAGAGAAGAATAAAGTGGGAGAAACAGTTATCATCCCATAAAATAAGTTGATTATAAAAAGAGGTTGATGTATAACAATTACATCAACCTCTTTTTTTGTATTTTTAAAAGACTCTCCAATGTAAATATCAATTATCAACTGCATTATTAGTTCCGCCTCCGGAAACTTCTTTTGGAGTTGTTACATCTTTGTTTTCTTCAACTTCAACAGATGATGTATCCGGGATATCATTCCTCTTTACATAATCAGTTATAGATGATTCTACTTTTTTCGAACCATTCGTCGAAACGTCATCACTTTTAGTAAATGGCTTTTCTGCTTCCGGACTTGTCTTATCGTTTTTATCAACATCCTTTTTCCCTGTTAATACGGGGAATTCTTTTAAATCAACAGAATTATCTACTCTTGCCACTTTTTTGTTCAAGTTCAAAACATCCCTGCACACTGCAATAAATAATTCAATCTGATTATCAAAATTTTCAATGAGTGTGTCTTGATCGTGTTCAAATACATCAATCAAATCATCTTCTTCCAGTTTTCTTTTTTTACAATATTTCTTTATTCCGTTGATTAACACTTCATAATCCTGAATGTCACCGAGCTTATCCTGATACATTTTCAACATATCAAGTTTTGATTCCTCAATATCTTCCAGATAGGAGAGAATTTCAACCCGGTAACGGAATTTTTTAAACTCAATTCTGATTTTGTGAACATCCTCTGCATCATCAATGCTCCTGGAATTGATCCTTTCAATAAGTTTGTTAAGCGATTTCTCTGTTTTACTGATTACCTTTGAAGTTTCCAGCTTTGATTTCTTCTTAATAACCGGGAAAACCAGTTCTTTCTTTTTACAAAATTTACTTACTTTTCCTTTAAGCTCCGTTTCAAATTCTTTTAAATAAACATGATATTTAATTATTTCGGGTGTTTGTTCAAGACTTTCGACTTTCATCATTTGAACCTGAATATCACGCAGTTTTCCGAAAAGTTTAAATGCTTTTTCTCCATTCTTAATTTTTGATGGGTTCATTTTGTAAGCTGCCAGTATTGGAAAGATACGCCGGAGTATCACTCTTTTATCATGAATCTCGTTTTCAGTCATCTTATTTTCAATCTTCTGGTATTTCTTAACCATCTGATTGTATTTTCTTTTAATTGTATTCATAATTTCGAGGTTGTAGTTTATTGCAAGTTTGTGAAAATTGCTGTTTCAGTTATTCTTGGTTATCATCTTCTAAGTTCTGTTCTTTTACTTTTTTTATTTTGATTTTAATACCCAGGTTTTTAAATGCTTTTTTTAATCTTTTCCTGTGTTTTAAGTCAAACGAAGTAACATATAATGAGTTTTGAAGAACATCTGCATCCTTCAATAATTCGCTGTATGGATCATGTATCGTTTTTTTATCACTGTGATGACTGATTGCAGTTTTGATAATTTCAATTTCTTCATCATTAAAGATTTCCAAATCCCTTAAAAAATTTTCTGCTTCAACGGCACCCAATAGTGCATGATCTTTTGAATACCCGATTTTATAAGTATGTATATCGTGCAACAGGCCTGTAATTGTACAAAGTTCAACATTCAATTTTCTTTTAATAGCCAACAGACTACAATTTTGAGCCACACCATATAAATGAATATACCCATCCGGGCGTACATGTACATTTTCCTGGTTTAGCAAAATAGTATCTAACTCATTTTTAACCAATTCCAATCTATTCATCTGTTTCTATATGTTTTAAGTATAACATTTTGCGAAACTAAATGTTTCTGTTTTACTCCAATTTGGTAATTAAACCCGGACATTCGCCGGATATAAATTAATATCTTTTTTAGTCTGTATATTCCTGTGAAAACATAAAACTGATCTCTAATTCACGGAAGAATATCCGCCCGGGAAGAACAATACAAATATAATAAGAATCATTTTTTATTTGCTGATTATCTGGAAGGTATATGGAAGTGTAATATAATTGTAAAGTGTATGACAAATACTTGTAACCTTTTTGAAACTTTGAAATAAAACAGGAGTATTCACAGTAGTATGCGGAGTGAAATTAACAAGAAAATATTTACTTAAAATCAATTCAGGGTCCTTACAAATCGTATCAGAAAAAAAATGCTGATCCCTGTAATTGTTCCGAAAATGGAAAATAAAACCATATTCGATTCCAATCCTTTCGACTTCATTACTATTACCATAGCTGCAATGGCTAAGGCCATAAAGATACAAAATATCAGCATAGTTGGAGCCAGAAGAAAACCTATGCTTCTTTTTTTAATCAGGGCGATGCCGGTGATCAACAATGCAGGTAAACAGATAGCTATGTCAAGTACATGCACCGGATTAATTAATAAACCACTTTCAACAACACTCTGTGGTGTCTGATTCAGAAGAATAGCCGGAATAATTTCTGAAAGCCATATAAAATAAAATAAAAGTGAGATAACTATTAAAAATATTCCGGTCGATTGGGTGGGAACCTTGCTGGAAAACCATCCGGAACTATTTTCATGGAGTGATGTTATTACGAAATAAATCAGAGAATAAAAGGACAAGCCTAATATGACACAATAAGCAATAAACAGATTATTAAAATGCAATCCGAAACTATAAATGGTATACGAATATGCCAGATAAAATATCGTACCACTCCAGACGAATAATCCCGTACGACTTTTGCGATAGGCAAATAATGCTGCAACAATCAGGATAGGCATCACTACAAACAGATTGATAATATCCTGCCCAATCCCTTGTGAAGCATATAAGGTTGTTTCCTTTGCATACGTACTGTCAATAAAAATACCTGCATAACTAACAATGGCTGTTAATACAGCTAAAGGCAATGACAAAAATAAAATATTGTCATCATATTTCTTTTCTAACATAGTTTTCATTACAAACAAAAGGTTTTATACTATAGGATGTAAGATAACATCCATTTATTAATATTTTGGGAATATATATGGATTTAACTGGACTTAACGAATAGTCAGTTATACCAGTTTTTTACCAAGTTTTTCGGTAAGGAACAACCAGTAGTTCCTCTTTTTCGCATCAGCTGTTTTAACAGGTCCAAAAGTAAGAATCTTTACCGGTTTAATTCCACAAAACTCAAGAATAGTTTTTTTCATTGAATGATGACCGGGGCTTCTGTATATGAGCGAATAATACCAGGTCGGTGTATCCATCGTTACAATTAACCTGGCTGATTTTCCTTTTAGTAATTTGTCCCAGAAAAGAGAATTGTCACGATATTTAAATGCAAACTGAGGAAGAAAAACCCTGTCGATAAGGCCTTTCAATAAAGCAGGATACGTTCCCCACCAGGTTGGATATACAAATACCAAATGATCAGCCTCCAGTATATCTTGTTGGATGAGTAACAAATCAGGCTCTAATTTTGTCCTTTCACGATATCCGTGCATTAATACCGGATTAAACTTCAAATCTATCAAATGGACTAATTTACATTCTGCTCCTGCCGATATTGCTCCTTTCTGATAACTTTCAGCTAAGCCAAAGCACAGACTCTCTTTATCGGGATGACCATTAATTATTAATATCTTTTTCATACTAACAGGTTTAGATTATTTTTATAATCAATAATGATTACAAAGATAAAGACATCATATTATGCTGAGGTTACATGATGCTGGTAATGATTTATATCATTCACACATTTCGCTGAATTATTTAACATGACGGATTGTATTTCATATCCCCCTTTCAAACAGAATTACAAACATTAAAATCAATGGACAAACTGTGCAAAATCCTCTACTGGTCTACGAGGACTGACTGGTAGCGGATTCCTGTCAATATAACCTACGCGAGCTACAAACATTAATTCATTTTTAATTCCAAGATGTTTTGCAACTTCATTTTTAAATTTAGCTTCTTCAACAATCTGATTCATTGGTTGAAAACCAATATTCAATTTTGTACATGTCAGATGGATATTTTGATAGAATCGCCCCAGGTTTACCCATTCTTTGACTGAATTGTTTGATGCAACAATGACGATCCATCCACCACAGCCAAGGACCTGTTTTTTTGTCTTCTCAATACCGGCTTGAATAAACGATTCTTTTTCTGAATCTTCCGGTTTAAAAAAATGCCGTACCATAAAACCGGCAATACCTGTAATCTGCATTCCGGCTGTGGTGAGTCCGTCTTTTTTCTCTATTACATCAACGTTGGAGAATCGCATCCATTTTGCCAACTCTACTTGTGCTACATTGTTATAAGCTTGTTGATTATAGGCACTCATAGCTTTTTCAGCGATAAAACGACCTTCAACAGATGTTGCAGAATAGTAAAGGATATTTCGAGGGTCAGGGGTAACGATCAGGTTGACATCAGATGCATTGAGCGGATTTTTGTTGAATGGAATCCGTAATGTCATCCTTCTTTCAATCAAACTAAGATCAAAACCCGTAGGAATAGCTTTGGACAGTTGAATTTCTGCAACAGGCATGCTGCCATTGGGATTATCATTGAGCTTCACATTGGACCCATAGCCCAAATTTCCTGCAGACAAAGTCACGTTTTCAATAAATGCTCCCAGCGACATATACAGTTCTCTTCGGGAAGGGTCTACTACAGGGAGTTCGCGGGTCGTGTCTGCAAACAAACGGATTAGTCGATCCCCTGCCACTACAACTTTCCAGGGTTGTGAATTATGCGAACTACCGGCTAACGAAGCATAATAAAGCACCTTGTACACATCGCTCTTTCCGGCAAAATCAGCAGGCTTACGACTGCAAACTTCGGATTTACACGAACATAACATACTTATTGAAAGTAGGATTAAGCTTACTATTTTTGTTGTATTCATTCGGGGAGTATTTAATTATCCTTACTCCACAACCGGACACCAAGCCGTATAACCGGAGATAAATCAACATTTGAGATTGAATAGGTGACATTTCCAAAATCGGTGCTCTTGTCACCACGAACATAGACATGCATTCCCGGTTGAATGTAGAAATAGCGTCCGACAAAAAACTGATAACTTAGCCCTAATCCGGTATCGGTGGTGTGTATATCTTTGTGAATACCGGTACTCTTCTGTTCGATATCAAATGTATGGGATTCCAGGTAGGTATAAAGTTCCAGATTACGCCACACATTATAACCTAAGAATAATCCGGGTGACGTTTTATAAAAACGTTTAAAGTCGGAGGAAGAATTATTCACCCCTGCTGTCTCTGCATCATAGCTTCCACCATTGATAATACTAAAGCGGACTCTGAAACGTTCATAGCGATAGCCCACTGCAAAGTGGTAGCCACCGGTGAGAAACATCGGCACCAGACTTTCAACCTCTATGGCTGATTTTACTTCATAACTTTTTGAATGCGTTTTTACTCCTGATTTTACATGGATCGAATCACGTTGTCCATACAAAAACATGGATGTTACAGACAGACAAATAATAAATAAGATTTTCTTTTTCATACTGATAAACTTTGAATTTTTTATAATGCAAAGGTCGGTATTGAAAAAATAATTCTACTCCGCATTTGTTACCAAATGATTGAAAGATTATCTTTTATTTCTTATTCTGCTGAGTGATTTAGGAGCTATTCCAAGATAGTTTGCAATGTGATAGAGCGGCAGACGTTGAAAAGCCCGAGGTGATTCTGCTATGAGTTTAAGGTAACGTTCTTCCGCCGACAGAGTCTGTAGATCAATGCTTAGTTGTACAATTTTCATGTATGCCTGCTCGATCAGTAAACGGCCGACCCGCTCTATGGCAGGTACCTGTTTATACAATTCCTCCAGTTTGTCTTGTTGGATACAGGCTACCTGAGTTTCTTCAAATGCTTTAATGTTCAGGTGCGATGGGGTTCGACTGATGCGACTACGGTTATCTGTCACCCATTCACCTTCAAAAGCAAAATCGGTGGTAATTTCGTCTCCTTTATCGGTCAGTTGGTAATAAATCACCGATCCTGACAGCAGAAATGAAATAAAACTGCAGACTTCATCTTGCCTGAGCAGAATATCCCCCTTTGAAAAGTTTTTCAACTGAATAAATGACAACACGGTCTCCCATTCTTTTTCAGAAAGAGAAACATGTTTATTGAAAGATTGTTTTAATAGTTCAACATTCATAATATCATCCACCAATATTTAAATTTATATGGACAAATTTACTTATTTTTATCGGATTAAGTTTAATGCATGAAAAGAACTCGAACATGAAATTCAGAATACTGTTTTTTTACATCCCCGGCACAGGTAAGAATTCATAAATTTCAATGGTACAAAGTGGATTTCGTCCAATATGAGGATTTACTTTTACAAGATCTTTTACCTCTTCAATATTTTCGGCACCCAATACAGAGTATCCCATAACATTTTTATCACTGTCCTTCATGTGTCCATCAGGAGTAATCTGATGACCAGGCAGTAGGGGATTACCCATATCAATTAATCTGTCACCACATTTTTTAAACCACAACATCCAACGGTCATTTTCTAAGGCCTGTTGTTCGGGAGTAAAATTTACATTTTGTATTACCACTTCAAGGGGGGCGTAATATAGTACCATAAATTTTTTCATTGTCTGACTTCAGTGTTTATTGTGCTGAATCCGCACATTTTATCTTTTAGTTGAATAGTTTTAAGTATAACGGATACTTGATTTTAAAAAATTATTTAATATCAATCAGAATGATAAAATCAGACAAATGTGTAATTTTCTATTATCCTTAAATAGTAGAAAATTACATCTAAAAAAATCAGTAGCATCGAACTGATTAAAAGGCTAATAAACTTTTATTATTACATTCCCCTTTTTGTGTCCTTTGTCAACATACCGGTGAGCCTCAACTATTTGTTCCATAGGGTAGCGTTTGTCTATTACTGATTTTAGTTTTCCTCCCTCGCAGAGCTCTTTGAGAAAAATCAGGTCTTCAACCTTTAACTTTAATCCACTGGTTAAAGTTAAAACGTTTAGGTAGACTCCTGACTTCGTTAGTGATTTTTTACGTCTGGACGGTTCGATCTTGCCTACTGCATCAAAAATAATATCATACACATCGCCACTTTGTGTGAAATCATTTTTTGTGTAATCGATCACTTTATGGGCTCCCAGTGATTTTACCATTTCCAGATTTAAGGTACTACACACTCCGGTAACTTCTGCCCCAAAGTGCCTGGCCAGCTGTATTGCATAAGTACCAACACTACCGGATGCTCCGTAGATCAAAACTTTCTGACCCACCTGAATATTTGCTTTTCTAAGATTATATAAGGCGGTTAATCCACCATTAGAAACCGGGGCTGCTTCCTCGTAGGTCATACCGGCTGGTTTTATAGTAAGAATTCCATTTTCAGGCATACAGCAATATTGGGCATATGCACCAAATTTAAATTCAGTGGATGCAAAAACGGGATCGCCTTTTTTAAAAAGCTTTACATTTTTACCTGCTGCTTCAATATCACCGGCAAGTTCCATACCAAGGATTTTTTTCCTTGGCGCTGTGAAACCCAACATAATCCGCATCACCGGTTTGAAAAAGAAATCGGTAACGGGTCCTATACCCGGCATTAGACGTCTTACCTTTGTATCTCCAATATGAACTGTTGTTGCACGTATTTTTATCAGCACCTCATTATCCTTTGGAATTGGTTTTTCAATTTTTTTTATTTGAAGAACCTCCGGGGAACCATATTTAGTACAGATTACAGCTTTCATTTTTTCCATGGCAGTTACTTTTTAAGCAGGTTGTGATTGGATAGTTTTTTATCTTACTTTACTGGAATAATTACAGTGCCTTTGTTATGATTATTGTATTTTGGTGTCCGGATTTTGCGGTTGAACTTGTCAATAGATTCAAAAAATGGTATTCTAATCTGACTATTTTTGGGAAATAAATAGTTGCATTTCTTTCTTACAAATCAACTGAACAGCCCATTTGCCGGTTTGTGCTGAAGGTGGAAGTCCACCACCCGGAAATAGCCATTGACCGGCCATGTAAAAGTTCTGAAGACCGGGAAGTTGCATCTTTAGGGATTTCATCATATTTTCTTTCGAAGGCATAAATCCTTCATAAGCACCATCTCTTACTCCGGTTTTGCGGACATCGGTTTTGGGTGTTGCCACATCCGTCACTTCAATGAATGCTGAGATACCAGGGTATTCTTTTTCAAGAAATGTCGTGGCATCTTTCTGAATTTGTAGTTTTTCTTCCTGATATTCTTTCACGTTCATACCTTTCCAAAGTTTCCAGGGACTGTCGAACCTTAATATGATCGTTGTCTTTCCAATCGGTGCCAAGGTTGAATCAAAGGAATAATTCATAATTGAATATCCGTTTTCCAATTTTGTTTTTCCTATTTTCTTTCCTCTCGAAATGTTAATTAGAATGGGAGACTCTGAAGCAATTGCTTTTTTTATTCCGAAAGATACCTGAACGATGGGTGTGAAAAGTTCCCAGTTTTTATAGGCAAAATCAATTTGCTTTGAAATGTATTTTGCATCCAACATGTTGAAAATTGTTGTATACCCATCGGCTGCACTGATCACAAAATCTGCATGAATTGTTAATCCATCGCTTAACAACACACCTTTAGCAACATTATTGTCGACAATGATTTTTTCGACTTTCTTTTTATACGTGATTTTTCCACCCAGAAGACAGAATTTCTCCACCATCCGTTGTGCCAATGGATAAGACCCTCCTTTAATGTATCCGGCATTTTTCTGATTATACCAACCAAGCATAAATATAAATGCCAGAGCTGAAAAATTCCGTTTGCCATACAATGGAAATAAAACCGATTTAATCCGTTTGCTTTTAAAATGAAGTGTTTCGAAATACTCCTTACAAGTCAGCCTACCGAATTTCCGGATAACATTAAATACCGGAAGCATTTTTGTCAATGTTTTTATATAATCAAGCGGACTGCGCAATTCGGGTGCTAATCCAAACGGCTCCAACAAAGCGCTTTTGCGCATATCCCTGCACATTTTTTTAATTGAAGCATTATCTTCGGGAGCCAATTCAATCAGGTACTTTTCCCAACGGTCGATATTGGAATAGATGATAAATTCATTCCCATCGTCATCCAAGATCCTCGAATGAATTTCATGATCAATTATTTCGGTTGTGTCATTGATTACATTCGTTTCTTTCCAAATTTCGTGAAAAGCTCCTTTTGAAGTACCAACCAGCCAATGCAGACAAAAGTCAAAACGATAACCTTTCCGATCCCACGCTGTGCATTGCCCACCCGCTACATCGTGCATCTCTATGACTTCAGTTTCAAAACCATTCATAGCAGAATAAATACCGGCAGATAATCCTGCAATTCCTCCTCCGATTACTACTACTTTTTTTTTCATTTTTTTACAATTTAATATATCTGACTTGAATTTAATATGTTACCTAAATAGTTATCACAACATTTCCGACTTTTTGCCCTGTTTCAACATACCGTGTTGCTTCAATAATTTGTTCGAACGAATAAGTCCTGTCGATAACAGCTTTGTATTTTCCGGAAGCCATTAATTCTCTGATAAAAACGACATCTTCTTTCCTATCCTTTGGAACCGGGAAAAGTACTTTTTTACCACCGAAAAGAGGTGTTAATAACGCAAGGAAAATATTCTGTGATAAATAACCAAGTTCTGTAGAGAAATAGATCCCTCTTTGTTTTAGTATCTTACGGCAACGGAAAAAAGAACTTTTACCAACGGCATCAATAACAACATCATACTGTTTGCCGTTTTTCGTGAAATCTTCTTTCATATAATCAATTACTTCGTCAGCTCCCAGTGATTTCAACAACCCGAAATCCCGGGCTTTGCACACAGCGGTAATTTTAGCTCCAAAGTATTTTGCAAGTTGCACACTTGCCGAACCAATAGAACCGGAAGCACCATTTACCAGAATATCAGGTAGATTCGTAAAATCAATTTTTTTTATGTTCGACAATGCCAGGAAAGCCCCGTCACAAACTGCGGTAGCTTCATTGAATGTTATATTGGATGGTTTTGTTGTGATAGACTTTTCTTCGGCAATGCATATGTATTCTGCATGTGTTCCAAAATTGAAAGTACTTAACCCAAAAACAGCATCTCCCGGTTTAAATGTTTTGACATTCTTTCCAATTGCTTCCACAACTCCTGCCAGTTCCGATCCTAAAATTTTTTTCTTAGGTTTAAAGAGTCCGCCCACTAACCTGACTAAAAGATATTCGGGATTCCTGAATCCGCAATCAGTCCGGTTCACAGTGGTGGCAACTATTCGAATAAGAACTTCATTCTCTCTTGGGATAGGCTTTTCCACTTCTTTGAGTTGAAGAACATCGGGTGTACCGTATTTGGTGTAAACTACTGCTTTCATAGGTATTTACTAAACAGTTAATTTTAAATGAAATTTTATTATCTATTTTTTCGCAATATACCTTTATTTCAAATGACTGCGATTGAATCAACTTTTTAATTGACTTGTTTGCTTAATATTATTCTCCAACATTTCAATAGTATTACAGTCAAACAGAAACACCTGTTTTGCAGAAACTCTAAGTGTTCAATATATTTCGCCCGAATAGTCTGATAGATTTGCTTAACTGTGAATGGAATACCCGTAAGCCGGATTCTGTAGGCATAAGGGTTAATATCTCGTATTGAAGTACATTTTATGAATCGTATTTGATGTAAACTATTGCTTTCTTACTTTTTAATTGTTCCGGAACAAATTAATCCATCTTTGATCTTTGCAAAATTGATAGTAATGTTTTATTACAGGTATTTGAATATTTTGCTGAAAATCAGGTCGAAAACTTCGATAAGGATGAGTACAATAATGATTATTTCAAGTGCCCTATTTCGCGATGATGCAATACTTCACGGAAATTGTTTAAATTATCTTCAATAATCTTTAAGTGATATTCTATTTCCCGGAAACGCGTTCTTAGTTCAAAAGTTTTTGACAACCCATTATTGACTTTAGACAGGTATTCATTTTCCCAAAGGATGTCAGGCGAATCTAAAATATAGAGCTCATCAATAATTTTGTTTTTTGTATTGAGCACCTTACCGATAAATTTCAGCATCTCCCGTTTTGTAATGTCAATCTTACCAAACTTTTCCAATTGAGTCGTAAAGTCTGTTACAGCGAACAACAATTTTCTGGATTCTTCCAGATAATAATCCAATACGACCGAATGACCGACATTCAACATGCATATTTTAATTAACTCATTGTTGATTTCAGGAACATTGGCACTATTGTACGAAAATGACAAGGGCTTTTTACTGTCAATATTAACAATGAAATTTTCTGTCAACTTTTCTGCGAAAGGATTCGAGGCATACTCTTCTGTGAACGAAATTATTTTACTCTCATCAATCTCTGAAAAGTCGGCAAAAATAACCACCCCATAATTGAACAGATACATATATGATTTTTCTTCGTATTCGTAAAACAACTCAAAGGATGATGAAGATAATAATTTGCTGGTAAAATCAGTTTTAAACCTTTTTATATCAATACTTTCAGCAATTTGATAAGC
>Ga0302215_10002246_pt1 | contig 13371 bp, 11 predicted proteins | sample II_Fen_N3_1_FD_194580 | JGI IMG/M metagenome (GOLD analysis project Ga0302215, IMG submission 194580) | Peat permafrost microbial communities from Stordalen Mire near Abisko, Sweden - II_Fen_N3_1 | ecosystem: Environmental > Terrestrial > Soil > Wetlands > Permafrost | place: Sweden: Abisko... | reverse complement strand
ACATTCCATTTCGTTTCAAATACGCGATTCTCAGCGATAGTTACATTACGCTGTATAAACTATACAAAGCCCGATAACGTCCAATCGGGCCTGTTCGTTTTCATATCGGAATTTTCTTATAATTTATATTATGTATAATAGTAATTTCCGGATTGCAGCCACCTCTTCCCGTTGATTCAAATAAAAAAGCAGCAGAATAAAAATCCTGCTGCTTCCTTTGATCTATGCTTTTGTTATGTTGCTTCAATTCTTTTCCTTCTTCTAGTTCTTTTCCTTGATATCAATTACCAGGTTCAATTCATCCAATTGTGTCTGATCAATGGTTGACGGTGAATCGGCCATTACATCACGTCCTGAATTATTTTTTGGGAAAGCAATACAATCGCGGATACTGTCGAGTCCTGCAAATAACGAAACCAATCGGTCCAGACCGAATGCCAGTCCTCCGTGTGGTGGTGCTCCGTACTGGAACGCACTCATCAGGAATCCAAACTGAGCCTGCGCTTTCTCGGGGGTAAATCCAAGCAACTCGAACATGCGGTTTTGTAATGCACTGTCGTGAATACGAATAGATCCTCCGCCTAATTCCACTCCGTTTATAACCATATCGTAAGCGGTTGCACGCACTTCGCCCGGATTGGTATCCAATAATGGAACGTCGTCCAGATTTGGTGACGTAAACGGGTGATGTGTAGCATAATAGCGCTGTGTTTCTTCGTCCCATTCAAACAGCGGAAAGTCAATTATCCATAACGGCGCGTAAACATCTTTACTCCGAAGGCCTAACTTCGCTCCCATTTCCAACCGTAATTCGCACAAAGCTTTCTGTGTCTTGCGTTTATCGCCGGCTAGTATCAGAATCAAATCACCGGCCTGTGCATTAAACAGTCCTGCAATGCTTTTTAAATCGTCTGGACTATAGAATTTATCAACTGAAGACTTATATGTACCATCTGCTTCGCACCGGATATAAACCAGACCCTTCGCTCCTATTTGCGGACGTTTAACAAAATCGGTCAGTTCATCCAGTTGTTTGCGGGTATATCCGGCACATCCGGTAGCACAAATACCTGCCACATAAGGAACGCTGTCGAAAACGACAAAATCACGACCTGAAACAGCTTCTTTCAGCTCCACAAACTTCATATCAAAGCGGATATCCGGTTTATCGGAACCGTAGTATTTCATACCATCTTCCCAGGTCATGCGCGGAAACGGTTCGGTAAAGTCAATATCTTTCACGAATTTGAACAAATGCTTCATCATGCCTTCGAAAAGGTCCAGCACATCTTCCTGTTCTACAAATGACATTTCGCAGTCAATCTGTGTAAATTCAGGTTGACGGTCGGCACGTAGATCTTCATCGCGGAAGCACTTGGCAATCTGGAAGTAACGGTCGAATCCGGATACCATCAACAATTGTTTGAACAACTGGGGTGATTGTGGTAACGCATAGAATTCTCCCGGATTCATACGGGATGGAACCACAAAGTCGCGGGCTCCTTCGGGCGTTGAACCAATGAGAATCGGTGTTTCCACTTCCAAAAAGTTCATCTGATTGAGATAACGGCGTGTTTCGAACGTAATACGGTGGCGTAATTCCAGATTCTGACGCACATTTGTACGACGCAAGTCCAGATAACGGTATTTCATGCGGATATCATCACCTCCATCCGTATTTTCTTCGATAGTAAACGGTGGTGTTTTAGATTCATTTAAAACGGAAAGTTCCGAAACCAGAATTTCAACGTCACCGGTTTCCATATTGGCATTTTTACTGCTTCGTTCGGCTACCACACCATTCACCTGAATAACGTATTCGCGTCCCAGTTTATTGGCAACTTCCCATAAAGTAGCATTAATATCCTGATTCAGTACCAATTGTGTTATTCCATAACGGTCGCGGATATCAACAAAAGTCATTCCGCCCATTCTGCGGGTGCGTTGTACCCAACCGGATAAAGTAATTTGTTGTCCGACATGTGAAAGGCGTAACTCGCCGCAAGTGTGTGTTCTATACATAATTAAATAATTTCCAATTCTTTGATCTTCGATTTTCAATGGAAAGCAAAAGTACAAAAAAAACTCTAATCTTAAACGTACCACTAAAAAAAGATGCAAAGAATTGAATCCCTGCATCTTTTTAATTCTTAAGTACGAAATATTAATTTCCTATCGTAACTTCCGGACTGATTTTCTTTACCAGACCTTTCAATACATCACCGGGTCCTAATTCAAAAAACTCGGTAGCGCCATCGGTTACCATGTTTTTCACAGTTTGTGTCCACCGTACCGGTGCAGTTAACTGATCAATCAGGTTTTGTTTGATAGCTTCCGCTTCAGTTTGAGGATAAGCATTAACGTTTTGATAAACAGGGCAAACAGGTGTGGAAAAAGTTGTTGCATTAATGGCAGCCTGCAATTCTTCGCTGGCAGGTTGCATCAACGGAGAGTGAAAAGCACCGCCCACAGGAAGTTTCAACGCACGCTTTGCACCTTTTTCTTTCAACAACTCACAGGCTTTGTCAATTCCTTCAATAGAACCTGAAATCACCAATTGTCCGGGACAGTTATAATTGGCAGGAACCACTACCATATCCTTGATACTATCGCAAACTTCTTCAACAGCTTCGTCGCTTAAACCAAGTACGGCTGCCATAGTGGAAGGTTCAATTTCGCAGGCTTTCTGCATAGCTAGTGCACGTGCAAGAACCAGTCTCAATCCATCTTCGAATGATAATGCACCGGCAGCAACCAAAGCTGAAAATTCACCCAGAGAGTGTCCGGCAACCATTTCAGGTTTAAAATCATCGCCCAATACCAATGCTGAAATTACTGAATGCAAAAATACGGCAGGTTGTGTAACTTTCGTTTGTTTTAAATCTTCCGGAGTTCCTTCGAACATTAAATCGGTAATACGATATCCGAGAATTTCGTTTGCTTTCTCGAAATATTCTTTTGCCAATGGCGATTGATCATACAAATCTTTGCCCATTCCAACAAACTGAGCACCCTGACCGGGAAATACATAAGCTTTCATACGTAAATAATTGTTTTTTAAAGGTCATATGGAACTCGTCTGGTCCTTAACGGGACTCGTTTCATATTTTTTTGTTATGAGTTATTGAGTTAATAGTCACACAATAACCTTATTGAATTATAAAATTATCAAATTAAAACGGAGCGCAAAGATAGTAAAAAGTAAAGGAATAGCGAATATCACCGCATAAACTTATAACATTTAAACTGTTTTTTAAGATATAATCAGATATCTGTCAGCATTTTAGTTTTGACATCGGAAAGACAATCATTAAATTAAAAAAAACACTTAACTTTGCAGCCAAAATAAGCTTATGGAACAAATTCTGAAATATTTTCCCAACCTCACTCCTACTCAAAAATCACAATTTGAGGCACTTTATGCCCTCTATGCCGACTGGAATTCGAAAATTAATGTGATATCACGCAAAGACATTGAAAACCTTTACGAGCATCATGTGTTACATTCACTGGCAATCGCTGAGATTATTCATTTTCAACCGGGTACAACCGTCCTGGATGTAGGAACTGGCGGTGGTTTTCCGGGTATTCCGCTGGCCATTTTATTTCCCGAAGCTCAGTTCGTATTGATTGATTCCATTGGCAAAAAAATTAAAGTCGGAGTTGAAGTTTCTACTGCTATCGGTTTAAAAAACATCACTTTAAAACATTTGCGTATTCAGGAAGAAAAAGATAAATATGACTTTGTGGTAAGCCGTGCAGTGATGCCTCTCGAAGATCTTGTAAAACTTGTACAGAAGAATATGAGTAAAAAACAAAAGAATGCACTCCCAAATGGTCTTATTTGCCTGAAAGGAGGCGAATTGCAGCACGAAGTATTGCCTTATAAAAATATAGCTGAAATGTACGAAGTTAGTGATTATTTCAGCGAAGAATATTTTAAAACCAAGAAAGCGGTGTATGTACCGTTATAGTTTTTAGTTTATTAGTTATCGGTTAATTGGTTTAAGAAATAATGAATGACCGATGAACCAATTAACTGATCAACAGATTAACCAATTAACTAAAGAAAATGACAATAAAAACATTTACTTTCAATCCTTTTCAGGAGAATACCTATTTAGTGTACGATGAAACAAACGAAGCGGTTATAATTGATGCAGGTTGTCTGTTCGACGTGGAAAAACTACAATTGAAGAAGTTTATTGAAGACAACAAACTGACACTTAAACGGGTTATATGCACACATTTGCATCTCGATCATCAATTTGGAAACCGGTTTTTGTATGAAACATTCGGACTGAAACCCGAAGCCTGTGATGAAGATGAATTCTTGCTCGATGATGTCGTTTCCAAAGCAAAAGCGTTTGGCTTTCCGATTGATGAAGATGCACAACCTCTGGGCAACTACATTACTGAAAACCAGGAAATAAAATTCGGAAATTCATCATTCACAGCTATTCATGTTCCCGGACATTCTCCAGGAAGTCTGGCCTTTTACTCCGAGAAAGCCGGAATTTTGTTTTCGGGTGATGTGTTGTTCCGCGGTTCAATCGGCCGCACCGATCTGGCAAAGGGCGATTATGGCACTTTAATATTATCAATTACCAAAAAACTCTTTCCCCTACCCGATTCAACGGTTGTTTACAGTGGTCATGGCCCGTCTACAACTATCGGATACGAGAAAGCTAATAATCCGTATTTATAATCTGTACGAATTAAATTTTAAAAAGCGACGAACAATTTCCTGTTTTTGCTTGTTAAAACAATGAAAGATAATTCTGACCCTTCTTTCATCTTTTTAATAAGACATTATATCCAAATTAAATTTTATTGATATGAAAACAAAGCGAACTTTATTCATTGCCACGATTATGTCATTTGGTTTTTCGGGTGCCATTCTAGCCACAAATCAAAACGATTCCATTAAACAAAATGTTGATTCATTAAAGACCGGAAAGAATTTATATGAAATTAGTTGTGTAAGATGCCACAAACTAAAAGATCCTGCAAAATATACGGCACAGCAATGGCCGGGATTAGTGAATAAAATGCAGAAACGGGCAAAAATTACCGACGAACAGAAAGCTATTATCCTGAGTTATTTGGTTTCAGAAGCAAAAAAATAATAAAACCTATACAGAATACTGATATTTTAAATTTTAAAGCGTCAGTATTCTGTTTTTTTGAGGCATTAAAACAATGTACTAAACTTTACTTGTACTATATTGTTATAAAAATTAAATAAAAATACGGTTTATTGTTGCACGTTCGGATATTAAGTATTAAATTTGCAACGTTTTCAAATCGTAAAAGCAAACCTGCTTTTATTTCAACAATCAATATAAAACATTCACAAAAACGTTTATTTTTTCCGAAAGGAGATTATTCCCCCGACAAACGTCTATTCATCACTTTATGAGTAATTACAACATTCTGCAATTGAATGCAAAAGAACTATCCGAACTAAAGGATATCGCAACAGAGTTAGGTTTAAAAGTATCTAATTCAGCAACAAAAGACAAACTGGTTTATGACATTCTCGATCAACAGGCGATTGTGAATGCTCAACGAAAAACTATCTCTATCGAAAATCAGGAAAACGACAGAAAAAAACGTCTTCGTGTTCCTATAAAAAAGACCCCTGAACAGAAGGCTGCCATCAATCAAAACATTGCTCAAAAACCACGTGACAAGGCTCCTGCAAAACAAGTTGTACCAGCTTCACCCGCGATTAAACAGGAAGAAATTAAACCTGTTGTTGCTAATGAAGTAGCCCCGGTAGTTCCTGCAGCCGATTTGAGTTCGACAGAACCTAAGACAAATCCAAAAGGTCCGAAATCAAAAAATCAAAAGGCAAAACCTAAATTTATCAAGAAAGAAGATGTTATAAAGGAAGAGGCTGTGGTTGTTCCTCCTGTTAAGATTTTTGTTCTGGAAGAAAGAGCGGACGAAGATTTAAATCTGGACGAACCTATTTTCGAAGCTGAAACAGAAAATGAAGTCATTCTATCGGCAGATGATGCGGCTGAACCTGTATTAATAAAATCCGAAATTCAGGAAATACGTGTCAATAAACCTAATTTACCTGGTTTAAATCCTGTAAATGGAAACAACGGAAATAATAATAACAACCGGAACAAATTCAATTCCCGCTCGGAAAAAACAGAAAAACAATTTGATTTTGATGGCATCCTGGAAGGAACCGGAACACTGGAAATGATGGCCGATGGCTACGGATTCCTTCGTTCGGCTGACTACAATTACCTTGCTTCGCCTGATGATATTTATGTATCGCAATCGCAAATCAAACTTTTTGGACTGAAAACCGGTGATAGGGTAAACGGTGCTATCCGTCCGCCGAAAGAAGGTGAAAAATATTTTCCGCTGATTAAAGTAAACAAAATAAACGGCCGTTCTCCTGAATACGTTCGCGACCGTGTTCCTTTTGAGCACCTCACTCCTCTTTTCCCCGATACGAAATTTAATCTGTGTAACGGTAAGAACGACACCTTGTCGACCCGAATTGTGGATTTATTCTCGCCTATTGGAAAAGGACAACGCGGACTGATTGTAGCTCAGCCAAAAACCGGTAAAACAGTTTTACTGAAAGATATTGCCAATGCCATTGCAGCCAATCACCCTGAAGTATACATGATTGTATTACTGATTGATGAACGCCCTGAAGAAGTTACCGATATGGCCCGCAGTGTACGTGCCGAAGTGGTTTCGTCGACATTTGATGAACCGGCTGAGCGTCACGTAAAAGTAGCGAGCATGGTTCACGAAAAAGCAAAACGCATGGTGGAATGCGGACAGGATGTAGTTATTCTGCTTGACTCCATTACCCGTTTGGCCCGTGCTTACAATACCGTTTCGCCGGCTTCCGGAAAGATTCTTTCCGGTGGTGTGGATGCCAATGCATTGCACAAACCAAAACGTTTCTTCGGAGCTGCCCGTAATATCGAAAATGGTGGTAGTCTGACTATTATTGCCACAGCACTGACTGAAACAGGTTCGAAAATGGACGAAGTAATCTTCGAAGAATTCAAAGGAACCGGTAACATGGAACTTCAACTGGATCGTAAACTTTCGAACAAACGTATCTTCCCTGCTGTTGATATTATGGCTTCGAGTACCCGTCGCGACGATTTATTGCTGGATAAGGATACCTTGAACCGTATGTGGATTCTGCGCCGTCACTTGTCGGATATGAACTCGCTGGAAGCTATGGAATTCCTGAAAGACCGTATGGAACGCACCGAAAATAATGATGAGTTTCTGGTTTCTATGAACGGATAAAATATTGAATCAGGATTTAAAATATTGAATATACTTAATAAACGCCTGAGCAATCGGGCGTTTATTGTTTTATCAATATTTGAGGAAATTATTTAAAATATTTAATTCCGATTAACCGTTAATTATTAGAAACTATTATCTTTGCATCTTCTCAATTAATTTAAACAAAAACAATATGAAAAAAAGTATCAAACTAAGTGCCGTTTTAGTATCTGTATGTGCTCTTTTATTAACTTCGTGTATAAACAACGAAATTACGAATATCAGTTCCGATAAAACCTCCTTAAATCTGGTTGTAGGACATGCCGATTCACTGGCTGTGACCCTTACATTCACCGGTGATTTGGCAAAACAACCAATAACCTATACCAGTGGAAATACAGCAGTGGCAACCGTAAAAGAAAGTGCGATTGCAGGAACCTCAACTGCAACAACCACTAAAAAAACAGTAATAGTTAGTGGCGTATCGCCCGGTACAGCTACAATTACCGTACTAGCCGGTGGAAAAACAATTACATGTACCATCACCGTTGATGATATTTTTCCAACGCTTTCACAGGGCGAATTGGATTACTGGGGTGATGTTTATACTTCTACTACTTCTAATAATTTTACACTTTATTTAGCAAGTTCAGGCATTGATCTAACCACTTTAAAGGGTATAGGTGAAATACTGGTGGTTGAACTTAATACTCCACTAACAGTTACTGACAGCATTCCAACGGGAACGTATGATATGATTACCGACCTGACCACGGCAAACCTGCTTCCGAATACGTTGGTTCCTGCTTATGTTGATGATAGTAACAATCAGTGGGGTTGCTGGTACTATGGAAGTGTTACCTCACCGATTACATTGGGAAATATCGTTATCAGTAAGGTTGGCGCTAATTACACTATCGTGTACGAACTTTATGATTACCTGGGTGCTAAAATATCAGGAACTTATACTGGTGCGCTTACTTACGTTGACACAACGGCAGCAGCTGCCGGAGCTCCCAAATCAGTGTTAAAAAGCAAAGGAAATTTCGTTCAACCAACCTTAATTCCACGAAAAATGACATTTAGAAAACGGAATTAATCGAATCAAATACCAATTAATTTAAAGAGTATTCAAGTCATTGAATACTCTTTTTTTGCACAAAACGGAGCAAAACATGCAGGTTTTTATCAATTTTAGGAAAAAAACAGTATCTTTGCCCCCGAAATTTTTATAATTCATCTTTAGAAAAATACACTTTTATGAAATTATTAGAAGGAAAAGTAGCTATCGTAACCGGTGCTGCACGTGGTATTGGAAAAGCAATTGCACTTAAACTGGCAAGCGAAGGTGCTGATATTGCATTTACCGATTTAGTGATCGACGATAACGCGTTGAATACACAAAAAGAAATTGAAGCTTACGGCGTAAAAGCAAAAGGATATGCTTCGAATGCTGCCAATTTTGAAGGAACACACGCGGTTGTGGATGCTATCGTGAAAGAATTCGGTCGGGTTGACGTATTAGTTAACAATGCCGGTATCACCAAAGATGGTTTGTTGATGCGTATGAGCGAAGGTCAATGGGATGCTGTTATCAACGTAAATCTGAAATCAGCGTTCAACTTTATTCATGCCATTGCTCCGGTAATGATGAAACAAAGAACCGGAAGTATCATAAATATGAGCTCTGTAGTAGGTGTTTCTGGAAACGCAGGACAAGCAAACTATTCAGCTTCCAAAGCCGGTATGATTGGTCTGGCTAAATCAGTAGCCAAAGAATTCGGTTCACGCGGAATCCGCGCCAATGCCATTGCCCCGGGCTTTATCGAAACTGAAATGACTCATGCACTGACCGAAGAACAACGTGCCAAATGGGCGGAAGCTATTCCGTTGCGTCGTGGTGGAAGTCCTGACGAAGTGGCAAAAGTAACTCTTTTCCTTGCTTCCGATTTGTCGAGCTATGTAAGCGGACAGGTAATCAATGTTTGCGGTGGAATGAATACGTAATACCGCTAAATCCCCTAAAGGGGACTTAAGATAAAACGCTTCGGAGAAATTCGGAGCGTTTTTGTTTATGAACTATAAACTAAATGATTCTGTAAATTTCCATTATTTGTTTCAATATATTGTCGAAGTCGATTTTTAAGTCAATCAATTTACCTGTATTTACATCAAAAACCCAACCATGAACGGTTAGTTCACGCTCGAAATAAGCTTTTTGAACATCTGCAGTTTTAATCACATTAATGCACTGTTCCTGCACATTAAGTTCCACCAGACGTTTGTAGCGTTCATCTTCTGTTTCAATTGAATTCAGTTCATCTTTGTGCAGCCGGTATACATCACGAATGCTTCGAAGCCACGGATTGAGAATTCCAAGATCTTTCGACTCCATGGCGGCTTTAATTCCACTGCAATAATAATGTCCGCAAACAATGATATGCCTCACTTTCAGATGCGAAACAGCATAATTTATTACCAACATGGCACTAAGGTCGTTGTTAGAAACCATATTGGCAATGTTCCTGTGTACAAATACTTCCCCGGGCTTCACTCCCATTAACTCTTCAGCAGTTACACGGCTATCTGAACAACCAATATATAGTATTTCAGGGCTTTGACCTGAAGAAAGCTTTTTGAAATAATCTGAATCTGTTTTCAGTTTTTGAGCTATCCACTTTTCGTTATTTTTGAAAATCTGTTCTATGTTCATGGTTGGCAATTAGTTAATTAGTTGACTCGTTAATTGGTTAATTGATTGATTGATTAGTTTATCCCGTAAATCCGATTGCACCTGCAATGGCATTGACACAGCGTAATAATTCAAATAAAATGGTATCGGCTTCGGCCTGATTTCCTTCAGCTGTGAAGTTACGCCATTTTCTCAACAGATAAACCTGTTGCCGATGAAGGGGATACATGGCTTCCGACCGTAAAAGTGTTGAATAATAATGATTCTGACGTCTGGAAACCAACGGTTTTTCCAATAAAACATCAATCATTTTGCGAGTTTTATTCAATTCGCAAGTCAAAATTTCAGTAATTTCTTTACTTTCAGGAACATCATTTGCGAGTGAAGCATACAATCTGAAAATCTGCTCGTCGGACGATGCCAGACTTGAATCGATATTGGTCAACACATAGCGTATAAATGGATCGTTCGGAACAGCTTTTCGAAGTCTTTCAAACATTTCAGGTTCATTAGCGAGCATTTTCTCCAACGTTGAACCTACTCCGTACCATCCTGTAATGTTGAAACGGCACTGGCTCCAACTGAAAACCCACGGGATTGCCCTTAAATCTGCGAGTGTTCGTGTACCGGTTCTGCGTGTTGGACGACTGCCAATTTTACTTTGCTCAATGGCGTCAATGGGTGTTGCTTTTTCGTAGAACTGAATGAAAACGGGCATTTGTGTCAGTTTTTTATACACAATCATGCTTTGACCGGCCATATAATGTAGTTCTTCCGATAGCTTATGTTTATAATTCTGTGAATTTTGTGTCAGCATAGTTGCTGCAAGTGTTCCGGCAGTCAATAATTCGATATTATATACTGCATTAACTTTATTGGCATATTTGCGTTCGATAGTTTCACCCTGCTCGGTAAGACGAATATCACCGTTAACCGCACCGGGTGGCAAAGCACGTAAAAACCAATGTGTTGGGCCGGCTCCACGACTGATAGAACCCCCTTTACCGTGAAAAAATCGTATCTTGACATTATGTTTCCAGCCAATTTCCACCAGTTTTGATTGAGCTTCATACAAATACCATTGACTGGCAAAGATACCACCATCCTTATTACTATCGCTATAACCAATCATTACCTGCTGAACCATTTCTTCAGAACCTGAACTCTTTTGTTGAAGTTTCAAGCTGTTTATTGTAACCGAATGAGACAGAAATGCATCTAATATCACCGGACTTTCGATTAAATCGTTGATGGTTTCAAAAAGGGGAACAACCGGAATTTGCGAGGCCAGACCTGTGGATGTCTTTATCATTAAACCTGCTTCACGTTCCAGCAAATATACCACTAATAAATCGGAAACATTGCGTGTCATACTCACAATCAGCGAACCAATTGCTTCTTCACTATATTTCCTGCAATGTTCATAAACAACACGATAAGCTTCGATGGAAGCTTTCGCTTCGGTTTCCAGTTCTGTACCGGGCAAAGTGAAAGGGCGGCTCGAATTCAGTTCGATATTTATAAATTCAATGCGTTTAGTCAAATCTGAGTTCAGAAATGTTTCCCCATCGAGTTGTGCTGCTTTCATTAATTGTGACAAGGCAAGTTCATTGAAACGGCTGTTCTGACGAATATCCAGTTTTGCCAAATGAAAACCGAATGTACTCACTACCCGAATGGCGTCATTCATATCGGAATAAGCTATTTCGGCGGCACCAAATTGAATTAAAGACCGTTTGAGTAAATACAAATCTGCAAGCAGTTGAGCCGGTACCCTATAGCTAATCTCATCTTCGGTCAGTTTTCCTTTCCCATCTGAAACAGGTAGTTTTACCAATATAAAATCAACAAATTGCTTAAAAACTTCATTTTTATAATTTGCCTTATAATTGTCGCGATATTCCTTAATTTCCTGATACAAATGTGCATAACATTTCTGAAACTCCTTAGGCAACTGATTAATAGTGACACTAAAACTCAGGTTTTTGTGCAACTCATTCAACTCGGCACGAATCACTTCAAAAGCTTTTAGTCGCAGTTTAATAAGGGTTTTATATGTTACTTCGGCCGTAACCAGCGGATGACCATCCCGGTCGCCCCCAACCCAATTGCCAAAGGTTATTTTAGGGAAACTGTCGGCTTTCCGTATCAGTTGCTGATCAAAACCGGCTGTTTTCCAGGCTTGAATAAGTCTACGATCGTGCAGTTTTATCACTTCGGGGAAAACCTGAGTAAGATAATGAGTGATGTTTTCGAGTTCCGAACTTACTTCCGGCTTTTCGGTGTAAATGTCGGTTGTACGCCAGATACGGTGTAATGCAATTTTGATATTTTGTCGTATCTGATTCTGCTCCATGTGGCTGTACATGCTGTTTTCACGTTTCACCACCAGTAAGTACAAGTCTCGCAAATGCTGCAACATTACTGTTCGTTTGGCTTCTGTCGGATGGGCTGTGAGAACAGGTTCTACGTGTATATCTGATAATTGAGCTACAATATCTTCAGGTCTTATACCTTTTTGTTTTAATAATTCGAGATTATATGACCACAATCCATTGATGGAAGCTAATGAATATTTATCTTCATTTTTCCGGCGATTTTGTACTGCACCGTTTACCTCTACAATATTCAGTAACTGAAAACAGGTGGAATATAACTGCAAATGCTTTTCAGTAAATTCTTTATGATTGAAATCCATAGTGCCGGTAATCCATGGAATATCGTTGGCAAATTCCACTTCGCCCGACTCAATTATTACTTCTTTCAAACAGAGAAGCAAAAACTCCAAATCATCATAAACTTTGGGCAATTGTTCCTGAACAAGCTTTAATGTAGTCATATATAATGTTAAGTTTAATAAATTAAACAATTATATTTAAAGTTTGTTTGGAAATACCACTTAATATTTAGTTCTTTCTGCTCCATAGTGACTTCAACCTATTTTTGGAGTGCTTTTTGCAACATTTGCAATCACGAATAAATTGGCGGTTTAATCAAATATTTAAACTAAAAATAGTATCTTTGTCAGTCTTTTTCGGGAAAACTGACAAAACAGACAAAAACAAATCGAACTATAAAATTAAACATAGAATAATATGGCATTTAATGACTTTCTAAAAAAGATTCTGGGAAATAAAGAACAACGCGATTTAAAGGAAATTTCACCGTTTGTAGATAAAATCAAGGCTATTTACGATGAAATTACCAAGCTCACCAACGATGAGTTACGTGCCCGTACCGAACTTCTGAAAATTAAGATTCAGGATTTTGTGGCACCTGAAGTAGCGCGCATTGCCGAATTAAAAGCCGGTATTGAGGAAATAGAAATTGACCTGCGTGAAAAAACGTATGTGGAAATAGATAAGCTGGAAAAAGAAATTACTGAAAAATACGAG
>Ga0302215_10002245_pt1 | contig 13374 bp, 9 predicted proteins | sample II_Fen_N3_1_FD_194580 | JGI IMG/M metagenome (GOLD analysis project Ga0302215, IMG submission 194580) | Peat permafrost microbial communities from Stordalen Mire near Abisko, Sweden - II_Fen_N3_1 | ecosystem: Environmental > Terrestrial > Soil > Wetlands > Permafrost | place: Sweden: Abisko... | reverse complement strand
GTTGATATTACAAATCCTTAATTCAGGCTTATCCCTGATAATTCTCGCTGTATTATTCGCTCTTATGTTTAAGTTTTTACCCGATGCTAAAATTAAGTGGAAACATGTATGGATCGGTTCTTTTGTAACTGCTTTTCTGTTTGAGATCGGAAAATTCGGTTTAGGGTTTTATTTCGGCAAAGCAAATCCGGGAACGGGATACGGGGCTGCCGGGTCAGTCATATTAATTCTACTCTGGGTGACTTATACTTCAATGATTGTTTTCCTGGGAGCCGAGTTTACACATGCCTATGCCAACATGTTCTCAGGAAAAGTTACACCAACTGAAATAGCAAATAAACAACCTCCTGATATATCCAAATGAATTTTATTATAATTTGAATTACTTTTTCAATCTGCTTTTTGATAAATTGAACTAAGTAATCGCAAACTTTTAATAATCTAACTATTAATTTGCAAAATCCTGATATTCATTACTTGGTAATTATTAATTGATCATTATTATTTATTACTTATATCTGTTGACTATCAAAATATTTATAACATGAAAATACAAAATCCGGAATCTGTAAAAGTAGCTGAATTGCAAGGTCTCACCAGTTTAGAGGCGGCAGAAAAGTTAAGAACAGAAGGTTCAAACAGCCTGCCTTCTTCCAAACCAAAAAATATATTTACATTGGCTTTAGGTGTAATCAGGGAGCCAATGTTTATTCTTTTAGTGGCTTGTGGAAGTCTGTATCTTGTTTTAGGTCAGATGCAGGAAGGTTTGATGTTACTGGGTTTTGTTTTTGTGATTATGGGCATTGAATTTTTCCAGGAAAAGAAAACTGAAAAAGCACTGGATGCGCTGAAAGATATGGCTAGTCCGCGTGCTCTGGTGATTCGTGATGGAGAGGAAACCCGAATTGCCGGTGTGGACGTCGTAACCGGTGACCTGATTGTCCTTCAGGAAGGTGACCGTATTCCGGCTGATGCTACTGTACTTAAGTCGGTTAATTTACTTTCAGATGAATCTTTACTGACCGGTGAATCAGTTTCTGTCCGTAAAAATGATTGGGACGGTGCATTGAAGATTACCCAACCGGGAGGTGACGATCTGCCTTTTGTATATTCAGGTTCCATGATTGTTCAGGGAAATGGGATTGCAAGAGTTACCAGTACCGGAGTAAATACTGAAATAGGTAAAATAGGTACAGCTCTTGAAGGACTGAAAGAAGATACAACCAGGTTGAAGAAAGAAATGGGTACACTAGTTAAAAGACTTACCATTATAGCAGCTGTACTTTGTACGCTGGTGGTAATTGGTTTTACGCTTACCCGTGGAAACCTGATCAATGGTTTCTTAGCAGGAATAACTCTGGCAATGGCAGTTTTACCGGAAGAATTTCCGGTTATACTGACTGTTTTTATGGCATTGGGGGCCTGGCGTATGTCGAAAAAGAAAGTACTTACAAGGAATCCTTCAGCCATTGAAACACTGGGATCGGCAACAGTGCTGTGCACCGATAAAACAGGTACACTGACAGAGAATAAAATGACGGTAACAAAACTTTACAACGGAAAGGACTACCATACTATCGAAAAAGGGAATCAGTTAAATCCCGAATTTCACGAAATTATGGAATTTGGCATATTATCCAGTCAGACTAATCCGTTTGATCCAATGGAAAAAGCGATCTCTGGAATGGGGGAAGCGTATTTAAAAGGAACAGAACATATTCATAAAAACTGGGAAATGATAAAGGAATATCCCCTTTCCAAAGAATTGCTGGCTATGTCGAGGGTTTTTTCTGAAAAAAGCACTCAACAAAAAATTATAGCAACAAAAGGTGCTCCCGAAGCTATTTTTGAATTATGTCATATGGGTGCAGCTGAAAAAAAAAGAATGTCACTGGCAGTTGAAGAATTGGCAGCAAGTGGATTAAGGGTACTTGGAGTTGCAAAAGCAAGCATAAAAGCATCTCACTTACCCGAAATTCAACATGATTTTGAATTTGGGTTTATTGGATTGATCGGACTTTCCGATCCCATACGCAGTAATGTAAAACAAGCAGTCAAAGAGTGTTATAAAGCCGGAATCAGAGTGATTATGATTACCGGTGATTACCCCGTAACCGCTCAACATATAGCATTGGAAATCGGGCTCGAAAATCCTGATAAATGTATGACGGGAGCTGAACTTGAATCAATTTCGGAAGTTGAATTATGTAAGAAGATAAATGGGATAAACGTTTTTGCAAGGGTAATTCCCGAACAAAAACTTAAAATTGTAGAAGCACTTAAACGGAATGGTGAAATAGTGGCCATGACGGGGGATGGAGTAAACGATGCCCCGGCACTTAAATCAGCCAATATCGGCATTGCTATGGGAAGAAAGGGTACTGATGTCGCCCGTGAAGCATCATCTCTCGTATTAATGGACGATAACTTTTCATCCATAGTAGGTGCTATTCGAATGGGACGACGGATATTTGATAACCTTCAGAAATCTTTTGGTTATGTATTTGCGATCCATGTTCCCATTGCAGGATTATCATTACTGCCAATACTGGTAAGTAATCTCCCGATCATTCTCTGGCCGGTGCATATTGTATTTCTCGAATTAATTATAGATCCGGCATGTTCTATAATTTTCGAAGCAGAAAAGGAAGAAACAAATGTAATGAACCGGCCACCAAAGAAACTTGATGAACCGTTCTTTGGTGTAAGTAAGATTGTTTTCAGTTGTTTACAGGGGGTAGGTATTCTTATCGTTACCGGTATCGTATATTTTATGTGTTTGTATCTTGGTTTCGATATCAACGAAGTAAGAGCAATGGCATTTACTACTTTAATCATTTCTAATATTGCAGTTATCCTTACCAATCGTTCATGGACAGATAATATATTTAAAATTATTGCTACTCCTAATAAGGCTGTCATATGGGTGGTAGGCGGTGCTGTATTCTTTCTGGCATTAATTCTAAATATCCAGTTTTTCCTTGACTTGTTTCAATTCAATAGATTATCGTTGTTGAATATTCTTATTTGTACGGCAGCAGGTTTGACTACCATTATATGGTTTGAAATTTACAAATTGTTTAAACGTAATAATGTTAAACCACAGTTTACCAAAGAATATAAAAAAAGTAATCCGTAACACTTATACTTCGAAGTTTTAATTCAAATCATCTAAAAGATCATCTTATGAAACCAACTGAAGATTTAATGATTGAGCATAATTCGATTAAATCGATGCTTAAAATAATGAGCAAAATTTCTGAAAGTATTAAAGCTAAAAATGTGTTTTATACTATCGATGTCGAGAAGATTATAGATTTTTTATTTGTTTTTGTCGATCAATGTCATCGGTTGAAAGAAGAAAAATTCTTTTACCCTGCATTTAAAAACGCGAATATACCGGTGGATATTGACCAGCAAGAGCTAATAAATGATCATATTCTCGGAAACGTTTATTTAAAAGAAATTATTTGCAGTGTTGAAAACTGTAAAATGGGAAGTACTTTCTCTTGTGAAAAAATAGCTGATTGTATGATAAACTACGTAAGATTCATTCAAAATCATATTCAAAAAGAAGAGGATGTCTATTTCACTATAGCTGATAGAGTTTTAAGTGAAGAAATGCAAAATGAACTTTGCGAACAGTTTAAAGCCATTGATGAAGAATTTTTTGGCCATGGTGTACATAAACGATTTGACGAATATTTCAAAGATCTGAAAGTTAAATACCAGAATTAAGGTTTTTTGTTTCATCAGAAGAGTAATCATAGTTTATTTGTTTTTTTTCAACTTTGCGATTTACTCATGCAAGAGATAAAAATAAAACCTGTTTTATTTATAATTAAAAGCATAAAACATAATTTATTATGAAAACAGACATTATTACCAGAAATTTCCCAATAGTATGTGTGGGGGGATCTGCCGGAGGGCTGGATGCATACATCCGTTTATTGAAAAATCTTCCGGAAAATATGGGCGTTGCAATTGTTATCGTGAATCACTTGCGTACCGTAGCCACAATGCTTCACCAGATTCTGCCTCAATACACAAAAATGCCGGTTGAATTAATCACAGAAAAATTAGATATTCAACCTAACCATGTCTTCATTATCCCTGAAAAAAGAGATTTACATGTACTCAATGGTGAATTCCGTTTAAAACCTATTTCAAAACCAAGAGGCTGGCCCGATGTGATCACCGTATTTATGATGTCTTTGACTCAAAACTGGGATGGCAAGCTGATAGCTGTCATTGTATCGGGTTATGATGGAGATGGGGCAGATGCCATGTGCAGAATCAAAGAAACGGGTGGTATTACTATCGCTCAAAAACCGGATACAGCGAAACAACCTGATATGCCTGAAAGTGCAATTGCAAGCGGATGTATTGATTTTGTTCTTGCACCCGAAGAGATTGCAAAAAAAATTATAGAGATTGTACATGCTGAACCGATTACATGATGCAATATCTTCTTCAATACTGATATTTCTGGTTTTTAATTTCAAAAAGTGAGAGGAATCATTCATTAAAGATTTTACATTTGCACATTCTTCGAATTTTTTCTTCCTAAAAGTGTGAATTATGTAACAAAATTGAAAAATTATGTAAGAGAATCGTAGTACAATAATTGCATCTTTGTACAATCATCTTATAAGAACATAGAAAATGAAATCATTAAAATCAGTAATAGTTGGATTGATCTTGATTTTTGCCTGCTGGGCAATGGTTCTGATTTCTGTAAATGTGAAAATTGGTACTTCTACGGTATTTGATCAGGCCAAAGATAATAGTGAAAGAAATTATTACCTCCCTAATGTGGGAGCGAATTATGATGTTCAGACCTCTAATATTATAAAAATGGTGGACAATTCCTGGGTACATAGTTCGAATTTGCCAGTTCAACATAATAATTATGATTTGTATTGAGAATATAAGTCGTGATGATTAATTATGGTGAAAAATGTCACTTTACAAATTTTTATTTTCAAAATTGATTCTACCAAAGGGTATTGTTGTAAATCACAATGAACAGTACGTCTGTGAAATAATCGAAATATCAATCAGTCAATTTTATATTCTGCGTACGTGTTAAATAATTCTGTTAATCGTAATGATAGTCAAATAAAAGTCATAGTCAATAATAAGGTCAAACCTGTCGTTTTTAGTCTGAACAGTAGCGTAACAAAGTAGAATATTAAGGAAGACCAACCCTAAAAAATAAATCAAAAAGAATATAATAACTGCGATATTAATCTAAAATAAAGGACTTCAGGTTTTGTGATATTTATTTTGCAATTATTTTGCAATTATTTTGCAATTTATTTTTTTAAGAGATGTTTTGGCACGATTAATGTTGATAAAAAGGAAAATGAACAGTAAATATTCAGATTCAATTCAGTTTTTGAAATGATGAATATTATGGTTCATTTATTAAACTTTCCACAATAATATTTGTTGAATCAACAGAGGTATAAAAGAGTATAAATCATAAAAAAACTGATTATGAGAGCAGAGAACAAGTTGAAAATATTCAAAAAACCAAGCATTGGTTATTTGAAAAAACTGTACACGAAAAGTATATCAAATATATTTGATAAAAATAGTTGGATATCATCTTCACCTGAATATTTCGGTGAGTCAAAAATATTATTGCATACCAGAAAGTCCCTCAAACGATTAGGGGAAGAATTAAATATTTTCAAAGCCCCAACTATTGTTGGGTTGAAAATAATCTATCACAAGAGTGTAGCATTCCTTTTTGATACTGAATGTCTTGAACCTCAGACAGCAACAGCTTCTGAAGATAACTATCTCTACAGGGATTTATCTAACCCGGTAAGATCGGCTGAACAAACTGAAAAAGAACTTAAAATTTTTAATTATCCGAATATTGAGTATTTAAAATCATTGTATTATAACAGTATTGGAAAGTTATAAATAGTTTGCATTTTTCCGGTACTTACCGTAGAAAGGTATAAAATAACCCATATGTTTAAATTAATCGTGTTCTAAAATAACATGAATTTTAAACGTATGGGTTGTTTTGTTTTCTGATTATTCATTATTGGAATTTAATTCATGTTGTTCTAATAAGGATCCTAAAAAATTACAAATTACCTTTTTGTAGAAATATTACCTTTTGGTAGGAATCTCAGTTTTCAGGAGTTGATTTAATCCATAAAAATATCATTTTATTTAAAAAAAGGACATCATTTTCAGAATTATTAATGTCGTCTCAGGAATATACTGAATTACGAGATGTGATTGTTATAAGTTGGTTATAAAAAGCTGATTAGTAATTGTAAATGATTATTTTTGCAATTGTTATTATTGACAATTTAAAAAATAAGAACCAAAATACATGGATCATTTCAAATATGGAGCAGTGGGCAATTGTCGTTCGGCTGCATTGATTTCCGATAAAGGAAGTATAGACTGGTTTTGCTTTCCTGATTTCGATTCACCTTCCATTTTCGCAAAGTTATTGGATGATGTCAAAGGGGGATGTTTTGCATTCAAGGTTGATGAACATTATTCCGTTTCCCAAAAATATATAGAGCATACGAACATTTTATCAACTAGTTATAATTCCATTGAAGGGGGGTTTGAAGTATTAGATTTTATGCCTTTATACCGCATCGATCAACAAAACGATTATTTTCAACCACCTGAAATTTACAGGCTTCTTCGTCTGAAACATGGAAATCCCCGTTTCCGGATTGATTACAGTCCTGCCTTGAATTATGCAAAAGACAAAGTTGTTCAGCTGATCGGGCCTGAATATGTAAAATCATATTCTGTTCAGAATGAGATTGACACTGTTTATTTGTATTCAGGGCTGGATTTTGAAAAGATATTAAACGGTGAAGAATTTGAATTGCTACATGATGAATTTTTATTGTTATCGAACAATCAAAAGTTGATAAAGATAGATCAGATTCGTGTGGAATTAGAATTACAGCGTACTAAAGTCTATTGGATGAACTGGTCAAACAGATCCAAAAAATATACAATGTATGATGAGTTGATTGAACGGAGTATCCTGGTTCTAAAATTAATGTCCTACCATCGGTCAGGTGCGGTGCTTGCTGCTTTAACAACCAGCCTTCCTGAATCGGCAGGAGATGTACGTAATTGGGATTACCGGTTTTGTTGGCTCAGGGATGCTTCCATGTCCATTGAAACCCTGCTTCATGTAGGTCATCAGGGGACAGCCAAAAGATTTATGAATTTTATTAAGAATATTCTGAAAAGCAAATCCGATACTTTTCAAATTATGTATGGCATACGTGGGGAGCGTATCCTCACTGAATTAGAACTGGATCATTTAAGTGGATATCAGAATTCCCGTCCGGTAAGAGTAGGAAATGATGCCTACAATCAGATACAAAATGATTCTTTTGGATATCTGATGGATGTTATCTATCAATATTATCGATATTTCCCGGGAACACTGGATGAAATAGAAGATATGTTTGAAGTGGTGAAGAATATTGTTAAAACAGTGATGGATAACTGGCAAAAACCTGATAATGGTATTTGGGAAATCCGGGGTGAAAAGAAACATTTTGTGTTTTCAAAAATGATGTGCTGGGTGGCTATGGATCGGGCAGTAAGTATAGCAAAATTACTTTATAAAGATGTTTTTACTATCAGGTGGCAGGAAGAGGCTGACGCAATAAAACTTGATGTCATGACAAATGGCTGGAAGGAAGAAATTCAAAGCTTTTCTCAAACTTATGAAAATAATGACTTAGACTCTTCCCTGTTGTTATTGGAAACCTATGGATTCATTTCCCCCGAAGATGAGCGATACAGAAAAACTGTTGAAGCTGTATACAAATCATTAAATAACAAAGGTTTAATGTATAGATATAATATAGATGACGATTTTGGACTTCCGACTTCAGCATTTACCATTTGTTCTTTTTGGATGGTTCGTGCTTTATTTGTTATAGATAAAAAAGAAGAGGCAAAAAAATTATTCGATGAACTGATTAGTTATTCTAATAATCTGGGATTGTTTAGTGAAGACCTGGATTTTGAAACTAAAAGTCAGTTAGGTAATTTTCCACAAGCTTATTCTCATTTAGCATTAATAAATACCGCACGGCTTTTTGCTGAAGAAGTTGAATCTTCAAGATTTATCAGACCCTGAAATGTTAATAAATAAAGAGGACATTCTGCCAACAGGATGTCCTCTTTAATATTCTTATTATGGAGTATCTTTCAATAAAATGAAAAATTAACCTAACATGATGATTATGTTTTATTTTTCATCGAGTCTTTTCAAAAAAGGAATGGTACTCATTTGTGATCTTAAATTGTAACGTGCTATTTCAGAAATTGATCCGATTTTAATCGTGTAGGCATCATTTGGTAAAGCACGAAAAGTATCTTCATCCGTTGTATCATCTCCCATTGCTAATATAAAATCAAAACTGTCATTTTTTAAAATACGTTGAGCTTCTGATCCTTTTGTATGATAAGGCGATTTTATTTCAACGACTTTGTTTCCACGCATGATTTGTAAATTTTGCCGGGCACAAGGGGCAATCAGTGCAATCAATAATTGTTGCTCTCTCAGTGAAGCCAGCCACCCATCTACATTCCGGTAATGCCATACCAGTGTTGTATCTTTAACTTCCATTTTTGAACGTGGAGTTTTATCTACAAACGATTGAAGGATTGTAATTATTTCATCGTCCCACGGTTGATTTACAGGCAGGTTTTTGTGCCAGACCCCTTCTTCTTTATAAGATGCACCATGCTCAGCTGCAAGAGTCATATTTAATTTTCCAAAAAATTTCTCAAGGGTGATCTGATCTCTACCACTGCTGATCACTACTTTGTTTTTATCATTTTTGGAAAGTTTCTCCAACATAGTCATTAATTCTTTTGATGGAATGGCCTCTTCCGGACGTTTTTTGAAACCTGTCAGTGTTCCGTCATAATCAAGAATAAACAATCGTTTTTTTGATTTCCTGTATGCTTCCTGTATTTTCAGGACGGTAGTTTCATCAAGTCGTTCGTTGTTCAGATCATCATTCTTTTGTTTTATCGACTGTAATTCAGTTACAAAATCAGATGCCCATTTGTTTACATTGTTTTTAGAAACTATTTTTTGCATCAACCTTAATTTCTTCATTTGATCCTCCTCCGGCATTTCAAGGGCTTCAAGGATGGCACGTTCAATTTCTTGAATGTCATTTGGATTAACGATAATGGCATCTGTCAATTCAATGGCAGCACCGGCCATTTCACTCAGAATTAAGACTCCCGGAGTATCCCTTTTTGCAGCTACATATTCTTTTGCAACCAGATTCATACCATCCCTTAGAGGCGTAACTAAGGCAATATCGGCAATATGATACATGGCAACCAGTTCTTCAAATTCAAAACTGTGATAAAAATAATATACCGGAGTCCAGTTGATGGTTGAATAAATGCCATTAATCGATCCGATAGTTTCGTCAATTTTTGTTTTCAAATCTGCATACCGGTCCACTTTATCACGCGAAGGAACTATAATCAGCGCCATGGATACTTTTTCTTTGTATTCGGGATGTTTCTCCAGAAAGAGTGCAAAGCCTTTTAAACGATGTATAATCCCTTTGCTATAATCCAGTCTGTCCACTGAAAGTATGAGCTTATGCGGACCAAAACTCTTTTTAAGTTCTTTCGCTTTTTGCTGAACCTGTGGAAGTATGGCAGTATCATTATACAGAGTATAGTTGATGCCCATAGGAAATGCATCTACGTAGGCAATCCTGTTCTCGAGTGATACCTGATCCAGTTTGAAATGCAAATCCAGTACTCTTTCTCCGGCACTGACGAAGTGTCTCATATAGTCATAGGTGTGAAATCCGATCAAATCAGCTCCCAACAAACCGTTTAGCAATTCATCCCTTTCAGGTAATACACGGAAAAGTTCGTAAGATGGAAAAGGGATGTGGTGAAAATAGCCAATACTTATTCCCGGAACTGCTTTTCTTAATAATTCAGGGAGTAACATTAACTGATAGTCCTGTACCCAGACAATATCACCCGGTTCTATAATAGGGATAGCGGCCTGACAAAACATCTCGTTAACCTCTTTGTATGATTCCCAGTATTTGTTTTCATACTCAACAAAGGCATAAAAATAATGACAGAGTGGCCAAAGTGTGCTGTTGCTGTAGCCTTCGTAGTAATTTTGAATATCATCGGAGGTAAGAAAAACAGGATGAAATTTTAATGGATCCAGATGTTTAGTGATCTCTTCTTTATCTTCACTGGTCTCGGCAAAAGCTCCCGGCCAGCCAACCCAATGCTTTTCTACATCCATTTCCAATGAATCAAGTCCGGTAGTCAATCCACCTTCACTTCTTGAAAATTCAAATGTGCCACTTTCTGATTTTACTGCTTTTAAAGGAAGTCTGTTTGATATAATTATTAATTTCATAGTTTTTGAGTTTAGTAAGACATTCAGACTGATAATTAACTATTCCAACAAATTTACTTCTTTAATCCTGAATAATATGTAACAATTTTCATAATTAAATGATTCTACATTGAATTAAATACTGACTCTTAAAAATTGTGTATTAATTAGTTAGTTATTCCTTTTTTGATCTCTGTTTGAGAGTACGAATTTTGAAGAATCTATCTAAAATGTTGAAAGCAGAAACTCAATGCACGAATTTCTGCTTTCAACATTTTGTATAAGTGCCAGATATTAAGATTCAATGACCTGAATCTCCGAAGTCACCTGAATGGCCATTTTATAGAGAGCTTCTACTCCGCAATAAGTTTCTTCCGACATTGACACAACTTTTTGAAGTTTATCCATCGGTAGGTTTTTACCGGTAAATTTATAGATCACATGCATTTTTGTATAACGCTTCGGATGTTCATCAGAAACATCACCCTGAACTTCTATATTGCATTTTTCAATTTCAACATGCATTTTTTTTAATATGGAGACAACATCCATACCCGTACAGCCACTCAAGGCAACTAACATTAGTTTCTTAGGACTTGATCCTGAATCATTTCCACCGGCTTCAATTGATGTATCCATCATTACTTTATGACCATCTACATCAGCCTGAAAGGATAGGTCACCTTTCCATTCCGAATTGATAATGTGTTTGTCAGACATTCTATTTTACTTTACAGATTAAAAAAGATAAATCATTTTGTTATATTTATATCATTCTAACGCTTTACTTTCAAACATTGTTTTTTTGTTTTAGATATTTCCGGAATAATATGTACTTTTGGAACTTATTCAGAAATTAATATTCAGTTATTTTATCCATCCCATAATGAAAAAAATCATATCAGTTTTTATTGTTTCACTGTTTCTTTTCCCTGTTTTTGCCCAGAATAGCAAGTACAGGTTGTTAATTGGTACCTACACACAACCCGGAAAAAGCAAGGGCATCTATTCTTATGATATTGACTTGAAAAATAATGTTTTTTCTCAGAAATCAGTCACTTCAGGAGTTCAGAATCCAAGTTTTCTGACTATTACTTCCGATAAAAAATTCGTGTATTCTGTTAGTGAAAGTACTGAAGGCAGTTCATCCAATGCTTTTTCATTTGATGTTAAAACAGGAATGCTTCGGTTCTTAAATTCGTCTCTGACTAAAAGTGATGGACCGTGTTTCATATCAGCAACCGATAAACATGTCTTTACTGCCAATTACGGAGGAGGCAGCATTTCAGTCTTTGGGATAAAAGAAAATGGTAAACTTACTGATGTTATGCAGGTAATACAACATATTGGGAAAAGTAGTAATACAGAACGTCAGAATGAACCACATGTTCATCAGGTTTTAGTCACACCGGATAAGAAGTATGTTGTAGCCAATGATCTGGGAACTGATATGGTCACTGTCTATAAATATAACCCGACGGCAACCTCGAAAGTACTGGTGCCGTTTGATACTTTGACTGTAAAACCCGGTAGCGGACCACGTCATTCTGTTTTTAGGAAGGATGGTAAAAAATTATATTTATTACAGGAAATTGACGGAAGCCTCTCTGTCCTTGAAATGAAGAATGGTAAACTGCACCTGATCCAGGAAACTTCAATTATTAAGGATCTTAAAGTAGTTATCAGGGCTGCTGATATTCATCTGTCTCCTGATGAAAAATTTCTATATGCTACAAACAGAGGGACTGCAAATGATATTTCATGTTTTAAGGTGTTGGCTGATGGAAAGCTGGTTTTTCAACAAATCATTCCAACAGGTGGCAGTAGTCCTCGTAATTTTGCCATTACTCCCGATGGTCAATATGTATTCATTGCCAATCAGGATACTGACAATATCATTATTTTCAAACGGAATATTCAAACAGGTTTCCTTACCAATACAGGGAAACATATCGAAGTGGGAGCTCCTGTTTGTTTGTTGTTTTATTAAATTGAATTTGAATTTAAAGGATAAAAAGAAGAAGCTGCCTGTTTAAGGCAGCTTCTTCTTTTTATCCTTTGTTATATTTTCAGTTCATTATTCAAAAGTCACTATAAATTCAACACGACGGTTTAATTTTCTTCCTGCTTCCGTTTTGTTTTTGGCTACCGGCTTTTTATCCCCAAATCCGTTTGCTGTAATCTTTTTCTCACTGACACCTCTTTTAAGCAGGTATTCACGAACAGCATTAGCACGGTCTTGTGAAAGTTTCATGTTATTAGCAGGATTTCCAATATTATCGGTATGTCCTCTGACTTCAATAAGGAATGTCGGATTATCAATAATCACCTGAGCAATCCTGTTTAAGATCACATTTGAGGTCTTTTTGATGACTGATTTCCCTGATTCAAACTGTATGCCTCGTAAAGCTTTAAGGAATAATGTTTTTATTTCCTTTTTAACTTCAGGACAACCATTATTTGATTTTACTCCCGGAATAGTCGGACATTTATCCAGATAATCAGGAATTCCATCACCGTCTATATCACGTGGACAACCATGTTCGTCGACCATGCCACGGGCCTCAATTGGCGTATCGGGACATTTGTCAAGATAATCAGGCACACCATCACCATCAGTATCAATCAGACACCCATTTTTATCAATATGACCACGTGCTTCAAGTGGTGTGCCCGGACATAAATCAAGATAATCAGGAACTCCATCACCGTCGGTATCCAACAAGCAACCGTTTTTGTCGACATATCCTTTAGCCTGTGCAGGTGTACCCGGACACAGATCAAGGTAATCAGGTACGCCATCCCCGTCAGTGTCTAATGGGCAGCCCACTGAATCTACCTGTATGCCTACCGGAGTATTCGGACATTTATCAAGGTAATCCGGAACACCATCATTATCAGAATCAATTGGACAGCCTTTGGTATTTACAAGTCCATGGGCAGCAACAGGG
>Ga0302215_10002244_pt1 | contig 13382 bp, 6 predicted proteins | sample II_Fen_N3_1_FD_194580 | JGI IMG/M metagenome (GOLD analysis project Ga0302215, IMG submission 194580) | Peat permafrost microbial communities from Stordalen Mire near Abisko, Sweden - II_Fen_N3_1 | ecosystem: Environmental > Terrestrial > Soil > Wetlands > Permafrost | place: Sweden: Abisko... | reverse complement strand
GTGCTTCTCTCGGAAAATGCCTGATTGTTGGAGCAAATAAACGTTCTATTGGTCACGTTAGGCGTTTATTCGGGTCCAGTAAGCATTCTATTTTCTAAAGTGTTTTTTTAATAGTGCCAATAATTTAACTTTTCTAATAGGTTTTGATATATAGTCATTACATCCTGAATCAATTGCTTTTTCTTTGTCACCAGTTAAAGCATAGGCTGTTTGAGCAATAATTAGCACTTTACTATTAAATTGTCTTATTTGTCTGGTGGCTTCATAACCATCCATAATGGGCATTTTAATATCCATCAGCACCAGATCGATATCGGGGTTATCGAGGCAAGTCTTAACTGCGTCAATTCCGGTTTTTACAAATATAATTTCTTTGCTAACTGTTTTTAAAGCGATTTTTAGAAGTAATGTCGATTCATTATTATCTTCTGCAATTAATATTTTGAGGCCAGTGGCCCGATTATCTTCAGCATCTGTTGTGTGAATGCTCTTGCTCTCCTTGTTCTTTTTTGATTTAATATTATAAGGAATTGTAAAATAGAAGATTGACCCTTTTCCCTCAATGCTTTCCACCCAGATTTCTCCGCCAAGTATTTCTACGTAAGCTTTCGAAATAGATAGTCCTAAGCCCGCTCCCTGAAACGCTCTTTGGTCAGCAATATCGGCTTGAACAAAACGATCGAAAATAGCTGTATTTCTGTCTTCTGGAATCCCTATTCCCGTATCTTTTACGAAAAAGAGCAGTTCTTGTGAGGCGATTTGTTCTATTGGCGGACTTGCTACGGTAATAGATTTTTTTGATCCTAATCCAATTTCAATGAACCCTTTATCACAGTATTTTATCGCATTTTTAATAAGGTTCGTTAAAATTGCAAAGATTTTTTCTTTATCAGTTTTTATAAAAGAGTCCTTTTGTGTTAATGTGTTTTTAATGAACATCTGCAACCCCTTACTTTCGGCCTCTGGCTTAAAAAAGGTAAAAAGGTAATCGATTAAAATACTAATGTTCGTCTCTGCAATTGTAATATCCATTTGTCCCGATTCTATTTTTGAAATCTCAATAATGTTATTAATAATATTCAGCATGCGCGCACCGCTTTTCTTAATAATATGGATATACTCACTCTGTTCCTTTCCTGTAAGATTGGGCTCTTTAAGTAGTTCGGCGAAGCCAAGGATGCCATTCATTGGTGTTCTTATTTCATGACTCATATTGGCCAAAAAAGCCGATTTTAACCGATCTGATTCTTCAGCTTTTTCTTTCGCAATCTTCAACTCTTTTTCAGCATGTATTCGATTGGTGACATCCTGAACTTGTAACAGATAACCTTGAATGATTTTTTTATCAGATGCTAATAACGGCGTTATATAATAGTCAAAACAATACTTTCCCGTTTTTTCGGTTTTGTACTGTTTTAATTTATTTATTATCTCAAAGTCCAGAATTGCCTGATATGCAACGGGTTCTCCTTTGAGCAGTTTTTCTTTTTTTTCAACATCTAAACTTATGCCATCAAAGATGTTGAATTGCAGAAGATCAACTACATTTTTAACACCAAACATATCAAGTGAAGCTTGATTTGCATTCGTTTGCATCCCATTTGCATCGTAAAGTTCAATTCCATTCGGAGACTTATTAAAAAAAGTTCTGAATTTTTCTTCACTTTCCCGAAGTGACTCTTCGGCTTGCATGAGTTTAGATATGTTGGTTATCGTACCAACATACCCGACTATTTCATTAAAACTATCTTTTTCGGGAACAGCCTGCCCGATCACCCATACAATCGTTCCGTCAGGGCGGATAAAACGGTATTCTGAAGGTGAAGATGTTTGTTCTTTGGTTGATGCTTTCCAGTATGCCTCCAGTTTATTCCTGTCATCAGGATGAACTATATGCAGCCAACCTTTTTTCAAAGCATCAGCTGCTGATATCCCAATGATGTGACACCATTCTGGATTAACATAGTTTAATGTGCCATTTGTATCCATTCGGAAAATTCCAACAGGCGAAATTTGTGCCAACGATTGAAAGCGTTGTTCACTCTCTATAATTTTCTCGCTGGCTTTTTTACGATCTGTTATATCCAATAAATAACCAGTTATTTCAATCATTTCTCCATTTTCGTCATATTTTGCGACTCCGTTTTCTACCAAATGGATGATCCTTCCGTCGAACCCGAGTAAGGTTGATTCATAAAGTTCGATCTTCCCTTTTTCTTTTAGTTTGTTCAGGTAATCATTCCGATCGGACTGTTCAATATAAAAATCGTTCAGATTCATCTGCAGAACTTGTTCATCCGATTTGCAGCCTATAATATGCGCGAAAGCCGGATTGCACATCAATATGGTTCCATCATGAGAAATTTTATAGGTTCCAGCTAAATTATCATTGAAAAACCGCCGATAGCTTTCTTCGCTGTTAATCAATGTTTCCTCAGTGTATTTTCGGCTCAATGCAAGTGCGGCCTGATTAACAACCGATTCAATTAGATTTTGTTTCTGTAATTGATTTCCTTTTTTAAAACAAAATGTTAAGCCTCCATAATAATTTCCTTTCCAAATGATTCCTATTGAAAATAGTTCTACAATTTCGAGAAATCTTTCAATTGTTTGACAAATCGTTTTTGAAACTTCTTGCACCGATAAAAAATAGAAGCCACCCTCAATCTGATAAATCTTATTTCTTTGCGAAAAATCGAACTGATCAGCCATGTCCTTGACAGAAACCTGAATTTGGCTGAAATCAATTCCAACTATTTTTTCTATCGTTTTAATTGAAGATGTATTACCAAATAATTGTCTTATTGAGACCGATTTGTTCTTTTCGTGGTATTCCGACATTACCATATAATCTGCACCAGATAGCGTATATAGTTTTTCTCCCAGAAAATTGTAAATTTTATCGGTAGTGGCAGACTCTAAAAAAGAAAAGGTTGCATTGGAAAGTAAACTTAGCTCAGTTTTTTTCTCCCTAAGATTCTGCTCACTTTCACGGAGCATTTCTTCTGTTCGAATATTTATGGTAATATTTTTTGCGATGCCCAGAACTAAAGCCCGATCTTTTACTTTTATCGGGTGAGTGCTAATTTCAGCAGTGATTTTTGATCCATCTTTTCGGTTAAATACCAATTCGCAGGGACCAGTAGATTGCCCTAACATTGTTTTTGCCAATAGTTCTGCAGCAAATAATTGATGTTTGGGTGATAAAAGCTTTAATTTGAAAATGTTTTTTCCGATTAGCTCATTGTTATTGTATCCCAACAACAACTCCATTGCCCGATTACCATCTATAAAATTTCCTTCCAGATCAAACAGGTAAAATGCGTAAGGTGCATAATCGAAAATCATTTTGAGCAATTCTTGCGAGACTCTCAATTTGTCTTCTGCAAGTCGGCATTTGGCAATATCCTTTTGATATGTTATTTTCAACGTTTCATTTTCCTTATGTAGTTCCTTAAGTTCTTTTGTTAGTTGTTCTCTGGTCTTATCCCGCTCCGGCATGATGAATTGTTTTTCAAATTATTGCGCCGAAAGTTACCTTTATTTTTTCAGCTACAATTTATATTAAATTCAACTTTCACATCTATCGACATTTGTACGGCAAAGGTATGGGGTTGAAAAAAGACTGTTTGTTACCTGATTTCTTTTCACTTGCGTTCCTGCAAGTGAAGAATTCTTCTCAAATCTGATTGGTTAATTCTTCTTAAATTCAAAATATTGAAATGATCTATTAATCCCCTTCGCAATAAGCGATTAAAACAATAAATCGAACATTATCGATAGTTGGTTTGTGAATGACAACAATAATAAGTATCATTGCGCAACTTATTAGTATACATTGACATATACATATGTTTAATTAGTGACTGTTCTTCGAAATCTCATTTCATTCATATTTGGCTGGCTTTAACGTTGCTTTATGATTGCTTGCGCTTTAAGCGGCGTTAGTATCTATTAAGATAAAATTCATCAATGAAATACTCTGCAAATGCTATTTGGGGCGACAAAATAATTTTTGAATAATGTCTAATGGCAATTGCGAAGTACGACTTCCTACTTTAGTTATTCTGTTTTACAAGGATTGTAGGTTCATGTATATCCCTTCCTGATAAATCGCTATAAAATAGTTGTATGTCCAACATGTTGAAAAAACATCAAAGATCAAAATTCCAATTGCCGAATTTAAGTATGCCAAAAGTTGAGATGAGTAGCGGTCTATCAAAATAGTTTAATAATGCAAAGAAAGCTTAGTGAAAGTCTGGAATGGAGCAAAAAGCGCACTCAGGTAAACGTGAACCTCAAAACAAATGAAATATCAGCCAAATCTGCTTATTGTTGACGATGATCGAATAAACCTGAAATTACTTGAGGGCATTATTCGAAAAATAGATGTTAATCTGATCAAGGCACTTTCGGGTGCCGAAGCTTTGGAGAAAACCCATGGAATTGATCTTGCACTGGCAATCATCGACGTTCGTATGCCTTTGATGAACGGTTATGAACTGGCATTGAAGATGAATGAAGAAAGGCCTGAGAATAAAGTTCCTGTCATTTTTCTGACTGCTAATATCTTTGATAAACTTGAAGTGTTTAAAGGGTATGGTTCGGGTGCTGTTGATTATATTTTCAAACCTGTTTCCGGACAAATTCTACTTAGTAAGATCAAAATATTTCTTGATCTTTTTAATCAGCGACAATTCATTATTCAAAAAGTAGCTCAACTTAATAAGACTACTGATGAATTATCCAGGGTCAATTTATCTCTTACAAAAAGCGAAGCGAAATACCGTAGTTATATTGATAATGCTCCGGATGCAGTTTTTATTTTAGATGAAAACGGAAGATATGTTGACGTGAATGAAGCTACTTGTCGTATCTCAGGGTATTCGGAGAAAGAGCTTCTAACAATGTCGTTTTCGGACCTGGCTATAAAAAAATCGGATGAAGATGTGTTGACGTATTTCGAAAAATTAGTTAAAACAGGGTCATCAAAAGCTGATATGATGATCGAACATAAAGACGGAACTTTAAGGTGGCTGAGCAGAGAAGCTGTTAAGCTTTCGGAAACTCGCTTTCTCAATTTTTCAAAGGAAATCACCGATCGTAAAGAAATTGAGGAAGCTTTAAGGCTGAAGACGATTAAGATGGAGATGCAGAACTTGATCCTTATCCAGGCACTTGTTAAAGCAAAAGATTCTTCGAAAAAATATGCAGAACTTTATGATTTCGCTCCTTCTGGCTATTTTACACTTTCTACTCGAATGGTTATCCTCGAACTCAACCACAGTGGAGCGCATATGCTTGGAAAAGAACGTTCGCAATTGAAGGAAAAGCATTTTGATTTATATATTTCCAAGGATACACTGCCTCTTTTTTATGATTTTTTCCGGGATGTTTTCGAAAGCAAAGTTAAAGAAGTATGCGAAGTGATGGTCGAGACGGAGAATGGTCGTCCTAAAGTTGTATTTATAGAAGGTATGGTCATTGGAAATGGGATGCAATGCCTTATAAATGTTGTTGATATTACTGAGCGGAAGGTGGCGGAGCAGGCACTGAAAGTAAGCGAAGAAAAATATAAAACAATTGTAAGTGTTTCGCCTGATGGTATTTTATTAATTGATCAGAAAGGAATCATTATTGAAGTTTCTGAAATAGGGCTGAAATTATTTGGGGCCAATACGAAAGACGACATGGTGGGCAAGTGTTTCTTACGATCTATTCCGGCAGACCAACGAGATACAATAAAGGGAATAATTAAAGAAACAATGACCTACGGGTTGGCGCAAAATACCGCAATAAAAATCCGTAATATAAACAGATCGATGTTTGCAGCCGAGACCAGCTCCACTTTAATAAAGGATCTTAACGGAATGCCCATATCGTTCATGATCATCATACGCGATATTTCCCAACGGAAGAAAATTGAGACCAAACAATTGCACGCCGATCGGATGGTAAATCTGGGTGAGATGGCCTCAAATATTGCACACGAAATTAACCAGCCATTAAATATCATTTCGATGGTTATGGATAAAATTATGTTTGATGCAAATAAGGCAGATGTTGTTGATATTGAAACTCTTAAAAATAAATCTAACAAAATATTCGAAAACATAATCAGGATAAAAAATATCATCGATCATGTCAGGGCATTCTCGAGGAATCACGATGATTATGTAATCACTGAATTTGACATTAATAAGAGCATCGAAAATGCTGTTTCGATGATTGTGGAAGAGTTCAAACACCTTGGAATCAAACTAAATCTTCAGCTTGAAAAACAAATTACTGAAATACCCGGCAATACCTACAAATTTGAACAGGTTATCATTAATCTTCTTATCAATGCTAAAGACGCAGTAATCGACAAAAATAACCATCAGGAAACAGATTTTGTAATGAATGTTGGAATCCGGTCTTATCAGGAGGGACAATTTCTAATCGTTGAGGTTACTGATAATGGTATTGGTATTAAAAAGGATGATATCGATAATATTATTCTTCCTTTTTATACAACAAAGGAGGAAGGAAAAGGAACCGGCGTAGGACTGTCAATTTGTTATCAGATAATTAAGGAAATGAATGGTAAAATAGACATAACCAGCAACTACACTTATGGAACCACAATAAAAATAGTTTTGAATATTCAAAAGCAAAAATAAAAATGGAACAGAAAGACAGGATTAAAATATTGATCCTTGATGATGAGAAGCAATTTACTGAAGAATTAAGTAGTTTTTTCCAGGATTCAGCCTTTGAATCGTTTGAAGCCAATACAGAAAAAGAAGGAAGGAAAATATTAAGCGAAAATAAAATTGACCTTTTAATCCTTGACGTAAGATTACCAGGCGTAAATGGTCTTGATATATTAAAAGAGGTGAGGATTACCTATCCTTACATGGAAGTGATTATTATTTCTGCACATGGTGATATGGATACTGTAATCAAAGCAATGAGGTCCGGCGCTTTTGATTATTTGCGTAAACCTTTCAGGTTCATAGATATTCAGATTGCGATCGAGCGCACCCAAAAATATCTTCAGCTGCAACGAATGCTGAAGCTGATGGAAGAAAAAAACTCTTTGATTTCAAAAGTACTTGAAGAAAAAATAAATAAGCAGTTTATCGGTGTTAGTCCACAGATTCAGTTGGTTTTAGAACAAGCTATGACTGCTGCCAAATATCCGGATGCCAATGTGCTGATAACTGGTGAAAGTGGAACTGGGAAAGAAAATATTGCCAGAATTATACACTATTCAAGTGTGAAAAAGGACAATATTTTTTATGCGGTCAATAGCAGTGCGATAACCGAATCTATCGTAGAAAGTGAGTTCTTTGGTCATAAAAAAGGTTCATTTACTGGTGCCGTTAGTGATAAGATGGGTTTCTTTGAATTGTGTAACGAAGGGACCTTATTTCTGGATGAAATAGCAGATATGCCATTTAACTTACAGACAAAGATCCTCCGTGCCAGCGAGGAAAAAGTCGTCTCAAGGGTTGGCGATACAACGTTGATTCATACCGACTTTAGAATAATTTCGGCTACAAACCAGGATATTGAGAAATGGGTTGAAGAGAAAAAATTCAGGCTCGACTTGTTCCATCGGCTGAATACATTGCATATCCATATTCCGGCTCTACGTGAAAGACCCGAAGATATCAGACCATTGTTGATCCATTTCGTCAAGTTTTATTCAACCAAATTTAATAAGCAAAACCTCGATGTATCTGATGAAGTATTTAATGCGCTCGTAAAATATGATTTTCCGGGAAATGTAAGGGAATTAAGAAACATGATCGAAAGAGCCGTCATCTTATGTAAAGGTAACGTAATTGGGATAGCTGATTTTCAGATGAAGCCTCAAAAAATTTCCTCTTACGATGAAAGTGCAGAATCGTTTAACCTGAAAAAGAACGACATTAAAATAATCCGTAAAGCGCTGCAAAGTTGCAAGTACAATCAAACAACAACTGCTGACTTGCTTGGAATAACCCGCGATGCCCTTATCCGGAAAATGAAAAAATACAGTATTGCCGTCTCCCGTGGCGAAGAGCAATGATCTTGTTTTGACACATGTGTGCGATTATTTTAGATTAATCCGCTTTTTTTTATAGAAATCATTAGTTGTAATTACATATCTCTTTATCAACAACAAATATTTTGTTGTTGATAAAGAGATGCTTGTCAATTATTTTTTCGACAATATTTATGCATCTGACTTTCTGGCTCACTCTTTGTAATGGGCTATCGCACACGAGGCATTTCTGTTAAAATATCCTTCCAGATCTGTTATCAGATAATCGGATTGGTAAAAAATGCTTTTTACACGCAATAATATTGAAACGGACTCATTATTTGTACCACAAGATCCTGAATTATAGTACGGAAAAGAATAGATATATGTTAGTAGAAAATAAATATACGGATTGATGTACATTCTCTGCGCAGAACATCTATTAACCAATCGCTTTTCATCGCATCCTCTTTTTGCAGGATCGGGATCATCTGCAATTGCAATTTTTCAATGAATATGGACCTATACAATTAAAGAAATAATGAGGAAAATTGTAACGATAGACGGTAATTATCAAAATCCAATTGTATCAAAAACATTCTTCGATGTTGCCATTCGGGAGGTTAAATTATTCAAGACTCTTTTTGACAAAAAAGGTGATGAAATATTCCAATCCAACGATCCCTTTAGATTGTTGCCCGATAGTGCAACTCCCCATTCTGAGGTTTTTAGGATCACAAATGATAAAAGGAAAGAAGATGCTTTAAAAGAGGGCGATAAGAAATTCAGGGCATTGGCCGAATCAACCTCTTTCCCGATTTTGATTTTTCAGGATGATTACTGGGTTTACGTAAATGCTGCAGGACGAAAAGCTTTTGGATATACGACAAGTGAGTTGTATATGATGCATTTCTGGACTTTTTTTGGCGATAGTTTTAATTCCGATCTTGTTCAAAAAGGGAAAAGTCGACAGAATTCAAAACAACCTGACTGCTCATATGAATTCTTGATCTGGTGTAAAAGTGGCTCGTATAAATCGATGTTTCTTACAGTAAGCTCGATAATATACAATGGTAAGCCCGCAGGTATTATTTCGATGAGGGATATTACTGAATACAAACGCACGCAAGAGTTACGAAAAGTGATTTATGCTATCTCGAATGCTGTCATAACAACCCTTGATACAGAAGCGCTGATTCTGACGATAAAGAAACAACTCAGCTTAATAATTGATACTACTCATCTTGCAATCGTTTGTTATGATTCAGAATACAGTTTGCTCTCATCTCCTTGTAAAGTGGACGAAAATGAGTTTGTTGCTACCTGGCCCAATGATAAATCACTAACAGGCTATATGATTAAGCAAAACCATCCCGTTCTTCTATCTAAAGATCAGATTGTCAGGTTGGTGAAAGCTGGTGCGATCGATGTCGATGTAACAGCCTGCCAATCATGGCTTGGCATTCCACTGCATATTGGCGATAAAATAATTGGAGCCATGTATGTACAAAGCCATAATCAGGCCATGGCTTATACTGATGACGATCTCGAAATGATGGTCTTTATTGCAGGCCACATTAGTAATTCAATACAACATGATCGGGATAAGGAGGACTACAGAAAAGCGCTGCTAAAAGCGGAAGAGAGCGAAAATTTAAAGGTTGCTTTTCTATCAAATATATCACATGAAATCAGGACACCGATGAATGCTATCGTTGGTTTTTCAGAGCTTATAGAAAACGAAGAGATCTCAGTTCACGATCGTGAAGATTTCAGTAGTATCATTGGTAAAAGTGCAATGCGCCTTTTGTCTACCGTCAATGATATTATTGACGTTTCGGAAATTCACTGTAATCAGCTTGAAATCAATAAAAAATGGGTTAGTCTGAATGATATGCTCGATCAGTTATTGGTTTTATTTAACAATGAGAAAACAATAAAAGGGAAATCGAATCTTACAATACTACTCGAAAAAGGATTTGATGATCATCAGAGTATGATGTGTACCGATGGTTTGCGAATCCGTCAAATATTTTACTGTCTGTTGAGCAATGCTTTGATATACACTAATGTAGGAGTTGTTAAATTTGGTTATGCCATGCGGAACGGTGCACTTTGTTTTTATGTCGAGGATACTGGGAAGGGTATTGCGAAGGAGAAACAAGAAATGATATTTCAGAGTTTCAGACAAGAGGACGAAACTCAGACCCGCGCTTATGATGGCATAGGGCTAGGTCTTACGATCTCGAAAGGGTTGGTTGGGTTGTTGGGAGGTCAAATTTGGCTTGATTCCAAAGAGGGGGAAGGTTCAGTTTTCTCTTTTTCTATTCCTTTCGAAACCCTGAAGTGTAAATATCCTCATTGTACAGGCACGCTTTGTGAACATCCGAATATGAAAAACAACCTCCAACAGTTATAATCACAACGCTATAAGAAGGATCACTCAAACAGGGCTGGTTAAGTTTTAAAATAAATTGAAATTAGTAAAGCGAATTCTGATAAATTAAATCATGGTGCAGAGGTATAGATATTCAATACTTGTCAGTAAGATGCGATCCCAAACGGAATCGCATTTTCGTATATTATATTGGTTTATTGATCTGCGATTTACAACTCCAGCTGAATAATTCAAAGCCTGAAACGATTGATATCTATTATGAAAATTTCATATTCCTATTTTGAACATATGAACTGGACAAAACTATTGGTTCTCTTTTTTATCTTGTTTTTATCGTTTATCAATGTAAACGCACAGATTGTTATTAAAAATTATTCGATTCTGGAACACTCCCCAAATGCTACTTGCAATACAGCCTTCAGTCCTGGTCTACTTATTGGAGAAGACGCATTCATTGATAATATTGGTGATACTGAAGCCGATCCTGCCCATAATGTTGAAGTTTGTACCACGGTTGTCTATGAATGGGAATCTTGTCTGATTTGGGATTTTTCGAGTGGAGTCAATCATAACCTTTCAGATCAACGGGATTTCGATCCTGGTCTTATTACAGAAACGATATATTTTCGTCGTTATACAAAATTTACCTGTGAGCTTTATTCTCATCAATATAAAGAAGAATGGAGCGGCATAACCATGAATGTATATCCGCTTTCAGTGGGAGGATCAATTACTCCGCCACAGAATATTTGTTCTGGCACGTCGCCTGCAAAACTGAAATTGAGTGGTCATATTGGTCATGTTGTGAAGTGGCAGAAAGCAAGCGATGCTGGTTTCACAACCGCAATTAACATTCCGGTAACGTCTGCTACATTGTTGGTTGCGAGCATCGGTACCCTTACACAGGATACCTGGTTTCGGGCAGTCGTACAAAGTGGTTACTATGCTGAAGCTTGTCCTGCTGTTAATTCTGATATAGTAAAGATAACTGTCTATCCTTTGCCCGTTTGTTCGATTATGGGTGCAGATGAAGTTGGTCAGGCTACGACCAATACTTTTGACGGCTCACCAGGAATGTCGTCTTATGCCTGGACAATTACTCCTGCAAACGCAAGTTTTTCCGGATCTTCTACGGGTTCATCGGTGTCGGTAATTGCAGGTATTGGATGTAATACAGTGTTCGATTTGTCTTTAACAATTACAGATCTCAATGGGTGTATCTCAACTTGTTCAAAAACTGTGACTATTTTGGATAATCAACCGCCAACCTTTACGCTTCCATTACTTAATGCCGGCTATTGTGTGGAAGATATTTTCGAGGCGGTTTATAAGGATGTTCCTGTAAATGATCCAACAGATTTAACTACTTTACGTCCTGACTTTTATCTGTTCTCGCCGTCGAATACACTGCTTAATATTAGTGCGCAGACTGATAATTGTGCGTTGGCAGCCAATCCCATTGCCTGGACGATTCATTTTGCAGATACAACTCCAGATTTGTCAGGTAGCGGACAACTCTCAGCATATGTTCCCGTTCTCCCGCTCACAGGGATTCCCTTCCCGGTAGGTACCAACACGATTACCTATACCTTAACAGATGCAGCCGGAAATTTGAGCATTACTGAATCTGTGGATTTGATCGTTGCACCGCGTCCTGATATTCTTAAGCTATTTTAAATGTTTTGCCTGTAATGCGAATAATATAAAATGGTGCAACTACGAAAGTTTTCCTCAAAAAATATTTATCGAAAATTAATTTTTTAATCATGAAAAAGCAAATTCTATTTATTGTGTTTTTTTTGGCGGCATTCGCCAATTTGAGATCCTATGCGCAATGCGTTGCTGCTGATCCGCTGCATCCAATCGCTGGTGTGGAATACACCTATTCCGTAGGTATACTCCCTGCTACGCTTACTGATGTAGCATACGATTGGTTTATTACAACGAGTTCAAATATTATTGGTGCTACTGTTGTTGCGGAAGGGACATCGACCTTTGTTGTCTCCGCGGGTTTCTCTTCTTATCATTCGGTTGTTTCGGGGGGGGCAGCATCAATAAAAATAACCTGGACACCTGCGCTTATAGCAGCAGCTTTGGGTGGCACGAAATATTATATTGTTGTAAAATATACAGGAACAACAGCCGCCGCATGTAATGCAAGCAATATAAAAGCCTATAAGGTAATCCCAATTAACTTATTCCAACTCGATTTGGTAAATGTAAACGATGGCGGTACTGCAGAATCAGATGGTTACAGTGTTTGTCCTTCAGATATTACAAGCGGAGCTCTCACTGACAATGGAACAAATGCCACAATCGTATACGATTATGGCGTAAACGATTTGTATGTAAAGGTCACCGTCAGAAACTTCACAGGCGATTGGAAGATGACTGTCAATCGATCAGAATTAGCGGGTCTTGCAGGCACAGGAGAAGTATTTGCCCTGGCTTGGGGAACTACAATCGCAGGTGCTACAAATGCAATCGGCGATGATAATGCGGTTACCATTGACGAACAAACTTCGGCTGATGCTACGGATGGTGAGGTTATCTATCTGAAGCTGACATATGCTCATCATACATTTGAAGGATTGACAGCCAAAGCCGTTTCAATAAAAGTGAATGCAACAGATATTGCCGGCAATCCGGATGTATCATCAACTTGCACAGCAGAAACTGACCAGGTTACCCAAAACATCACGATCCGTCCTGAAGTAACATCTACTACAACCGCGTCACCAAATAATTTTATAATGCCATAGTAAACTGTCATACACAAGTTTTGCTTTTTCATCTTCATTGTGCTTTTTTCGGTTGGGTGTAAGCCCGACCGGAAGAAGAAAATAATGAAGCAAATAAATCCAACAACAGATCTCTTAAAGGAGAGAAGACAGTCAACTGAAGTAATAAATAGTTCAAAATTGAAGAGGATTCATTGAAGTTCTTCCAGTGGTCAGCTCAAAATCCGCT
>Ga0302215_10002243_pt1 | contig 13384 bp, 24 predicted proteins | sample II_Fen_N3_1_FD_194580 | JGI IMG/M metagenome (GOLD analysis project Ga0302215, IMG submission 194580) | Peat permafrost microbial communities from Stordalen Mire near Abisko, Sweden - II_Fen_N3_1 | ecosystem: Environmental > Terrestrial > Soil > Wetlands > Permafrost | place: Sweden: Abisko... | reverse complement strand
CTTAAAACTTTAGATTTATCAAGAGTTAAATAAAATATAATAAAGAGAAAGAGAGATGAATAAAATGGGATGTTGGAATGGAACTGATTTAATAACACAATTACCTATAATGTATGGAGATGAGGTTGTATTAATACCTATAAAGGTAAGAAGCTACGTAGAGAAGTTAACTGGTGAAAGTCCTTGTTATTCTAATGCATATTTTAAACCACTACCAATACTATTATATGGGGAATATGATGATTATGGTTGTATTAACAATATTACAGGAGATATTGAGCAATTTAAAGAAATAATTCAAAAAGAATCTGAGGCAGATAATGAAGAAATATTAAAAGAAGTAAGCAGATATGGTTCTGATAATCAAACTGAAATTGAGTCATATGTTAGATTTGTTGAAAGAGGAAAAATTGAAAAAGTAGGTTATGTATTGATACATAAAGAATTATTTGATAAACTAAAAAGCCATGATGATTATTGGAGTGGTAAAGAGAAGTATGTAAATGAATATTATGATTCAATTACATTTAATAAGAGACTGAAGGACGCAGAAGAGTCAGGTATTTCAGAAGATGAATTATTTGATTTAAGATTTAGCAGGTCATTTGGTAATTGGGAGACATTTGATAGAATTAATCTAAATGAAGTTAATAAAGATTCTATAAGTGCGATACTTTCAATAGCTTCAGTATTAGGTGTAACTAGAAAGTCTTGGATACCTCAATCTGGTTCGGGAGGACAAGTACAAATAGAAACTCCTCATAGAATTATACAAGAATTTTATAATAATTATATTGAGAATTATGATAAGGAAGGTGAAGAAGAATGAATTTTAATGTAAATTTAGATAAAGAACAAATTAATGAAATTGCAAGTATTACAGCAGATAAGGTTTTAGCCACCGTTAAATACCAAAAGAGCAATGAAGATTGGTATGATAGAGAAATAAAAGAACTAAAACTCGAAGTTTCAAAAAGAGATAGTATGTTAGTTCAAAAAGATTTATGTATAGAGAGGTTAAGAGAATCATTAAGAAAGATGAGAACTAAATTAGAAGAAAATGGCTTAAACAAATAAAATATAAGCATATAAAAATTTAATTTTATATGAATGGAGGAATAAACATGGAATTAATTAATGATAAAACTAATGGATATTATGAAGCTAATTCTAACATAGGACAAGTAAAAATAGTTATTAAGCATGGTATTATGAAAGTATATAATACTGAAGACAAATGGTTCTTTGATATTAATGATAAGTTTATATTTGTTAAGATGGATGATTATATATTACTTGTAACTGACAAAGAAAAACTTTCAGGAATACAAATATATAAACCACTGAAAGCAATTCTATATGATCCAAATGAGATACAGGATTTCAGTGAATTTAAGAAAATAAGAAAGTTTGAGGTGAAATAAATGAAACTAAAATTATTTGAAAGATTATTAACTAAAAATTTAAATAAAATACCATTGCTATGGGTTGATTTTAACTATAATAAATATAAATCAGATGGTGCTAAAGGTTCATGTATGGCTAGAGTTCATCCTAATTTGAGAGATGACGAACACATTAAAGAAGCATTAGGTGAATTGATAGATTATATTAGAGAAAATTATAATATGGATGAAATATAATAAATTAATGTATAAATAAATGTTGACACATGAAAATTTTGGTAGTAAACTTATATAAAGGAAACAAATTAATGTATAAAGAAACTAAAAAGGAGGTGTCAAAATGAAAGCAAGCTACTTAATCACCCTTGTAGAAGAATTTTGTAAAGAAAACAAATTTAATATTTCAAAAATATATCAACAGATAGCTATTGTATATCAATCTGAATATGGAATTAATATTGTAATGCAGATGGAAGAAACGGGAGAATGGGATATAACCAAGTATTTAGAGAGTTTGGGTATCATAGAAAGATACGTACATATTTTAAATGGATTAAAGAATTGTATAAATAAAGGTTGGGATTTAGAATTAGAGAAATTATAAAGAATTAAGGAGATGAACTTGATGAATTATGCAGAAGAACAGTTACAAAATGCAATGGAAAATGAATTAGAAGCTATAAAACTAAGGAATAGTGAATTGGTTTCAGAGAATGAAAAGTTAGAAGAAGACAATATTAATTTAGCTAATGAAAAAGATGATTTTAGTATACAGGTAAGAACATTGACAAATGTAAATAAAGAATTAAAAGGGAATTTAGAATTTGAAAGAACTATGTATTCAAATTTAAAAGATAAATGCAAAGACTTAGAAATTGAACTTCAAAAAGAAATATCAAAATCAAAGAGAATAATAAAAGATTTAACAAGTTATTTATAAAAAATACGTGTTCAAAATATGAAAACTGACTTTTTAAAATGGAAATTTTATAAGAATATTAAGGAGTGAATTAGAATGAAAGTAAAATGTATTAGTAATGAAGGACATATGTATTGTTTAACTTTAACTATTGGAAAAGAATATAAAGTATTAGGAGAACGGGATACATCATATAAAATAAAAGATGATAATGGAGATATAGATTATTTTTCTTGGACTAAATTTGAAATAGTAAATGATAATGAGGAGGAGAAAGAAATGAAAGAATATACTTTTGAAGAAGTAATTGCAAATATAAAAGAAGGTGAAACATATAAATGTACAAATATTACTTTTGTAGTACATACAATAACAAGAGATTTTGCAGGAATAAAATTTAATAATAATGAGCCTATGAATTTTTGTGGTATAAATAATGAACAAAAATTTATTAAAATAGGTCATTCAGTAAGTTTTAATGAGGTGTTGTTTTCTAATAGAAAATGCAGAGTATATTATAAAAAATATGATATTGTTAATACAGATAGATATGATACCTTAGATAATATTTTAAGAAATATTGTACAGTTTAGAAAAGAATGTGATTTGAAAGACTTGATTATAAATGGAGATTGGTATCTTGAATAAAAAGTTGTTCAAATCTTGATTTGATGGTAAGTTAAATAAAATATATAGAATAATAATATTAGGAGGAATAAAAAATGGCAAAGTTTACTGATGAAAATATAGATGAAAATTATTATATAAAGGTTGAAGAACCAAAATGTTGCACAATGTGTTACTCACCAACTCATTATTTACATTGTCTTATAGAGAGTTATTTTTGTAGTGATGAATGTGTGAAAGCATTTTTAAAAATGGCTGATGATTCTACCCCAAATGATTAAGGTAAAATAATGTTTTTACTCGGTTATTAATAAAATATAGAGAATGAAAGGATATGATTTGAATGATAATGACAGTAAATGATGCTATTGAAACATTAGATAATAGGGGTTTATATATTTATTTTAATAGGGATAGAGTTAGCCATATAAACGATATTTTTAGTATTGAATATCAAGATAAGGAAAGATATTTTATTGCTACAGAAATAAAAATCGATACTACAGATGATACATTGCTAATAAAAGCACAAGAATATGGATATTATAATAAACTATTTGGAGATGTGGATATTAGAACTCTTATAAAGAAAAATGTTGAATATGTAGATAATAAAGAAACCATAAAACGATTAAAGAATGAGGTTTGTTATTGCTAATTAAGTTTGAATGAAAGGAATATTTAGAAGGAGTGATGATATGAAAATTACAAATGGAATAAATACAATAGACTTAAAACCCATAAATATTAATGTATTTAAAAATTGTATAGATTTAAATACAAAATGCGTATATAGACATTTAGGCAAGATATGTACACAAGAATTAGAATGTTTTATTAATTCAGATACAAACAAATGTAATTTATCAATTAAACCGATTGGAAAGAAATCTACTTATAGTATAGATAGTATTAAAACTAAATAAAGGAGTTGACTAATTATGTTTGAAAATAAAAGAATATTAAATCCAAAGTCACATTTTAAGCTAGAATTTGATATTAAAACTGATGATGAAAATATATTAAAAATAATAGAGAAGATACAAAAGATTGTTTGTGAGGAATTTAATAATAGTGATTTAGTAGCAGAAGTAATGCCAACTATAATTAAACTAAATGAGGATAATATAAAAGTAAAAAATAATAAAACATTCAAATTTCACAGTGATGTGGAAATATCTACAACAAAACAAGTAGATATAAAACGGGAATATGAATGTTTATAAGCGTAGCGTGACGAGAACACCAGTGTCTTTAGACATGGGAGGTTCAGAGGAGGGATAGGAAGTAATGATAAAATTAACAGAATTAAAAGATGATGAAATGTTATTAGTAAATAACGAATTAGTCTTAACTAAGGAACAGTTTTTAGAAGATTTTCCTGCTAAGGAAGATAGAGAAGGTTGTGAGATTTATACTACTATAAAAGCCATACATAGATTAGACGCAAGATATGCAATTGCTAAAGCAATAACTTATATAGAAAATAGTGTATATAAAGGTTGGACAGATAAAATATATAATGATATTACAGACGAAGATTATAAATATATACAAGATAGATTTGACGAAATTTTAGAACGCAACAAAGAACAAAATGTAAGTTATTATAGTGGAGAAGAAATTCAAATTGATTTTGAGGAGGGAAAGGATAATGACACAGAAATTTCAAATTGAGGTTGTTAACAGTTTTAACAATATAATAATGATATCAAATTTTTGTTTGTCTAAAGGTTATACAATTGTGGATCTAGACGGTATGGACGATATATATTTTGAGAATATCAAAACAACTAAACAGATGGGATTACATTTTAATGGAGCTGAGTTAACTATTTCTATAGACGAAAATGACCTAAGTAAAGCTATAGTATTTCCTAATGAATTAAATGTATTTATAAAATATAACTGTAAGGAGGAAAAGGATGATGGAAATTTATAAGCAATTATTAGATACAGGATTTACGCCAGTATACTTTAATAACGGGAATTTAGAAGGATATATGATTGAAAGTAGACTCAATTATAGACAATTTTTAAACTTAGAAAAATATAAGGGAACTGTAGATTTGATTATAGAGCTTTTAGATAGAGATAAATATTTTTGGTTAAATAACGTTGATAATTTATACATAGAAATTGATGAACATTTAAAATGTGCCGAATTATACTGGGAATATGAAAATGACAGAGAAGCTATAAACATAACAGATAAATTTGAAGATATATTAAAATTATTACCAAAAGATTACGAATATGAGACGCTAGATAGTTAAAATCATATTATTTCCCAAAATTGAATTTTAAAGTTAGTTATATCAAGACTTAATTAGTAGGTTTTGGGAAATAGTGTCGAAAAAGCACATAAAATATTAGTTTTATCAACTTATTAATAAATTAAAAATAATAAAAATGAAAGAGAGTGATTAAGTGAAATATGTAGGAAGTAAAAATAAATTAAGTAGAGAATTAGCACCAATTATTCAATCATACATAACTAAGGACACCAAAGGATATTTAGAACCATTTGTAGGTGGGGCTAATATGATTGATAAGATACAATGCAAAAAGAGAATAGGATGTGACATACATGAGGAACTAATTGAATTACTAAAATACACACAACAGTATAGTAGTTTATTACCTAAGACTATATCTGAAGATACATATAATGAAGTTAGATTAAATAAGGACAAGTATGAAAAGTGGTATGTTGGCTTAGTCGGTTTCTGTGCAACATTTAGTGCAAAATATTTTGGTGGCTATGCAAGAGGATTCAAAGAGGACAAAATAACACCTAGAGACTTGCCAAATGAAGCAATTAGAAATTTAAAGAAACAGTCACCTAATTTAGAGAATGTTGAGTTTGTTAGTACAAGCTTTATAAATTTACCTAAAGATAAAATAAAAGACTATGTAATATATTGTGACATACCTTATAGAGATACTACAAAATATAAGACTGAAACTTTCCCATATGAAGAATTCTACCAGTGGGTCAAAGATATGAGTATACATAATACAGTTTTAATTAGTGAGTACAATATGCCTGAAGAGTTCGATTGTATATGGTCTAAAGAAACGAAAGTATCTATAGACAGTAATAAAAAAGCTAATGATAAGAATAATATTAGAGTAGAAAAGTTATTTACATATAAAAAGTAAAAAAATACATAAATTATAAAAATAAATAATGGGGCTATTACTATGTTACAGACGTTTAATAAGCAGATAAAAAATGTATTTTACTTGGAAATTGATAAATTATATAAAATGAAAAAGAAAAGGAATGATGAGAATGAAAAATTATAAGTGTATTACTAAATGTCCTGAATTGGATTATAACAATGAAAAACATTGTATTTTTACAGAAAGTGAATTAGAAGATAAAAAGGAATATTGCCTTGATATATGTCCGTGTGGCAATATAGAAAATTTAGTTTTAATTAAAAGTGCTGAAGAAAAATTAGAAAAACTATTTAATGAAGGATGGCTATTAGTTGATTCAAAAACACTAAAAACTGATATAAATGACGATTGTTTAACTATAGATAATATCAAAGAATTTAATGAATAAATAAAAATAATAGGAGGTAATTATGGAACAAATTAAATTAGGAAGCGGAACATTAATAAATGGTGATAATCTAGAAGTAATGAAACAATATGATGATAATTATTTTGACAATTGCATATCTGACTTTCCATATGACTTGAAATTCATGGGCAAGAAATGGGATACATATAGTAATTTTTATGAATGGTGCAAAGAACGGGCAGAAGGATTACATAGAATAGTCAAACATGGTGGTTATGTTTTAATATTTGGTCATCATAAAACTAATCATAGAATGAAATGTGCTTTTGAAGATGCTGGATTTAAAATAGTGGAAGAAATTGATTGGGTTTATTCTACTGGGTTTCCTAAAAATCAAGATATAGGTAAATTATTTGATAAAGCTAATGAAACTGAATTAGCAGAACAATTTAATGGTTGGAAGACAAGCGGTTTAAAACCAGCTAAAGAAATAATAACAGTTTTTCAAAAGCCATTAAAAGGAAAGTACATAGATAATATAAAAGAATATGGTTGTGGTGCTATGAATATTGATGCTTGTAGAGTTGAATATAAGAATCAAGCTGATTTAGATTTAGTTAAAGCTAAATGTAATTTTACAGAGAATTCAAAATCAATAGGATTCGGAACAGCAGATAGTTTATACGGAACTGGAAGTACACCATTAAATCAAGCGAGAGATTGTGTAAAAGAAGATGGAAGATTTCCAGCGAATATTATATTTGATACATATATGGGACAAGTTTTAGATGAACAAAGTGGACTATTAAAGAGTGGAGCAATTAAGAAAGGTCAACCCGCAGGTACGGATTGGAAAAGTGGAGATATTTCACATGAAAGAAATGGAGGAAGAAGAGTACAACCAAAAGATATTCCAGCAAGTGAAGGTGGAGCTTCAAGATTCTTTTTAAACGTAGATAATGAAGATTTTGAACCATTTTTATATTGTGCTAAACCAACTAAGAACGAAAAAGGAGAATACTGTAATCATATAACGGTTAAACCTAAGAAACTAATTAAGTGGCTTGTCAAATTAGTAACCCCCATTAATGGCATATCATTAGATATAACTGCTGGAAGTGGGACTCATGGTTTAAGTTGTGAAGAATTGAATAAAGAAGAAGGATATGATATTGAATGGGTTAATATAGAAATGATGAATACAGAAGATGAACCATATTTTGAAATTGCTAAACAAAGAATAAGTGAAAGTATTAAATAATAAAATAAATTATTTCCTAAAATTCAAGTTTAAAGATAGTTATATCAATACATAATTAATCTGTTTTGGGAAATAACGACAAATTTCCACATAAAAGATGTCTTTTATGTGGAGTTAACAAATTAATGTATAATATAAAAATAGAAGGAGAGATTAAAATGTATTTATTGATTACCTTTATAGGTGTAACTTTAGCACTGTTTATTATTGGATTTTTAGTAGATAAATTTAGTAGTTGGTATGATGGTGATATTTTCAAATTCCTTGGATGGATCGCATTGGTTATAACAATTATATCTGTTATATTAGTACCAATACGTAGATATTATTCTACTGGAAGAGTTATAGAGTATAAAACAAGACAAGAAGTAATACAACAACAAAGGAACGCTAATGTATCTGAATTAGAAAGAGTAGAATTAACAAAAGAAATATTAAGTGATAATGTATGGCTAAAAGACTGTCAGTATGACATTAATAGTAAATGGATAAGCATTTACTATGATAAAGAGATATTAGAATTACAACCAATTAAATAGAAATAAGGGAGGTATAAGATATGTTTAAAGGTATATTTAACAATTCATCAATAACAAATAGTGTAATAGGAGGCTCTAGTATTAGTATGAGTGGAAATAAAGTAACTATTAATGGTAAAACAATTCAAGTTCCAAATGGAAATGTAAGTATTATTAACAGTAAAGTATTTGTTAATGGTAAAGAAATAGATACCAGTGATACAGATTTAAATACTGGTTGTGGCATTGTTAATATTTCAATTGAAGGTAATGTTGAGAAAATAGACTGTAATGGTTCGGTAGAAGTGAAAGGTAGCGTATCTAAAGGCATAGATTGTAATGGGAGCATACATATAATTGGAGACGTAGATGGAAAGATTGATTGTGGAGGTTCTGTTAAAATTCAAGGAGATCATAAAGGTAGTATAAACGCAGGTGGTTCTGTTTCTATAAAATAAATGAAGGGAGTTTTAATGATGAAGTTAAAAGGAAGTCTATTAGCAATAGTTTTATGTTTTATTTTAGCATTTGGAATAGATGCTTGTGGTGATGGAAAACACAAAGCTGAAATAACGAATAAAATACAGAACGAACAAAAGGCACAAATAATAAGTATAGAAGAAAAATCAAAGTATTTTGATGATACACCATTCCATTGGAATTCAAAATATGCAAGAATATATAAAGTTATTTATAAAAAAGATGGAATTGAAATTATAGGTTGGGTAAGATTTAATACATTTGTTGACGATTGGATTATGAATGAAAAAGATAAATAATAATAAAAGAAAGAAGGATTTAAAAATGAATATATCAAAAACACATAATCAAGCTTATATAAAATACATAGGATATTTAGGATTGTCTTTGTTACTAACAACATTAGGAACTTATTGTGGAGGATTTTTGATACCATATTTAACAAAACAATTATTAATAGGTTATTGTATTATGTCTTTAGTATTGGTAATCGGATTCTGTTTCAGTAGTGGGGAATTAAAGAAAATTCTGTTTTATGTGTTTACATTTGGTGAGGGTATAATGTTATCACCTATATTAAGCATAATGACGAAAGTAAGTATATATAAATGTTTAGGCATAACTACAGGAATTGTAATAATATTTGCTTTACTAGGATTGTTATTTAAGAATTTAAGTTTTATGGGTAATATATTATTTGGATTGCTAATTAGTTTATTAGGACTTACTATATTAAGCATGTTTGTACCATTACCTTTCTTAGCTTACTTAGGATTAGGAATATTCTGTTTATATCTTATGTATGATATAAATAAGTTTAAATTAGATTCACAATATGGATATTATATGGATGATGATATGATCCTAAATGCAGTAATAGTAATATACTTAGATATTCTAAATATATTACTATATATTATTGAAATCTTTGGAGATAGCGATGATTAATATATTAAATACTTTATACATTAATTTATTAAAATAGTTATTGACAGTAGGTAAATTTAGGTATAGAATAATAAATGTACCAAGTAATAAAAACAACTTAATCAAGAAAACAATAAAAACAAATTAATATATAAAGTAGTTGACACGATGAAAAATTAATGTTAAACTAAATACAGGTGGTAGAGATTAACAACTTTACCACTTACATAAAAGAAACCTAGTAATAAATTAATTTAAAATCAAATAAATGAATTTCAAGAATGGCTTAAACACTAGGGTTACAAACCTAGAAAGCAAATAAAAAGTATGTTTTATGTCAACTCAACTCAAATTAACTTAATGTGTTTTAAAGAGTATCTAAATTACTCAATCGGATATTACTTAAAGCATATTACATGCTTAATAAATTAAAGTATAAAGGAGAGAATAAAATGAAAAATGAAAAAATTAAAGGAACTGCATTTATTAGTTATGACATGAGTGGAAGTATAGACAGTGAGAAACAATCTTATTACAAAAAGGTTTATGATCGTTATAACAATCAATATGAAAAAGTAGAAGTTATCAAACATACAACAACAGGTAAATTTACAGATATAGATGATATATTAAATAATTCAGAATCAGGTGGTACATATATTTCATCGGGACTTAAATTAGCAGTTGGAGAAGTTTTGGCAAGAATTAATCCATTAGATAAAGTTGTAATATGTGGTGATGGAGATAATTGGTCAGAAGATAATGATAGAGTATTTAATTTAATAGGAATATTAGATGATTATTGCAAAGTAGATTATTTTGAATTTTTACCTTGTACATATTCAACTACGATGTATGAAAAATTAAAAAAAGTATATCCAAATGATAATAATGTTAAATTATATAAAATTACAGAAAAAGAACAAGATATATTTGGAAAGAAGCTAGTACCTAGAAAAGAAAATTTAGATATACATATACAAATAGATGGTAATAAAACTGTTGCTAGAATAGGTAGAAAAGTTGGAATAGCTAATTGTAATCCAGAAGATGAATATAATAGAGAAGAAGGAATTAGAGTTGCAGTTTGCAGATTATTAGAAATAGAACCTTTTGAAGAATAAATCGCTCTATAATCGCTTCAAATCACTAAAAACTGAAAAATCTAGAAATTAATATTTAAAATGAATTATAGAGCAAATTAGAAAAATGGACAAGATTTAAGAAGTTTTAAAACCAAGAATAAGGCTATGACTGGGTTTAACTTTAAATAAAAGAATAATTTTAACAACTATTTGATAAATTAATGTACAAGCAAATATAAGAAGTCAACATTGCATTAATGATTAGTCTTGTAAGACTAAAATGCGTAATATAAATAAATTAAGATAAATACAGAGAGAATCAAGTGAGTGAAATTAGCTTAAAATATAATATGAAATGGAGAGAATGAATAATGGCTAAGGAAAAAGAAATCACAATAATTAAAAGAGGTAAAGCAGAATTTAATTTAGTAGGAAAAGCTAAAGTATCAGGTTTTACATTTAAAACTGATTTAGAAAGCTCAAAAGAAGGTTCAGATTGGATTTATAGCCAAATGAACTTAGGAGTTGAGTGTGGAAAAGAAGGTGTCATTTATGCTGATTTAATGGGTGGATACGGTTCTGAAAGAGAAAATTTTGTAAATGTTCATGGTAAAAAGAAAGGTGATAATGGACAATACCAAGATGATTTTGAAAATCCTTTTAAAATTGACTGGGAAGATAGACTTGATGAAGATAATTTTGATTCAATTGGAGATAGATGTTTTATAACAGTAGGTTTAGAAAAGGATGATAAGGATAAAACTGTTTATAAAAAATTCTTAACACCATATGATGCTATACAATACGTAAGTGAAAACTTAGAAGAAGGCACAGTAATTAATGTAAAAGGTGATCTTAAATACAAACTTTATAAAGATACATATTCAGTAAGCAAAGAAATTAAAAGTATTGCATTATCAAATGCTACAGAAGACAAATTTAAAGCAACATTTACACAAACTATTTTTGTAGAATCAGATGCAATCGGAAAGGTTGATAAAGAAACAAGAACAATTCCTATAACTGGATACATAATAGATTTTGTTAAAGAACTTAATGGTGATAAAGTCACTAGAAAAGTTAAAGGACAAGAAAAAGATGGTTGTAATTTACCTTTAGTAAAAACATTTGATATAGAAATTGCTGAAGTTCCAGAGAACACAACTAAGTTTTTAAAGCAATTCAAAACTAAGAGCAAAAAAGTAACTGAAATTACAGTGGAAGGTATATTTACTAAAGGTTCTTTAAATACAGTAGAAGTTGGAGAAGAAGATATTCCAGATGATATCAAAGAACTTATTGAATTAGGAGTCATTGATAAAGATGAAGTTATTGGGAAAATGGCTTTTGCAAATGGTTCTAAAAAACCTGAAAGAATGATAATTAAGAAGCCTTTTATATCAATGGTTGAATCTAATGGAAATAAAATACCTAAGATTGCAAAAGAAGCAGATAAATATAACGAAGATGACTTAAATCCATATTTAATCATTGAAGCTTTAGGTGGCAGAGTTATAAAAGCAAATGACGAGCCTGTTAGTAATGATAATAGTGAAGATGGAGAAATTAATACTGATGATGTTGATGTTAATAAGTTAATGGATGAAGAAGAAACCGAAGAAGAAGGCGAAGATGATTGGTTAAAAGGACTATAAAATTACATAGAATAGATTATAGCAAATAGGTTCATAGTTAGTAAGTATAGATAATCATTTATACTTACTAACAAAATAATAAATTATAAAATAAATATATATGAAAGAAGGAATTTAATAATGGCATTCAGAAAACCAGCAAAAACAAAAATAGGTGGAAAATTTTTAGTATACGGATTATCAACAGAAGGTAAAAGTTATTTTGGTTGTACTTTCCCAAAAATAGGGGCTATTGATTCAGAAACAGGGTTAGCATTCTATGAAGATTCCGATATAGCAATAAATGGTAAAAAGTATAATAATATAGTATTTATAGACACAACATCTGATTTAGATACTCTAGAAGAAAACTTAGATAGTATTATAGAAGGCGATGTTGATATAGAAACTTTGTTAATTGACTCAGAAACAAAATTCTATAATACTATGGACATAGGAGCTACAGAAGCAGAAGAAAAGAAAGCCAAACAAAGTGGTAAAGCAGTAGATGCTAGAAGTAAATGGGGTAGAATTAAAAACATTAATATGAAACTTCAACAAGCTAAAATTACAGTATCAGCAAAAGGTGTTCATGTTGTTTCTACTGCACAAGGATTAGAAATAACAGATGACGATACAAAGAAAGTAATAGGATATAAACCTGACGCTCATAAATCTTTAAAATTTGATTATGATATTGTTTTAAGATTTTATGTTGAAGAAGATAAAAAAACAAAAGAAAGAAGATATTTTGCTGAAGTATATAAAGATAGAACAAATGTAACTAAGGTGGGACAAATAATTGAAAACTGTACATATGATGTTTGGAAGTCATACTTTGATAAAAGAAATGGTATTGGATCTGTAACAAGTGGTGCTAATTTTACTAAAGACTTAAAAAACTCAACAGATAGTGTATTAAATAATGCTGAACTATCTACTAAATTAGCTAAAGATATAAAGGAATTTATCAGTGAACACAAAACAGA
>Ga0302215_10002238_pt1 | contig 13415 bp, 6 predicted proteins | sample II_Fen_N3_1_FD_194580 | JGI IMG/M metagenome (GOLD analysis project Ga0302215, IMG submission 194580) | Peat permafrost microbial communities from Stordalen Mire near Abisko, Sweden - II_Fen_N3_1 | ecosystem: Environmental > Terrestrial > Soil > Wetlands > Permafrost | place: Sweden: Abisko... | reverse complement strand
AAATAGTAGAACAAGTTGGTTATGTGCCAGTGAAGTAAGCTCTGTATAGAGAGAATACAATTTTAAAAAAGTCCGTTGTCAAACATTGTTTTGACAGCGGACTTTTTTTTGTTGAAGAAAGTAAGATATAGTTTGTTCGTCGCTACTCGATGCTTTACCCCGATCATTTCTTAGAATCTCAATTGTTTTGCAAGGTCTTTTATGTACAATGAATGGATAGCTTGCTCAAAATAAACTATTTTGATTTAAAAACATTCTTTTGTTGCAAAAACATGTTTAATAACATATTTTAATACCCTGTTATGAACCTTTGCGTGTTGAAAAAGTATCATACTACTTGTCGAAAAAGTACTATAAAATCCTTGTTATTAAGCAAATTTGGTCTTAATTGAAATTATTAGCACAATAAAGTGAAGTGTGTAAGTAGGAAAAGTATTGCTTAAAGCTAAAAAAATATAGTTATTATTCTTGCAGATACTTTATTTTTGCACAGTCGGAATTTATCATTCCCAACAATAATTAACCTTTAATATTAAAATTAATTCCATGAAAAGAAAACTCAATTTTCTATTGGTATTGCTCCTTTTTGGAGTAGGCTTAGTTTCTGCACAGCAGAATCTTTCTGTTTCGGGGGTTGTAACTGATGCAGGTGATGGAAGTCCACTAGTTGGCGTTTCTGTGCTTGTAAAAGGATCGACAGTCGGAACAATTACAGACATGAGCGGTAAATACACTTTAAAAGCTGCTCAAGGTGCAACACTCGTATTTTCGTACATTGGTATGGAGAAACAGCAAGAAATTGTCAAGACAGGTATTGTTAATGCTGCAATGAGCTCAAATTCAAAGATGCTTAATGAAGTTGTAGCTGTTGGTTATGGAACCATGAAAAAGAAACTGGTTACCGGTGCTACAGTTCAGGTAGCTGGTGACAAACTTCAAAAACTGAGCACAACCAGTGCATTTACTGCTTTACAAACAATGACTCCAGGTGTAAATATCACCCAAAGTTCCGGACAACCTGGTGAAGGTTTTAAGGTGAATATTCGTGGTATTGGTACAATAGGAAATTCTGATCCTCTTTATGTTATTGATGGAGTCTCTGGTGGAGATTTAAATAGTTTAAATCCGTCTGATATTGAATCTATCGATATTTTGAAAGATGGTGCATCTTCAGCTATCTATGGTGCTCGTGCAGCCAATGGTGTAGTTTTGGTTACCACAAAACAAGGTAAAAGCGGTAAAGTTCAGGTAACATACGATGGCTATTATGGAGTGCAGAATGTATATAGAATGCCTTCTACTCTTAATGCTCAGCAATATATGAATGTTATGGATCAAGTTAATTTTAATGAAGGTCTAGATGCATATGATTGGAAAAGCGTTCTAGGGACTAATTATGATGCTATCAAGTCGGGTGCTTCAAAAGGAACTAATTGGTTGGACTTAATGCGTAATGCAAATGCACCAACTCAAAATCATGCATTAAATATTGTTGGAGGTAATGATATTTCGAAATTTTCCATGGGTGTTTCCTATACCGGTCAGGAAGGTATTTTTGGTGCGCCTGTTCAATCTGACTACAAACGTACAACAGTACGACTTAACTCGGAACACGTAATTTTAAAGTCAACAGCCTTTGACGTTATTAAATTTGGCGAAACTCTAAATTACAACTACACGCTTAAGAATGGTATTGGTATTGGTAATCAATATTGGAACGATATAACCAATGCTGTTAAAGCTAATCCTTTAATGCCAAATTATAATAGTGCTGGCAACTATTTCAACTATGCTGATTCCAAAGCAATGGGTTTTTCCAACTATGACAATATGCAGGCAAATCCAATTGCTGATATGGTTTATCATCGTGGTTATAACGATTCAAAGAATCATAATTTGAATATGTCAGCGAGTCTGCAAATTCAACCAATCAAAGATTTGATTTTCAAATCTCAATTTGGATATAAAATGAGCGCAAGTTCTTACAGAAGTTTCTCACCTGCATATGAAGATCTCTCTTCTACAAACTTAAATACTGTATCATCTATAAGTCAAAGTGGCAGTTTGGGTTGGAGCTATACGTTAGAGAATACATTGAACTATAAGTTTAAGCTAGATCAACATCATTTCGATGCCTTGTTAGGTCAATCTATCGAGAAATCGGGTATGGGTGAAGGTGTTGGTGCATCAAATGTCAATTATTTATTTGATGGTTATAAATATGCTTACTTGAGTAATACAAAAAATGCTACACCAGGTTCAACAACTGTAACTGGTGCTCCATGGGCGCAAGGTGGTTTAGCCTCATTCTTTGGACGTGTTAACTACGACTATAAAGAAACGTATATGGCTTCGGTGGTTATGCGTGCAGATGGTTCTTCTAACTTTGCAAAAGGTAAACGTTGGGGATATTTCCCATCAGTATCGGCAGGTTGGGTTATTTCAAACGAGGCCTTTATGGAATCAACCAAAGATTGGATGGATTTCTTAAAATTACGTGCTAGTTGGGGTCAAAATGGTAACTGTAATATAAATCCGTTCCAATATTTAGCAACGATATCTTTTGATGCCACTGCAGCATATTCATTTGGTAATACCTATACATCACAAACAACAGGAAGTTATACAGATCTTCTTCCTAACCCAGATGTAAAATGGGAAACTTCTGATCAGATTGATTTAGGTCTTGATACTCGTTTGATGAATTCTCGTATGACTGTTGCTCTTGACTTTTATAAAAAGACAACTAAAGACTGGTTGGTAGTAGCCCCAATATTAGATGTTATGGGAACTAATGCACCCTATGTTAATGGTGGTGATATTGTAAATAAGGGTTTTGAGTTAGGCTTGGGTTGGAACGACCATATGGGAAAAGATTTTACTTACGGAGTTAACGCCAACTTGTCTTATAATCATAATGAAGTAACACGTATTGCTAACTCAGAAGGAATCATTCATGGACCAGCGAATGTTTTGAGTCAAGGAACTACAGAAATGTATCGTGCGCAAGTTGGTCATCCAATAGGCTTTTTCTATGGATACCAAACAGCTGGTGTATTCCAAAATAATGCTGAGATTGCTGCATGGAAAGCTGCAGGAAATGGTATTCTTCAGTCAAATGTTCAACCTGGAGATTTGAAATTTGTTGATGCTAATCATGATGGTTTGATAAATGAAAAAGATAAAGGACAAATAGGTGATCCAAACCCTCATTTTCTTCTAGGCCTAAATTTCAATTTTGGTTATAAAGGTTTTGATTTGGCTCTTTCGGTTCATGGTGCTTTTGGACAACAAATAGCTAAATCTTATCGCAATTTTGCTGATGGTAGAAAAAACAACTATACAACTGAAGTTTTCCAATACTGGCATGGTGAAGGAACTTCTAATAAATATCCACGTTTGACTGCAGGTTCTAATGCTAATTTTCAAAATATTTCAGATATTTATATTGAAAATGGCGACTATTTAAAGGCTCAGAATATAACAGTTGGTTACGACTTCAAGAAGCTTATGCCAAAGATGCCATTAACACAAGCTCGTTTATATTTCACAGCTCAGAATCTCTTCACGATTACCGGTTATTCAGGAATGGATCCTGAAATTGGTTCTGATGGAGGTTCTGGTAATGGTTGGGCAAGAGGAATTGATGTTGGTTTTTATCCAAGTCCAAGAACTTATTTAGTGGGTGTAAATCTTAAATTTTAATAAGAATTTAATATGAAGAAATATATATTATTAACGGCTGCTGCTTCAGCGCTACTGTTTACTAGTTGTGAAAGTTTTCTTGACACAGAAAGTATAACAAAGAAAAATACCTCTAACTATCCACAAACTGTTGGAGATGCACAACAGGTACTTGCAGGTATATACAATAACTTGAATGTAGTAAATGCAACTCCTCAGAGTTCATATCTTTATGCGGCAGAACTCGCATCCGATGATCGTTTTGGCGGTGGCGGTGAGAACGATAAACAAATGCAAGCTGAGGATTTGTTAATGAATTATGGTCCTGATATGCTTGGCCAGTTTTGGAAAGATCGTTATGCTGGTATTAATCGTGCCAATACTGCTATCCTGACTTTAGGAAATTGTACTGGTTATACCGATGATAATGAAAAGAATCAAATGTTAGGTGAAGCCTATTTCCTTCGCGCTTACTATTATTATGAATTAGCTTCCTTGTATGGTAATGTTCCGCTAGTATTGGATCTTGCACTTGAAGATCATCCACAAGCAACTCCAGCTGTAATGTGGGGACAAATTTGTACGGATCTAAAAAAAGCTGTGGACTTAATGCCTGCAAAGAAATTTGGATCATTAGCAAGTGGTCATGTTGATAAATGGACAGCAGAAGCTATGCTGGGTCGTGCTTTCTTATTTTACACAGGATATTACAGTCAAGCCGATGTGACTTTAGCTGATGGTACCAGTAAATTAACTACAACTGATGTCAGTGCGTTAATTGATGACTGTGTTGCTAATTCTGGTTATTCATTAGTCCCAGATTTCCGTAACTTATGGGCTTATACAAATAAACTGACTAAGGAAGACTACAGCTTTGCGAAAGGACAAGGTTTGAAATGGGTTGAAGACGATAAAGCTGTAAATCCAGAAGCAATGTTTATGATTAAATTTTCTGAATTCGCATCTTGGTCTACTACTATTGGCTATTCTAATGGCTATGCGCTCCATATGGGTATGCGCGGTGGTCAGGATTATGGAAATACATTTCCATTTGGCCAGGGTTGGGGTGCAGGTCCTGTAGCTTCAAACTTATGGAAAGACTGGGCTGTAGCTGAACCTACCGATAAGCGTCGTGCTGCTTCTATTTGTGATATCCCAGTAGAATTGCCTAGTTACAAAAAAGGAGGATGGGCTGATTTCGTTCAAGAAACCGATTATTATGGAAAGAAGTGGGCACCAATTACATGTAAAAATGGGGTTGATAAAGACGGAAAAACAGTTTATGCTCCAGGTTTTGATGTGCTGATGTACAATTATACAGCTCAATTGACTAATATGCAATTAAGCAATATTCATGATTTAGTTCTTCTTCGTTTCGCTGAAGTGCTGTTAATGCAATCGGAACTTAAGAAAGATGTTGCAGGTATCAATAAAGTACGTGTTCGTGCGGGTTTACCTACTATTGCAGCATATAGCGATGCAGCTTTGCGTAACGAGCGTCGTTGGGAGCTAAACTGCGAGGGGGTTCGTTGGAATGATATCCGTCGTTGGCATATTGCTGAAGCTGCTTTAGCTGCTCAAGCGGGTCAGCCGACTTATTTTAAGGGGATGCCTGATCAAAATACGACTTCTCATAATGGTGGTGGATATGCAGCTCGTTATAAAGCTACTGGTGGTTTCTTCCCTATTCCTCAAACACAGATATCTTTGTCTGCAGGACTTTATAAGCAAAATCCAGGTTGGGGAACAGCTGATGCAGAATATGCTGGGTGGAAATAATTTAAATTTAAAATTATAAACAAATAAATATTATGAATAAATTATTTTATATACTATATACAATTGTTCTTGTGGGGCTTTTTGCATCCTGCGACCCGATTCAAAATGATATGGGTTATGGAACTGTAATTACTTCTGCTGATCAGCTTCAGGCCACCGTAACGAATGTCATGGATGGAACAAAGAAGACCAATAAAGTGATAGTTCATTGTACTAGTCCTGTGAATTGTCAATGGACTGATGGTGTAAATACATCTGTAGGCACCGATACTACAATGATATTGATGAAGACAGGTACGCTTAAGGTTACGTTGAATACTATGACCGTTGACGGAACAAAATTGACGAGAGACTATAGTGTTCAAGTTGATGAAATAAAATTTCCGATTGCACCTCAATTTGAATTCTTTACTGCGTTGAGCTCAAAGACATGGACATGGACAGATGCTGAGAAATGTTTTGGTAATGGTGGTGGTGGAGACACTAAACCTGCTTGGTGGACGTTAACGGCAACTGATATTACTGGTCAATGTGCAGATAAGAAGTTGCCTGCTGAAGGTCTTGGAGCAACAATGAAATTCAGATTGGATAATGGATTGTTTCTCGACAAAATTACAGCTGATAATAAAACGACTACTGGGAAGTTTAAGTTTGATATGACTGCAGGTAAAGCCGGTTGGTCTATTGGAACGCTAACAGTAATTAATACAAATATTTTATGTGGTTATGACTTTAATGCTACAGGCTTAACACCTTGGACTACGTATAATATTATTTCTTTGGATGCTAATAAGATGGTGTTAGGTGTTCAAGAGCATGCTCCTAACTCAAACTATTGGTATTATGTATTCAAAGCATTGTAGTTGAGAAATATCAGTAATGTTGATTATCTAAAAGAAGGAGGGCATTTCTGCCCACCTTCTTTTTCTTCGTTTAAAGAACTTGTATGACGTATTTAGTAAAGAAGTTTTTGGATTTAAATGTTGTAGCCGAAATTGCGGTGTTTGAACCTGTTGATAAGGTTCATGAGTTTCAAGTGATGGTGCATGTAGATGCCGCAATGATGACTTTTCAAGAGCAGTTAGATGCCCTTCAGGTTTCGTTGCATTCGCTTTTGGCAGATGACGTTTTACGAGATGCTGTTCCTGTTTTTGCGCATTGTTTTATGAGTGATGTGGCCAACCAGCAAGAAGAAGTTTCGCTGATCTTGTCAAAGCAATTGAACTGCACAGTCAGCTGTGTAAAGCAACCGCCACTTGATGGAAGTAAACTGGCACTTTGGTTGCAATTGCAAACCGGTGTGAAAGCAGAAAATGACGGACTGATTTTTTTTGAGCACAATGGTTATCGTCAATATTTCACCACGGCAGATTGTGGAGAGCGTACAACAGAAAAGGGTAATTCTTATTTTCAAACAAAAGAGTTACTGGAAAATTACCAAGAGCAATTAGGCGAACGGGGATGCACGTTGGCTCGTGATTGTGTCCGCACCTGGTTTTTCGTCCGTGATGTTGATCTGAATTATCAGGGTGTGGTGGATGCGCGTAGAGAAAACTTTGAGCTAAATGGTTTGACAAATAAGACTCATTACATTGCAAGTACAGGTATCGAGGGTTGTGTTTCTAACCCGAATGTAAAAGTTATCTTGAATACACATCTGATAAAAGGGTTAGATGATGGGCAGATACAATTTCTGTATGCCAAGGAAAACTTAAACCCAACTTATGAATATGGTGTAACCTTTGAACGTGGTGTCTTTATTGATTTTGGGGATAGGCGAAAAGTATATATCAGCGGAACCGCAAGTATCGACAATAAGGGTTTGATTGTTCATCCTGGTGATATTGAGAAGCAGGTTTATCGCATGTGGGAAAATGTGACTGCTTTGCTGGATGAGGCAGATTGTGCGTTTGATGATTTGATGCAGATAATAGTCTACCTACGCGATATGGCTGATTATAAGCTCGTAAATAAGCTGTTTGACCAAAAATTCCCAACCGTACCCAAAGTAATTGTGTTGGCTCCGATTTGCAGGCCCGGTTGGTTGGTCGAAATGGAATGTATTGCTTCGAAAGCTTTATGTAACCCCCAATACAGAGATTTGTAATCCGCTTAAAATTATTCATTTGAATTGATTTTATGAATAATAATTCGTTTCTTTGATGCCGTTTCAATAATCTGTCAGCACTCATCACGAAATAATTCGCAGATATTTTTATTGACAATAATTTCTTAATGCTATCAACAAATCACAATGAATAAAATTACGAAATATCTTGAACGAATATCACCACTTCTGTTCGGCTTAGTGATATTCACATTCTTCGCTTTAAAATATAATTATCATCTTCATTATCAAGAGCAGTTGCAGATGTTTCTCTTTACATCTGATTATTTCTCTAATCTGGCAAGCTGTCCCGGGGGTATTGCCGATTATCTTGGAACTTTCTTTGCTCAATTTTACTATTACTCATGGTTAGGTGCGTTTGTAATATCTGCGATGCTGGTTATCCTTCAACAGCAAATACGTTCACTTTCCGATAGGTTGAAGTCTGGGTCATTATTCTATCCTATGACTTTTATTCCTTCAGTCTTATTTTGGGCATTGCTTTGTGATGAGAATTTCTTACTCACAGCATTGATTGCAGTGATTATTACACTGGGCTTTGTTCAAATTTATACACTGTTGAAGCAATCCCGACTTAGAATCATAGTATTCGTAATTATGTTGACAAGCCTGTATTGGACTGTCGGTGGTGTATTTTGGGTTTTCGGGGTTTTATGTTTGATTGTAGAACTTCTGTATTTCAAACAATTGACTAAAATGCAATGGGGAGTTTTCGTTATTAGTTTTTTGTTAATCGTAGTTGCTTCTCCATTTATTGCTAAAAATTTCCTGCAATATCCATTATCACGCCTTTGGTGGGGTTTAAGTTATTATCGTTATCCGGTAGTGTCACCTTATTTATTGTTGGTTGTTTGGCTGACTGTTATTTTAATACCAATTATAATCAGGTTTCAACCTTCTGTTACCACAAAAACGATACTTATAATTGTAGTATCTAGTCAATTGATAGTTCTGTCTACGCTTTCGGGATGGCTTATCCATTCAACTGCTGATTGGAGCAAAGAGGAGATAATGGCCTACGACTATAGTGTTCGCACTCAAAATTGGAATGCTATTATTTCGATGGCAAATCATAAAGATCCCAGCGCACCCTTGTCGGTAGCGTGTTTGAATCTGGCACTAAGTAAAAACGGGACATTAGGTGACTGTATGTTTCGTTATTATCAAAATGGACCTGAGGGATTATTGCCCACTTTTCAGCGCGATTTTACATTGCCATTTATTGCGGGAGAGATGTATTATCATTTAGGATTTTTGAATACTTCGATGCGGTACGCTTTCGAGGCAATGGAAGCCATCCCGGATTATAAGAAAAGTAGTAGGGCTATAAAACGAGTTGCTGAAGTCAACTTGTTGAATGGAGAATATAGAGTTGCAACAAAATATCTTCATCTATTACAGCATACCTTGTTTTACAGCGATTGGGCAGATTCCACGTTGTTGTGTGTTGGAAATAAAAGTAGAATTGACAAGAACAAGGAATGGGCAGCACTACGGAAATATCAACTCACTAAAGATTTTCTTTTTAGTGAAGAAGAGAAAGATCAAATGTTAGGATTAATGGTTACACATTGCCCGACGAACAAAATGGCGTATGACTATTTAATGGCCTATGCATTACTTACAAAAGACTTAAAGCATTTTGTTCAGTATTACCAATTGGGCAAAACATACGGCTATAGAAATACGCCTGCCCATTATCAGGAGGCTCTCATTTTTATATGGGCTAATAAAACTTCCCAGCTAAATAATTCTCCATGGCCAATTGATGAATCAGTAAAGAAGGCTTTCTCTGACTATGCAAAGCTTTATTCGGCTGTTCAGAAGGATGATGCAGTGGCGTTAAATGACTTTACTCAAACGTATTGGTACTATCTTAATTTCAGGAACTAGTAAAAGACAAACAATGAAAAAATATATATATTACATATTATCAGCATTACTGTTATTTACAGGTTGTAAAGAGGCTGTTAAATCGCCAACAATTATCAATTCTTTTCCCGTGATTTTTCCCGATTATGTTGGTGTTACCGTGCCGGCTTCAATAGCTCCACTTAATTTTACAATTAAGACTGAAAAATTTGATTTGATTGATGTTGAGGTAACGGGCAAAATAAAAGGTTCGATACACGTACAAGACAAGGAAATAATCCAATTTTCGGAAAATGAATGGCATCAATTGTTGGCAGATAACAAGGGCGAGAAGTTGAATGTAGTGGTGAGCCTGAAGTTAAATGGCATCTGGAAGCAATACAAGTCTTTCTCTATTTCTATCAGTTCGTATCCAATGGATTATGGGTTGGTTTATAGGTTGATTGCGCCTGGTTATGAAGTGTATAGCAAGATGGGCATTTATCAACGTAACTTATCCAATTTTGACCAAAATCCGATCATTGAAAACACATTAATCCCTGGCACTTGCGTCAACTGTCATGCCTTTAATCAAAATAATCCAAACACAATGAGCCTTCATTTGCGTGGAGCACAAGGAGCCACTATGTTGCTAGTGGACGGAAAGATGGAGATGTTGAATACAAAGACGGATAGTACGTTGTCGGCATGTGTTTATCCTTACTGGCATCCTTCGGGCAAATTTATTGCCTATTCGGTAAATAAAACGAAGCAGGCATTTCACGAAGTATGCAATGAGCGCGTTGAAGTTTTCGATGAGGCATCAGATGTTGTTGTTTATAATGTTCTAACCAACCAGTTAAACAGCACAAAGTTATTGAGAACGGCTGACTTGGAAACTTTTCCGGTGTTTTCTCCCGATGGTAAAACCTTGTATTTCTGTTCTTCAAAGAAGCATGATATTCAAACAGGCTATAAGAACATCAAATATAGTTTGTGTAAGATAGATTTTAATCCGACAACCGGTGCGTTCGGGAGTAAGGTTGATACCTTGGTTTCTGCTGCAAGAACAGGTAAGAGCGTTTCTTTTCCGCGCCCCTCCTTTGATGGTAAATTTCTGATGTTCACCTTGTCTGATTATGGGAATTTTTCTATTTGGCATCGGGAGGCAGATTTATATTTATTGACATTGAAAAATGGGACTTTCAGATCTATAAATGAAGTAAATAGCAATGAAACTGAGAGTTTCCATGATTGGAGCAGTAACTCCCATTGGTTTGTATTTAGCAGTCGTCGTGGTGATGGGCTTTATACCAGACCTTATTTTGCTTCGATTGACGAAAATGGAAAAGCGACAAAACCTTTTATGCTTCCCCAAAAGGACCCCCGTTTTTACGATAACTCATTAAATTCATTCAATGTTCCCGAATTTGTGACCTCAAAAGTTAAGGTTGATGCAGCCGAATTTGAATCAATGGCATTAACGAAAAACCGAAAAAAAGTGACATTTAAATAGAAAATTTGTATGACATTAATTAATGAAAACAGTTCTGCTACTTATCAGGACTGTTTTTTTTATGAATAACTTTTCATAATACTCCACCCTTGTTTCCTTTTATTGTATCCCAGATAAAAAAACAGTAGCTGATTTAGACTTTCGAAGTTGATTTTGATTATTAAGTATTGGTTTGGGCTAAAATAATATGGTTTTTACTGATTTTAATGATATAATTTTGTAATGCAAAGAGTTTTATGGGTGCTAAATTTTGATTATGAAAATAAATAATGAAGATTGCATTCGACTCCTTCTAACACAAATAATAAATTGAGAATACAATGAGACACTCTGTTTTAAAATTTCAGCTATTTTGGTTGGTTTCTATTTTTTTATTTTTAAGCAATAGCGCGCAGGCAAAGGTTGAATCGTTTACAAAAAGTGTAGATGGAATTACTTGTACTCTGGATAAAGGGTTGATGAAAATTAAAATTTGTAGCGATAATATGGTTCAGGTGAAATACACCGAACTTCCAGTGTTTATGGATAAAGCTTCGCTAGTCATCATCAATGATTGGAAAATAACTCCGGGCTTTACTGTTTCCGAAACGACTGCTGAAATCTGTATTACCACCGCTAAATTAAATGTAGTGGTCAACAAAGTCAGTAACTCAGTTAAGTATACCGATTTAAAGGGGAATCTAATCTTAAGTGAAGCCGACTCGCAAAGCAAATCGATGAAGGCGGCTACCATTGCTGATATCGACACTTATATTTGCTCCTCTGCATTTAACTCACCAAAGGATGAGTCGCTTTATGGGCTGGGTTGCCACCCGGAGGATTCACTTTCAGTAAATTACAAAGGTCGGAATCAGGATATGGCTATCAAGTATATGACCGGTGCGATTCCTGTGCTTTTGTCAACCAAAGGATATGGGCTGTATTGGGACAATTATTCAGCTTCCAATTTTTATGGTGCTGAAAATGCGAATACCAAGTTTAAGTATGAATCGGAGAGTGGAACTATGGTGGATTATTATTTCATTTATGGCCCCGACTTTGATACTATTATCGCTTCCTACCGTAATGCTACCGGTAATGCACCTATGTTTCCCAAGTGGTCGTTTGGTCTTTTCCAATCGCAAGACAGATATAAAAGCCAGGCTGAGGTTTTGTCGGTGAAAGATAAGTATCGCGATGGCAAAATTCCTGTTGACGTGATTGTTCAGGACTGGTTTTACTGGGAGCCTAATGTAATTGGTTCGCACGTAATGTGGGCGGAAAGGTATCCTGATCCCAAAGCAATGGTTGATGAATTGCACAAAGCCAATCTTCATGCTATGATTTCGATTTGGCCTGTATTCTCAAAAGGAACTACTCCTTACAATCAAATGGCTCATTCGGGTGGTTTAACCGATATTCTTTGGGAGAATGCAATGACCAAAATCATGGATAGCTATTACGATGCACATAGCGCACAAGCACGTGATTTGTATTGGAAACAAGCTAAAGACAGCTTAGTTGGCCGCTATGGTTGGGATGCCTGGTGGGTGGACCAATGTGAACCGGATAATGGAAATGATTTGGATTTGAGAAGAAAAAGCCATTTTGCTATCGGACGAGGTATTGACTATATGAATACTTATTCGTTAATGCACTCCACCGGTTTGTACGATCACTGGAGAAAAGATATTCCCAGTAAACGTGCATTTTTTCTTATCCGTCAGGCCTTCGCAGGTCAACAGCGCAATGCTGCAACACTTTGGTCGTCAGATATCACTTGTACATGGAATGCATATAAAAATCAAGTACCGCAAGCCATTAATGCTTGTGCTTCGGGTATTCCGTACTGGACTTCCGACATAGGTGGATACCATTTAAATTGGGTAGCTCCCGATTGGACAACGCCATCGAACCGCGAACTATTCACCCGTTGGTTTCAATTCGGTGTATTTAGTCCGATTTTAAGAATTCATGGAAAAGGCGAAAGAGCTTTATTTTCGAGCAATTGGGATGCTCCGATGAAAGCGAACCTGCTGAAATATGATAATTTACGCTACAGACTCTTGCCTTATATTTATTCGCTTTCCAACAAAGTAACCACCGAAGGATATACCATTTTACGTTCACTTGCATTCGATTTTAGAGAAGATGTCGGTATAAAATCAATTCCCGATGAATATATGTTTGGTTCTGCATTTCTTGTAAGTCCTGTAACTGAGCGCATGTACAGTCTCCCAAATAGTAAAAGCATCAAGAAAATAAGAAAAGTTTATCTTCCAAAATCGGCTAACTGGTATGATTTCTGGACCGGTAAATTAATTTCAGGTGGACAGACTATTGATGCTGCAGCTCCTATTGAAACGCTGCCACTTTATATTAAAGCCGGTTCGATTGTGCCTATGGGTCCTTATTTGCAATACGCCACCGAAAAAGTCGCAGACCCCATCGAAATTCGCGTTTACACTGGTGCTGACG
>Ga0302215_10002237_pt1 | contig 13420 bp, 10 predicted proteins | sample II_Fen_N3_1_FD_194580 | JGI IMG/M metagenome (GOLD analysis project Ga0302215, IMG submission 194580) | Peat permafrost microbial communities from Stordalen Mire near Abisko, Sweden - II_Fen_N3_1 | ecosystem: Environmental > Terrestrial > Soil > Wetlands > Permafrost | place: Sweden: Abisko... | reverse complement strand
CTGCGGCTTTGTTCTTCACTCGAAGCAGTAGTACGGTTGCCCCTTGTTTTGATATCATCTGTCCCAAATCGATAACTTAATGAGATATTCAGATTTCTGGAATCATTTGTATTTTTAAAATCAAGATCCACATTATTATATTTTGAATAACCACTATTTTGATTGGTATTGAATATATCGTTTACAGAAACTTTGACGACCATCTTATCTTTTAACACTTTATACTGGATACCAAAGTCAACACTATAACTTGGATTAAGAATGAAATTTCCGTTTAATTGCCTGGAATTATAATATCCGTTCAATTCAAGTCCAAGATGATACGGAAGTGTAAAAGTATTGTTGATATTGCTCAGAAAACTCCAGTTTGTAAATTGGATAGCACCACCAAGATTGGCATTTACAACCTGATATATTCCGGTAACAGTACCGTTTACCCGCCACCATTTTGCTGGTTCGAGCTGGAATGTTTCGGAAGCATTCCAATTTATCGAATTACTAAGATTATCATTTGTCTGATAGATAGCTTTCGTTGCATCGTTTTGATACAATACCTGGGTAAACAGATCTTTTGTATAGCTATACCCGATACTTGTAATCAGAATCGACTTAAAGCTATGGGTTAATCCGGCAGAATGTGTAAATTGTGGTTTCAGCAATGGGTTACCCTGATTGTAGGTATAGGGATCTATCATCCAAACGAATGGATTAAGCGCATCATAACTGGGCCGTCCAATACGGTAACTATACCGGAAATTGATATTGTTATCGGGATTCAGGGTTTGTTGTACAAAGAATGAAGGAAATAATTTCAAATACGAATTCTTGTCCGTCTTATTTGTACTAATTGATTTCCCATTCGAATAGTTATTTTCAAGTCTTAATCCCAATTGAACAGATGTTTTGTTCAATTTTAAATTCCCGTTCACATAGGCAGCCTGGATGTTTTCATCATAGATAAAATGATCGTTTTGTGAAAAATAACCTATCATTGATGCAGTGTTATCGGTAGTTACAAAACTGGTTTTAATACCCGATTCAAAATTAAAGGACTTTCCAAAAGGACGTACATAGTCGGCTTTAGCTGTTATGATCCGGATATCTCCGTCTTGAGTGCTTAATAAATTGATATCTCTGTTTACATTATTCCCGTTGCTGTCTAAATTGCTACTATTCTGATTACTGTTTGATTTGAATATAAAACGGGCGTAATCGGCATCGATAGTTAACGACTGACCCAATGTATCGATATCCCATTTATAATTGAAATTCAGTGTATTATTATTCCAGTGATGGTGTCTCTCCGAATTATTTACCAAAGATGAATCAGTTGACTGAAATTTATTTTTAAAAGTGTTAGACCCCGACTCGAGATTCGTATTAAAACCTGCATTACCACGGTACATGATACTTACGACCTGACTTTTAGTAAAGTAATAGTCAGCACCGACTTTGAAATTATGACCGTTTCCATGATAATCCGTTTTATTGTAGGTAGCCTGGGAAGCTCCGATTAAATTTTCACTTGTAAATCGCCTTGTAGCATCCAGCACATGCCATCCACTCCAATCGTAGAAAGAATAATTGCCGTATACATTTAATTTTCCCGAATTCATATTCAGGTCCAGCCCTGCGTTTTTACCCAACTTGCTTGCCTGTGTTATTCCGGCATTAATACTCCCGTTGTACCCAGGTGCTTTATTGTGTTTTGTCTTAATATTTATAATTCCTGAATTTCCTTCTGCATCATAACGTGCTGAAGGGTTTTCAATGATTTCAATTTTACTCACATTCTTGCCTTGCATGCTTTTAAGCATGGTAGCTAATTCAGTGCTGGAAAGATAGGTAGGCTTATCATCGATCATCACATTGACGCCCTGTTTTCCTTTTAAAGTTATATTATCGTTGTTATCAATGGTCACACCGGGAAGTTTCTTCAGAATTTCGAAAATATTTTCAGAAGCCGATGTTATTGAAGCATCCGGATTAATCACCACTTTATCGACAGTTTGTTCAATAAATTTCTTTTTGGCTGATACTTCAACTGTTGCCAGTTGAACAACATTTTCTTTTAAAATGATGTTTTTTTCAACAACATTATTTTTCGAATCAATCACCACTTTTTCAGATTCATTTTTGATATACCCTACCATTGTAACGGATAATATATAGACACCGGGAGATACTTTATCGATTACAAATTCTCCTTTTTCATTACTCACTTCACCTTTAATAAATTTATTGGTTTTCGAATGAATCAATGTTATTGTGGCAAATTCAATGGGTTGTTTTTTTATGTCAACGATACGGCCAATAATCATATTGCCGGCATTTAAGGGTAATGAAAACAATGCTATGCAAGCAAGTAAAAATGATCTGACGAATATCTGGTTAATGATAGGTTTCATATTGTTGAGTGTTTTATATTTTTATTTTTTATACCCTGATAAATAGTTTTATAATAATGAATTGTGTTTTAATGAAATTTGTAGAGCCTTCAAATGAATAGATGAGGTTAAACCTTAAATACGGAATTTTAACACATATCCCTTTCTCACTTTGAATTACAGGTAAATAATCGTATTCATTTGAAAGCTCTGATTAAATCGTTAGGAATTGATTTAGTCTACATCCTCTTTTGTCAAAATCAATGGAAACAGTTCCTTCGAATGTAACATTTTAATTGTTCCAACCAGATTATTGTACTGATTGATAGTCCCCAGGTATTCTATTCCTGCATTTGTCAATTCAAGGGTTAAAACTGAATCTTTAAAACTGGTATTTGTCACCGGAATTCCAAACGACTTCTGATACGGACTATCCATTTTAGCCTTTAATCCTGTTTTAGATTTCGAGATGTGAAATACTATTTTTAATTCTTTACCATGGAGATTAAATTTTCCATTCCAATCACCTGTAATGTTTTGACCGAACATGGTTACCGATGTCAAAACGACTGCGAAAATCATAATTGCTTTTTTCATTGTTGTAATTGTTTAAATTGTTGTTTTTATAGTTTCCAGAAAAATTGTTTTTGAATTTATGTTGAAAGTTATCTTCCGGTTTTAATTGTTATCTGTTAATAATCCTATGACATTAAAAACCGGTTAACCTTACATCATTTTTTATTTTTTTATTTTAATATTTATTTTTTTCAATTCAGGATTTATGTTCTCTTATAGTTCGAAACAAAAGTAATTCTGCTGAAAAACATCCACATCTAATAGATAGTAAGCACCTAAAAAGAGATGTTGAATGGCCTGTTTGAAGGATTGATTGGTTTTTATAATTAGACGAAATAATATATGGATTTGGATTTAGAGAAAATAAAAAAAAATGATTTTTTATTTTAACCTGTTGAATATGAATAAAAAAAACGCAACATTTTTTTAGTTGCGTTTTTTTTATTCATAAGAATGATATTAGAATCAAAAAAAACCACCTTCGGTAAATCTACCAAAGGCGGTTATTCAGTAAGTTCACATTCGCCAATTACCCAGGCATGTGCTTTCCCGTTAAATTTGAATCTATCAAGGCTTACAGCATCCTTGAATCAAGAGAGTCATAAATTACTTAATCGATTGATAGATAATTTCCTGTATACGGGTGCGAATGCCCATTCTGGCGAGTTTGTTTATCCCATCATTTGGATAGGTACGATTGCTTAAGAAAACATAGACTAATTTGTTGACAGGATCAACCCAACAGCAGGTTCCGGTATAGCCGGTATGACCATAAACCGCAGCGGGAGCTGATGCACAACACGGACTATGCTTTGGGTTTACAACAACAGGTTTGTCATAGCCCAGTCCCCTTCTGCCGCTTGCCGAAGTGGTGGTGGTAAATAGCTTGCAGGTTTCTTTGGTCAGATATTGCTTTCCGTCCAATTCCCCCTGATTGAGTAACATCTGATAGACAATAGCTACGTCCTTTGCCGAAGCAAATAAACCGGCATTGCCGGAAACTCCGCCCAAAAAGGCAGCATCCGGATCGTGCACATAACCTTGTATTACTCCGTTACGCAGGAAATCAGTTTTTAATGTTGGTGCTATTTCATCCTTTTTATGTGATCTCAAAGGAAGATAGGCCATTTCGTCCAATTTCATTGGTGTATAAAATTCACGATCCAGAAATACATCCATAGTGGTACCTGTAATGGCTTCTGCTATTTCTTTCAGCAAAATAAAGTTCAGACAACTGTATTCATACGTTTTGACGTACAAATGGGCATGCGCAATCATTAGCATGGCGGCATCATGAAAACGGTTATTAATATAAAAGCTGTCAGCAACCATAGAAGTATATTCGGCAGAAGGAATTTTTGACACCCAGTCTTGTTTGTATTTAAGAGTTGGGTTGACAGCCTTGTTACCTCCCATTCGAACGGTATGTTTCGTGTCTTTTGTTGAAGTCAGGAAGGAAGGTGTATTGTTTTTCTCAATGGCAAGCCGGTAGAAAGGAAGTCCTGCAGGCAATCCCGATTCATGAAACAAAAGTTCTGATATGGTTATGTTTTCCTTGTCAGTTCCCCGCAAAAAAGTTAAATATGTAGAAGCTTTATCCTGCAATTTGAGTTTACCGGTATCGTAAAGCTTCATGATGGCTAATAGAGTCCCTGTAGTTTTTGACAGTGAAGCCAGGTCGTACATGGTGGAAGGTTTTACCTTTTGAGTGGATTGGTATGTATAGTTTCCAAAACATTTATCATATACTGGTATACCTTCTTTTAAGACCAATACCTGGCAACCGGGAAATGCTTTAGCGTCCATTCCTTCTTTTACAACAAGATCAATGCGGGCCAGACTTGTGGCACTCATACCCAGATCAGCCGGCGAATAATGTTTTATAGCAGTTGGATTAGCAGGATTATTTTCCGCAAAAGAAAAAATATCATTTGATGTCGAACGGACAGGAAAGGCATTTCCAGCATGATTATTTATGGTTATGGAAATTAAAAAAACGAGTATTGTTGTTTTAAGTTTTTTCATGATAATTATTTTACACTCTGAAACGACACATATCAAACTGAACAGTTCAACACTAAACTATTTAACACTATCATTATCGAATAGTTTTCGATTCTATGCACTAAATTTACAGAAAACAACTTACAGTTAAGCAATAATTAAATATATATTCTTCATTATTGTACTTTTTTAAAAATCTTTATTAGAAAAGAATATCATACACCGTATCTCACAGGAGACTTTTACCGAAAAGAATGAGAACACATAGAATCAGTACTGAAAAAGCAATAAAGACACTGCATCCTCCTTTTCGACTGTAAAATTGATTTAATAACCATTTCATAATTAAACCATTTTAATTGATTAATAAACTTACAATTAATGATATACAACTTATCGTAGCTAATATTCATATTAACCACACAATATAAATAATTTTATTCATTTTTATTAGAACTAGTTTTTTATACAGACACTTATCCTGATAACAAATATGATCAGCCTAATCAGACCTTTTGCCTTCCGAACCTTAATTATCATTTGTATTGAAAAAATGTTCAATCAATATTTTAACTATTTAGGAAGAGTACCGAATACTTTATTCAGGGTGCAATGAAATCTATGAATACCTTTCGGATCAGTAAACATAAAAATGCACTGATGATGGATCACATTTAAATCATGTTGTTCAGCAAGTTCAAGGGCAGCAGGAGTTTCTGATTTCTGTTGAATCCAGATATTGTTGATTCCTTTGTCAATGGCATGCTTTACGACATGACCGGTTTGAGAAGTGGGTGTCAGGATAAGCAAATTATGGACATCCAAAGGTAATCCGGCAACGGACTGAACACGGAAATTTCCTTCTTCATGTTGTCCAAATTCAGGATTGATATACCAAAGTTTATACCCTAGTTTCGTTAAATGGGTTGCAACTTTAGCGCTGAAACTGTTTTCATCACGGGAAGCCCCTGCAATTGCCATTGTTTTACAATCGAGAAATTTGTTGATGTTCTGTCTGGTGCTTTGTTTCATAGTCTGTTATTATAAATGGGTGAAAAAATTAAATTATCTTTTGATTTTATTATATGATTATCCGCATACTGTCCTTTAGAGGCTGATTTCCATAGACTATTTTTAGAGAAAGAAATTAAGTAAGAGATTGTCCACAGATTACACAGATTTACACAGATAATTTTATTATTTTATTCATTCACTTTGAAGGTTATTTTATTTATTAAAAATTATAATATTAGTTCGTTGAAATATTGTTGTCAAATAATATAAAGAAAACTTCGTATCATTCGTAATCAGCCCTATATCAATCCATGCACAAAACTAAAATTTAAAATTTAGTTTATACCTTACTAATCGTAGAAGATAAAAAACTATCAAGATCATCCATAGTCCATGCGGGTTGTTTTTAGACCAATTCAAGGAGCATTTCGTACAAATTGATCTTCGGGGGAACAGCACCCTTGATTTTTAGAGAAAATGTCGCAAATCGCATTAAAATATCCTTATGTGTGTCGTACATTATCTGGCAATATATATTTTCATATAGTTCGGATATTTGTTTTACAGAGAAGTTTTCCGGTTCTAAATGCTATAAAGCAAAAAATTAACAGGTAAGTAATTTACCCAGCTACTTTTCTCCTTTTAATAAGCTCTTTACAATTCCATTCCGTGATTCAGGTAAATTTTTGTGATAAAAAAGTTCACAAACTGTTTTGTTTAGTAATTCTTCTTTTGAATAACCGGAAAGTATAACAAAACACGGATTGACATATTCAAATTTAAAATATTTTCTAATACAAATTTTTCACCCGGGTTATGCTTAAACACCAACTGCAATTTGTGAAGTTCTTTGTTCTCACGAATGAGGGAGTCATTCGAGGTGTCCTTTCCGTTATGGGAGATAGAACTTTTATTATTTTTAGTATCCATTTCGCTTTCGGTATTAAGATTACCACAAAGATATATCATATCTAAACAAAACACAATATAAAATTCAGAATAAAAGAACTTGGTAAATCATTTACTCCATCTTTTTGAAGACTTGTTTTAAAAAGGTTACTTATAAATTTTCTTTTCATCTCTGGCTTTTTGTTTATAGACTTCAAGTATATCTGTTTTCGGATTCCTGCATAAAAACACTTTAAGTCCGTTTTCTCTAAAATATTTGTTTTTCACACAACCTATTTCAGTTATTTGATGAAAGAAATGATTAAATCCACCTATTTGATTATTAATGTAAATTACCGGGCCTAGAGGAATACTGTCCGGTGCCCAGAGAGTGTAACTGTCCAAAAAAGTAACAGCATCCGGCAGACCATATTCCTTACCATAGAAATGGACTGCTCCTGCATACCCATAATTGCGTTCTCCGTATATGGTACATTTATTTTTTTCTTCTTTTGGTAGTTGCTGATAGGCTAAGGCGACATAACCTGTTAATTCTTGCCATCCAGTCATATCGGCATATAACTGCGGGATAGCATGTTTTTTCCCATCTTCCCAACGAGAAAAAGGATAGACAACATAATTGCCATTATTTTTCGAATAGTTGTTTAATTGTTTGAAAGATAATAACGGCAATCCATAGGGAAGAGCCATTAGGGAGGCAGCCATTACTAATGAAAACAAGGCATAATAAATAGAAAAGAATTTACCTCGCAAATATTTCTCAAGCGTGTAGCCGCCATAAGCAAATAGAAAAGGAATAATACCAAGAATATAATACCCTTTGCCATGCATTATAAAAAAAATAAAGATTACAATGCATGAGGCAATGCCAATATATTGATATTTTGTTTCTTTCTTAAAGAACAATAATGAAGCCAGACCAACCACCCAAATTATTGTTGATGCTGAATTTAATGTAAAAACGTCGACAAAAAAATCGGAATAATTTATAATATTCAACTGAGTATCCTTCAGTTCTTTCATATGATAAAACACTGGCCAGTTATGTGAATTTTGCCATAAAAGATTCGGTAGAATAAGGATAACAAATAAAATCAATGAATAAATAAAATAGTTGGAAAAGAATAGTTTTCGATACGGGCTGGCTGAAAGTGCAATAACAAAACCAACTATGACAATCAGTGTTGAGTATTTATTGAGAAATGCCAGACCCGCAACAAGTCCTATCCATATCCACAGTTTAGGTTCGTTTTTTGAAATCAGTTGAAAAAAGCTATATGTCAATAAAAGCCAAAAAAATTGTTCTGTTACATTGGGTGTAAAAAGGGTATCAAACAGCAAAAAGCCGGGTGATAATAAGTAAGCTGAGCAAGCCATAATCAATGCAGGTATACCTCCTCCCAATTCCCTGATTATTTTTGCTATGATATAAACAGAAGCACCACCCAAAAGAGCAGGTATCAGACGTACACCAAAAACCGAATAACCTGCAATAGTCTTGACTGCAAAAGCCAGAAATCCAATGAATGGTGGCACAGAAGCATAACCAAAACTTAAGTGGTCACCCATATTAAAATAGAGAAGCTCATCCCTATGTAATTCGTAATTTGTATTTGTAAAGAAATGTAGGCAGAGTTTAAAACAGATAAACAGAACAGCAACGACCCAATAAGAATGGGGTCTAAATTTTGACAATACATTTTTCATAACTAAATTGTATTAAAATGTGGTTAACATCGTTATATACAACCCGGAACAAAGAACTTATGATCATAGCAAAATGGAAAACAAAGATATATATAGTTCAGACAGAACAAAAGGTAATAAGTAATTGATTGCAAACAATTCACATATGAAGAATAAAAAAATCACAGCTATTATACCTCTTAAAATAACAATTTTCTGTGCTTTATAGTTATTTATATTCGTGTTAAATAATTCAGTTATTTTTGAATAGACCGGCATTTCAATTATTTTAGTCAATTATTTTTAATTTGAAAGTTAAAAGATAAAAGAGTCAATAAAAGCAAACAAAAAAAAGGATAATGAAACACGGTTTTAGAAGAATAAAGTAGTTTTTTTTTGATTTTGAGGGATAGATAGTCTATCGTTTTAAAGTCTATCACAATGAACTTTAAAATTAAAAGGACTCACCTGTTTTCAGGTGTGTCTGATTACTGAAATTTTAAAATTTGCATTTAATTATCTGAATAAAGTTTTTATATTAAAATCATGATTGATTATTTTTCTAAAAAGACTTCTTTATTTAGCAAACCAATCAGTTTGATTAAATCGCTTTCATTTTTTAGATTCAGATGATTATCGCTCATCAGTTTTACAATCTCCTTTTTCTTTTCCGGGAATAATTTAAGTAAAACTCTCCGGCTAATCCTGCTTAGCTTAGTAAAATGGTTCGTTGTAAGTTTAATGAAATACAAAGGACTTTCGCCAATATTATTAAAATAGAAGAGGCTATTATTGATGTATACATTTGCTTCCCCGGTGATGCTGATCTTGCGTTGAATATACAATGACACTTTTCCCTCAACTCCTACCTGGGCAAAAATATCTGTGCCATGTCCGCCGGTTGAATCTCCTATATTAATATGTTTAAAATGTATTGTTTTGTCTGTTGTAGAATTAAGCCAGAAATCGGAAACAGATGATTTATCGAGTTGGTATTTGCCAAAATTGGAGTTATTCATCCAAATGACTTCGTCGAATAGGCCATTGTATTTTAATCTTTTATTATAAACCATTTCACCGGTTGACAGCAAGACATCCCCTTTTTCCCAGTCTTTATTAAAGTACTGCTCACCTATATATTGTTTGTTTTCAAAAAAAGATTCACCTGTCAGTTTTGGAGAAAAAACAGTATCAATTACAGAGTTTTCCGAAAGATTATTTTGAGCATTTAATGAAATGCAAATCAATAGAAATGAAAAAGATATGTAGTATTTCATTTTTCAGGAGTATTAATCTGGTTGTTGACATGTATGCCTGTACTGGCATTGTAGGGTGTTCCGTCATTTGAAATTCCTTCTACTCGAATAATGAAATCAGACGTATTATCAGACGTATAAAATTCAAAGTCAGTTGTGCCTGTATCATTTATCACTATATCCGGATTCCAGTATAACAATTGTTTGAAGAAAGGGAAATTCTTGTTTTGAATAGAATCAGGATTAAATATTTCGAATCTTTTCCCGGTATTTATAGTATCGTTTTTAAGACGTATTGACTGAATGGCAGGTGTTGTACGGGATATTTCATTTGAATTTGAAATAATAGAAATGACACCCTGAAAAACTAAATCACCAAAAATTCTTTCTGTGTATACCACATCAATCTTTTTTATTTGTTCTGATCCCAGACTAATTATATTATTAATATCGTCAACAAACACTCCATCCAGAAATATGGCAGGTTCTTTATTATAATTATAAACTAAGCTGGTAGTGGGATTCATAATTTGTGCCCTGTATTTGCCATTGTACTTATTGATACTTACCAAAGGTAATAATTCGACGGCAATTTCAGGTAAGCTGTCCAAAGGAACAAAAAGTGATGGATACAAAGTACTAACAGAACAATGGTATAGCTCAGGACAAATGAATTTAGTATTGGATACCGGTTTTTCGAAGCTATCTGTCTTCATTGGATATGATTTATTAATGTAGACAATATTTTGACTTTTTAAAAGATACTCTTTATCAACGACATTCTCAGAAATAAAGGAAGGGCTCCATTTATCCGGTTGAGCAAACTCATCTTCTATTTTAATTTTCCAATGTTTATTTGTCGGCATGTCTTTAATAGTTAGAAACAATTCTTTTCCGTTATAATAATTGTTTAATAGCATCTGAAACATTCCGTTGGAATTTGTAAATGCATATTGTAAATTGGGAATTGTATCGATACAAGACACTAAAACAGTTGCATTCGAAACATTTATATTAGTTGTTGCATCAACAACAGAACCTCTGAGTATTTTCCCTTTATTTTCAGTCGTATAACTTGTTAACACCTTTTTATCAGGCGAAGCATCTTCTAATAGATTTAATGATTCAACAATCGATTTATTTGTTGAAAGTATGTTAGGGTCTTCAAAAACTGAAACAGCTACACTTCCTTTAGAATTAAGATGACTCAACCGCACACTTACCTTTTCACGTACTCCAAATACCGTTTTGTTTGTCTTAATATTCGGTTGTAATGATGGAAGTTTAGTTGATGGACTTTCTTTTGTATCAGAACTCACAAGTTTAAAATTCAATTCTTTATCAAACCGGTTTGCAATCACAATTTCTTTACGGAAAAAATGCTTTTCGCCATAGTTTTTCATATCGGCAGTAAAAGCAACGATTTGATATACTCCCGAAGTTAATGTATCAGGCAATATAAATCTTCCACTGGATATCCCGGCATCTATTTTAACACGGATCTTTACTGACGAATTCAAGTTGGCAGCCCTTAGGATGACATAGCCAACTTTGCTGCGTTCCGACCGTTGCTTTGTTCCCGCATCAAGGACATACAGTTTATAGAAAACAGACTCACCTGCAATGTAGACTGTTCTGTCCGTTTGAAGATACGCAACTTCCATGACGGCAGTTTGTGCACAAATGCTGCAACATGACAATGCAACTAATTGAACGACAAGAATAAATACAATTCTTTTTAATAATATCATCATTAATTGTAAGCTTTATAAGTTATGATACCACCAGTCAGGCATTGGAATATAATCATATGAGGGATCTTTTGGCTTTAAAAGAGGATTACCATCCCATACTTTATATTCTTTTTCGGTAGTTCCCGGAACAAAAATATAAGGCACTTTAGTTATTTTAACTGACTTATCAGAAACGACAAGAGTAACAACAAATGCTTGTTGAGTAACAGATGAAACTTCGAATAATCCAAGTACTGTTTTAGTGGGATTATTAACACATTTCATATTTCCATAAAGCTGAGAAGTAACAGGATCGAATATTTTGCCAGTTGCTGCAAGTTGCTTATTAGCACCTTTATAGAATAGATAAGAATCATGGTTCATGGTAAACTGATTGATTCGTAAGTAGTAATACACATTAGAATTTATGGGCATTACATAACCATAACTTAAAGCATCAAAGGGCATAAAACCCAATGAATGATTTTTCAGTATTGAATTGGATGAAAGAGATTTTTCATCCGTAATATTTTCAATACTATTTAATTGAAAACTTTCCCAACCGAAATAAATCCAGTGCCAGTCAGTGATTGAAGGAGTATACAGTGGAAATATATATTGAAGGGTAATATTAGAGTTGAACCTGCATACAGGAACAGAATCTAAATTTGAGATATTCTGAAACAAATCTTCTTCAATAACAGCACCTCCTACATTTTTATAAACATTATTCTTATCAACGTATCCCTGTGTACCATACGATGCATGAATACTGTCATAAGACTGTGGCGGTAAAAGTTTTTGATCATTAGATTCGAAGATATTACCGTCAGTGGTCAGTATGTGTAACTTATATGAGTTTCCAATTTTGGCTTTAAAACCGGTAGGCAAGGTGTAAGTACCCAAACCGGCATCAATAAGATCAACAGAATTATTTTCATTATCATTCACTGTGAGTTTCGCTCCGGTAACGTAATTTATTTCTGATGTCGAGTCAGAAGAAAAAAGAACTGCTTTTGTCAGTTTAATACTAAAGGGCCCTTCACCATCTGTAATTAGTCCTTCTACGATTAAAGCATCAGCATTAGAATCAATTTTAGGATTATAAACTTCTGAGCAACGACTGAAAATAAGTATTATCAGTAATGCCAGAAAACTATTTTTTAAATGTATCATTTCTCTGAATTATTAGAAACTGAAATTATACGTTATTGTGGGAATTGGTCTTTCAATAATAAACAAATTGTATAAATTGATTGATTGAGAAAAGTTTGATTCCAATTGCGACGATGATTTATAAAAAACGGAATATGGATTTTTTTGACCATACAGATTTATGATCGAAAATGTCCAGCTTCCTTTCCATGCTTGTTTCAAACGTAATGTTTCATCGTAAGTAATCGAAATATCCAACCTGTGATAATCAGGAAGACGGTATTTATTCCGGTCGGAATAATAGACGTACTGGTTACCATCAAAAGTATATTTTAACTCGGGTAAAGTTACAGGCTTTCCGGTATTATAATAAAATGTTCCTGAGACACGAAATCTTCTTGTTACATGATAACTCCCGTTCAGTACAAAATTGTGAGGGATATCAAAGTTAGAAGGATAATACTTATTTGCATTAATTTGATCTTCAATGAATGGACTTGACGTATGTCTCATTGAACGAGAGTAAGTATAACTTAACCATCCTGTAAGTCGTCCTGAATTTTTCTTCAGGTATAATTCCACACCATAATTATATCCTGAAGCATTTAATAAATCGGCCTCCAATGCATTATTCATCAAAATTGTCGCCCCATCCCTGTACTCCACAATATTATCCAGTTTTTTATAATAGATTTCTACC
>Ga0302215_10002235_pt1 | contig 13424 bp, 8 predicted proteins | sample II_Fen_N3_1_FD_194580 | JGI IMG/M metagenome (GOLD analysis project Ga0302215, IMG submission 194580) | Peat permafrost microbial communities from Stordalen Mire near Abisko, Sweden - II_Fen_N3_1 | ecosystem: Environmental > Terrestrial > Soil > Wetlands > Permafrost | place: Sweden: Abisko... | reverse complement strand
GGGAAGATTTTCCCTGTATGGAAGGATGTCCCGAGGTTTCCGGATTACCATATCTGAATGTTGGGGAATATCTTAAAGGCCAGCAAACCGAAAAGTTCGAAAAGGCTCAGGATGAATATCTGGCCCTTATGCAACAGCTAGCAGATATTGCGTTTGAGCTTCTTATTGATACCGGCTTAGCTGAATCCGGGGATAAAGAGACGTTGCCTATGTGGAGAAAAATGGGCAACGAGCTTCCTGATATTTTAGCAGGTTACATCGGACATGAATGGATGGATAGTTTGATGATCCCGGATATTCAGGATGAACCGGAAGATCCGGTTTCATTTGCCCAAAAGCACAGGGATTTACTACAATTAAAAGCACAGGAAAAATTTGGTAACTTGCAAACTAATCAGGAAATCCATAGTGCCTGTGTCTTAATCATGGGTGTAGCATTGCACCTTGCCCGTGGTTTAGGGGCAAATCCAGCTATCCTTGCTGAACATTGGATTGAAACGGCAAAGAATCATGGGGCTGTGGAATAGTATTCTGTATGATTTGTTCGTAGGAAATAATGTTGATTGAGTTTATTGAGTTTATTAGGAAGATGTTGTTTATTATGGTTTTTATAGATTTTGAAACTGACGGAAAGTGAATGCTCCTGCAAACTTTTAAGCCCGCAGTTTCAGTCGTTACCACATTATATTTTTTCACTCCTGAGTAATAAATAAAAAAACGCTTTAGTTTGTAATTCTAAAAAATTAATATATTTTTGTAAAATAATGATTTATTTGATTTATCTAAATAAAAGATAGATCATTTGGATATTATTCAGATTACTTTTAAAATTTCAAATAAAATGAGGATAAAACTATTAATTGTGTTTTTTGTATTTTTTGCAATTATAAAAGCTGAAACTCCAGATTTCAGATTAATGAAAAACTTAAATCCAAATCCGAATGATAGTATCTTTCAATCGAAAACAACTGAATTGAATTCGGACAATAAAACAACAAATAAAAAGACAATTAGCTCAAGAATTCAGAATATTAATCAAGCCACTGTTACAGATATTGATGGAAATATTTATCATACAATTAATATTGGTACCCAGACATGGATGATAGAGAATCTAAGGGTTACAAAATTCCGAAATGGAGATTTGATTCCAAAAGTAACAGATAATATAATCTGGGCTGGTTTATCAACTCCCGGTTATTGTTGGTACAATAACGATATCTCAAATAAAACTATTTATGGTGCAATGTACAACTGGTTTACAGTTGCCGACAACCGCAATATTACGCCGATAGGCTGGCATGTTCCTACTGATAACGATTTCACTTTACTTACAGATTTTCTTAATGGTGAAAGTCAGGCAGGAGGAAAAATGAAAGAAGCAGGAACAATTAATTGGAATAGTCCGAATAGCGGTGCAACAAACGAAAGTGGTTTTACAGGTTTGCCTGGTGGTCTCAGGGATTATTCAAATGGTTCTTTCCGTAATATGGGTAGTAATGGATATTTCTGGACATCACTACAAAGTGACAATCAACGTGCATGGGATCGTGAGTTGTTTAGTAATCAGGTAAATTGCTTCCGCTACTTTTTTGACAGCAAACTTTACGGTTTTTCTATCCGTTGTGTGAAAGATACAATGATAAATGCTGTCTGTCCTCCCATATCGGATACCAAAATTTGCTGTTCCGGCGACTTGATAATTACATTAACAGCACCTGATAATTATACTACTTATAGTTGGACAAATCAAAATGGAACGCCTATTGGGACTACAAAATTGATTCAAATTAACAATCCAGCAGATAATGACGTGTTTTACTGTAGTATGACCTCCCCGACAGGTTGTACAACAAAATTCGATATTACTATTTTAAAATATAATTCAAAAGCTGATTTTAGTACAAAAATAATATCTGATTGCATATCCAGTTCTGTCCAGTTTACAAATTTATCGACAACGAATAGAGGGGTATTGACATATAACTGGGATTTCGGAGATGGAACAAGTTCAACTGAAACAAACCCCATACATAAATACGCGACTTCAACTACCCAGCAAGTGACCCTGATTGTTTCTAATCCGGGAACAACATGTACTCAAAGTTATACTAAAACAGTTGAATCTTTTCCAGTCACAATAACTAAAGCTGATTTTAGTTCTGAATTAGTATCCGATTGCATATCCAGTTCTATTAAATTTACAAATTTATCGACTACAAATATAGGCATATTAACATATAAATGGAGTTTCGGAGATGGAACAAGTTCATCAGAAGTAAATCCAATACATACTTTCGCTAGTCCCGGCAACAAACAAGTAACCCTTGTTGTAGACAATTCATCGACAACATGTACTCAAAGTTTTACTAAAACAGTTGAAACGGTTTCAATATTTCCAAAGTTACCATTAGTTGAATTTACGGTTTCACCCACAATCCTTAAAGACCCTCAAAACGAAGTGACCTGTAATATTTCTCCTGAAGCAGATGTAACTTATAGTTGGGAGTTAGGAGATGGGACCACAGAAACAGGTTCAACGATTAAGCACGCTTACCAATTAACAATAAAAGATTTTCAATATAAAATCACTCTAACAGCAACTAACAAAAATGGTTGTGTCAAAACCGGTTCCAAAAATATAGAAGTCAATCCTCTTATACCAAATGTTTTCTCACCGAATGGTGATGGGATTGATGATATTTTCATGAAAGGTGTTGATCTACAAATATTTGATAGATTGGGTATTATTTTATATAACGGCAATACCGGTTGGGATGGGACTTATCACGGTCAACAAGTTAAAGTTGATACCTATTTCTATTATATTAAATTGAATGATAATGATCAGAATCAAAGGACATTCAAAGGTTATTTAACACTAATAAGATAAATTCTTAAAAATGAAAGAAAAATTTTTATTGTTGTTAATTATAATCATTTGTATGTCTTCAAAGCTATTAGCTCAATCCGACATAAATATGACAACACATTGGTATAATAGGGCAAGTTATAATCCAGCATTTATAGCCCGGCCAGATTATTTATACTTGTTTACTAATGTTCGCTCTCAATGGCTCGGAGTGGATGGAGCACCTAAAACATTGAATGTTGAAGCATCAGGTTATATTGAATCATTAAACTCTGCTTTTGGTATATCTATAGTAAATGACAAAATTGGATTGACTTCATCGATAAATCCAACAGTTTTATATGCATATCGAATTGGAGATGATCTTAATTGGTCTTTGTCTTTTGGTTTATCCGGTGGCATTGTTTCAAGAAGCATCAATACATCCGATTTTAATCCGAAAACACCTTCTGATCCTACTTTATATAAATACAATGATAATTCTTTACAGCCAGATGCTAATGTAGGTGTTGAGTTTGAAAACAATCATTTTATTTTGGGTATTTCATCAACACATCTATTTGCACTTAAAAATTCAGCTAATCTGTTTTTAAATTCAAACCACAGATATGCCTATGCAATATATAAAAATACAAGCAATGAAATGCTCAATTATAATCTTGGATTACAGATGGTAAACAGAGAAAACCTGACTATTTTAGAAGGAAATGCAAGAGTACAATTTAGAAAACCATTAGGATTGACAAATAGTTTGAGAAATATTTTTGATATCGGCTTAACTTGCCGAACGTCAAAAATGATAACATTTTTAATTGGTTTTAATATTGTTCAAGACTTACATATTGGATACGCTTATGATCAAAGTTTTTTACCTGGACTTTCCACATATTCTTCAAACGAAATAATGTTAGAATATCGTATACCAAGTATTATTAGTTCAAAATGTAAACACTGTCCGGACAAAAGATAATACTAATATTTAAGTCAGCAATAATGTGATCTTAAAATTCCAACTTTATGTAATACCAGGTACTAATGGTCATCGAAGCTTTTTTTATCCAATTTTAAACTCTATATTTGATTACAAATCCAAAGAATACAAGTACTTGGATTATAAATTTTTGTTGATCAAGTGTATAACACAAACAATGATTTGCTTTTGGTAGTTGATATGCTTTAGCAGGTGTTTTACCTGCTTTCATTTTTGGATGATTGTATGAATCAGAATTTCCAGAATGCTAAAAGATAAAGTTTTCGGGAATGAATTTAAATGATTATCTTACCTGTTCAATTAAAAATTAAATTCATTTAAAGCAATTTATGGAAGACCTTTTTCCGAATCAACGATATACCAGCAACGGGGAGCCTGAACTGGGCGTTGGTATTGTAACAGAAACCGGCAACAGAAAGGTGCGGATATATTTTCCAGTGTCCAATGAGAAGCGTCTGTATGCATTGGAAAGTGCTCCATTGAGCCGGGTTGTTTTTAAACCGGGAGATACCATTATTGATACAAATAATCATCCGTTGCTTATTACGCAAGTCGAACTGGATGGCGAGTTGTATCTGTATTATGGAAAAGACCGTAAATTGTCGGAAGCAGATCTGGGAGATGTTGTGGTAACACATGGTGTTGTTGACAGGCTTTTTATGGGTGATGTGGACTCTCCACAAACTTTTGCCTTGCGTAGGGAAACGCTTCAACATGATTATCGGAGGAGATTATCGGCCATTCATGGATTTGTGGGTGGAAGAATAGACCTAATTCCTCACCAGCTGTACATAGCCCACGAGGTGAGTTCGCGGTATGCTCCCCGTGTCTTGCTTTCCGATCAGGTTGGTCTTGGTAAAACCATTGAAGCGTGCTTAATTCTGCATCGCTTATTGTTGAGCGGACGGATTTCGAGGGTGATCATTCTCGTTCCCGAGTCATTAGTCCATCAATGGTTTGTAGAAGTACTACGTCGGTTTAACCTATGGTTCAGCATTTTTGATGAAGAACGCTGTGCATCACTGGATGAGAGCGCACCGGAAGGCAATCCATTCCTGGACAATCAACTTATTCTTTGCAGTACTGAGTTTTTGGCTGGTTCAGCTAAACGAGCCCAACAAGCCATCGCTTCCGGTTGGGATATGCTCGTTGTTGATGAAGCACATCATTTGGAATGGTCAGTTGACAAAGTGAGCGCGGAGTATAGGGTTGTGGAACTATTGAGCAAAATAGCCAATGGACTACTTCTCCTCACAGCTACCCCGGAACAATTGGGAGAAGAAAGTCATTTTGCACGACTTCGTTTGCTGGATCCGACCAGGTATGCAAATTATGAAGATTTTATAAAAGAAACTTCCGAACCTGAACATATAGCCGATATAGTCGAAAAACTGTATTACGGAAAGAGCCTGAGCCCTAAGGACACAAAATTATTAGCGTCACTTTTCCCAAAGGAAAGAATACAATCCATAACAAAAGGAGGAGATGCGGCTAAGGATAAACTTATTGAAGATTTACTCGACCAGCATGGTCCTGGACGGGTGTTATTCCGCAATACCAGGTCAGGCATGAGCGGATTTCCAACACGAAAGGCACATCTGATTCCCATACCGGTGACCCGTGATCAGGCCCTGTGGATTCAGCGCATGACAAACGAGTTTGTACGGGATATGAACTCTGAAGATACTCCAAGTGATCAACAATACTGGTTTACTGATGACCCCCGCGTTCAGTGGCTTTTAAATTTACTAAAGAAAATTGATCCGGCAAAAGTACTTCTTATATGCAAGAGCAAGGAAAAGGTATTGGCATTGGAAGAAGTCCTGGTTAATCGAACCTACCTGAAAGTTGGTGTTTTTCACGAAGATCTCACCATTGTACAACGAGACAGAAATGCAGCCTGGTTTTCAGAACCAGATGGTGCACAGATTCTTCTTTGTTCAGAAATAGGAAGCGAAGGACGGAATTTTCAATTCGCCCATCACCTTGTCCTGTTTGACTTGCCAATTCATCCTGAATTATTGGAGCAACGTATCGGTCGTCTGGACAGGATTGGTCAGACTGAAGATATACACATTCATATCCCTTATCTTGCCAACACCCCGCAGTACATGCTTGTGAGGTGGTTTCAAGAAGGCATGAATGCCTTCGAAGAAAACCTTGAGGGTGGAAATGAAATTTTTAAATTTTTTGGTGACAGGCTGCTAAAAGTATTCAGTTCATATACATTCGAAGATACTTACCCTGAACTGGAATCATTGATTACCGAAACTTCCAACTTTAAAAAAGAACTTCAGGTTAGCCTTGCTGATGGACGCAATAGACTAGTGGAAATGAATTCATTTCGACCTAAGATAGCAGAAAAACTAGTGGAGCAAATTCAGGCTGAAGATAGTGACTATAGCCTTGAAAATTATATGACAAAAGTCTTTGCTCATTTTGATGTAGAAATGGAAGACCTTGCTTCTCGAACCTATTTTTTGCAACCGGCTTCTGAGACCACTGAAGTGTTTCCCTCTATTCCACCACAGGGTATTCCTGTTACTTTCGACAGAAAACGTGCTCTCAGCAGAGAAGATATGGGGTTCCTGACCTGGGATCACCCCATGATAACAGGTTCCATAGACCTGATATTAAGTTCTGGTACCGGAAGCACCAGCTTTGGTGTTCTTAAAGGTACCAACAGTCCGGGTATTCTGCTTGAGATTCTTTTTGTTCTTGAAACAATAAGCGCGCAAAGCATTTATGTAGACCGTTTTCTTCCTAATACTCCGCTAAGAATTATAGTGGATCATACTGGCAAAGATGTAACAGACAGGTATTCAGTTGAAACATTCAACAAAAAGTTAATTTCATGTTCCATAGAGGATTTGCTTGATAATGATACGATCGTGGAGACGATTCTGCCCAATATGATTTTAGCAGCTACAAAGTTTGCTGAGGAACAAGGTGCAAAAGAAAAAGCAAAGGGACTACAACGTATGAATCTCACCCTGAATCATGAAATAGACCGGCTGAGAACATTACAGACAAAAAATAAGAATATCAGGCCTGAAGAAATTCAGACAGCTCTTACTGAGCAATTAACACTAGAAACGCTTATTAAAAATTCACGGGTACGGATGGATGCCATTCAACTTATATTAAAAGAGTAATTTATTACTCTTTTTAAGGAGAAATAAATACAGTCAATTTTTCTGAAATTATTTGAAGTAAATGAATGTTTTATTTTCATACGATTAAAACTTTCAGTCTACAATATCGTTCACAGTATGGATTTTATTCCATTGAAAGCAGTTACTTCTTTAGATTACTTCGGAACATGGTTATTATTTATGCCTGATTATCTGTCATTTTCTATCTTCAGCGCTTTAAAAAGATTATATCTGAAAATAAATTGTTACTTTTGTATTTTATCATACATTTCAATTGAATATGGAATATACAACCTTACAAGGAAAATTGATTATGCCCGAATACGGGCGCAATATACAACAGATGGTGGCGCATGCCCAGACCATCGAGGACCGGGAAGAACGTACCCGTTGTGTGAAGACGATTATCAACATCATGGGAAATTTATTTCCATATTTACGTGATGTGAATGATTTTAAACACAAGTTATGGGATCACGTGGCCATCATGTCTGATTTCAAACTTGATATCGATTTTCCATATGAAGTTTTACTGGAAGAGAACTTATATACACGCCCTGAAAGAATTCCTTATAAAAACTCAAGGATACGTTACCAACATTATGGCCGGACATTGGAAGAAATGATTGAAAAGGTTGCTGTATACCCGGAGGGTGAAGAAAAAAATGAATTGATTCGTCTGATAGCCAATCAAATGAAGAAGTGCTTCCTTACCTGGAACAAAGAAGTAGTGGATGACCGCAAGATCTTTGATGACCTGCGTGAACTTTCAAAAGGCAAACTGGACATTCCGGAAGATTTCTTTAAATTAGTAGAATCACGTGATGTATTGTTCAACAAAAAGAACAAACCCAAGAAGAAAAAATAAGTTTGAAGGGTTTGAAAGTTTAAAGGGTTTGAAAGAAATGCTGGGCTAGATACAAACTATTAAATCTACAAAAATCAAAGAAAACTGTAGTTCTTCATTAAGTTAACCCGGTTATTACTCCCAAAACAAGAAATAAAGAATATATGTCCTCTTTTCAAATTGAAGGCGGTCGCCGACTTTCAGGGTCTATTACCCCACAGGGAGCAAAAAACGAAGCATTACAGGTAATATGTGCAGTATTATTGACTTCGGAAACTGTAACCATCAGCAACATACCGGACATCCTTGATGTCAACAACCTGATAAGCCTACTTGGAAACATGGGTGTTGAAATCAAACGTATCAGCCCTGATACATACATATTCAAAGCAGAATATATAAACCTGGATTATCTTCAGACTGAAGAGTTCTACAGTCAAAGTGCTTCGTTACGTGGTTCTGTTATGATTGTGGGGCCCATGGTGGCACGCTTTGGAAAAGCAATCATTCCTAAGCCCGGGGGTGATAAAATAGGACGCAGGAGACTGGACACCCATTTTATAGGCATTCAGAAACTGGGAGCCGAGTTTCATTACGATCCTGCTACTTTACGATATGAAATTGAAGCCAAAAAACTTACCGGATGTTATATGCTTCTCGATGAGGCTTCAGTTACCGGTACAGCCAATATCCTAATGGCTGCTGTCATGGCAGAAGGAATTACCACCATATACAATGCTGCCTGCGAACCTTACCTGCAACAACTTTGCCGTATGCTGAACAGTATGGGTGCAAAAATAGCAGGAGTAGGATCAAACCTTTTGACCATTGAAGGAGTGAAATCATTCAACGGATGCAGCCATCGTATTCTGCCCGATATGATTGAAGTAGGAAGTTTTATTGGCATGGCAGCTATGACGGCTTCCGAAATCACCATCAAGGATGTTGCATACAACGAATTAGGCATTATACCCGATAGTTTCAGACGCATGGGCATTCAGCTTGAACAGCGGGGTGATGATATTTATATTCCCCAACAAGACAGTTATACCATCGAATCGTTTATTGACGGATCGATCATGACCATAGCCGATGCTCCATGGCCGGGACTAACGCCAGATTTACTCAGTGTACTGCTGGTTATTGCCACTAAGGCACAGGGGAGCGTACTAATTCATCAAAAAATGTTTGAAAGTAGGTTATTCTTTGTGGATAAACTCATCGATATGGGTGCACAAATCATACTTTGCGATCCGCATAGAGCTACTGTTATTGGCCTTGGCAGACATATCCGTCTTCGTGCCTCCGTAATGGTTTCTCCTGATATACGTGCAGGGATTGCGCTCTTAATTGCAGCACTATCAGCTGAAGGCACAAGTGTGATTCATAACATCGATCAGATTGACCGTGGATACCAGGATATTGAAAAGCGCCTGAATGCCCTGGGTGCAAATATTAAAAGAATCTGATTTCATTTACCATTTACTACTTTTTTCCTACCATTAAAAAACAAGAACAAACAAGTTTTCCAAATTGTATTTCCCAACTTATTTTCAATCCAGGGTGCTTCAATATCTTTGAAGCTTAAACTTTTAGATGTAGTTAATTGTTTATTTAATGATTTACTTCAGTGAAAATTACTTTTTATTCACAGCCTGTTTCCAGGTATTGTAAAATTTAAATCAGGAGGAAAGCACTATGTTAAACAAAAAGATTACTGAATTATTGAATAGCCAAATCAACAAGGAATTTTATTCGTCGTATTTGTACATGGACATGTCCAATTATTACATAGAAAAAAACCTAAGTGGTTTTGGAAATTGGTTTGCTATTCAAGCGATGGAAGAGCATGAACATGCAATGCTGATTATTAAATATATAATGAATAACAGTGAAAAAGTAGTATTTGAGGAAATAGCAGCACCTAATAAACATTACAAAGATTTTAAGCATCCGTTGGAAGGTTCGCTGGAGCATGAGATTTTTATCAGCACTTCGATTAATACCATTTATGCTGAAGCTTATGCATTGAAAGACTTCAGAACCATGCAATTCCTGGATTGGTTTGTAAAAGAGCAAGGCGAAGAAGAAAAGAACGCCAATGATCTTTGCAACCGGTTTGATCTATTTGCAACAGATCCACGAGGACTTTATTTACTGGATGCAGAACTAAGCGCCAGAGTATTTAAAATGCCCTCATTGGCATTATAATTCATTTAGCATAGTATAACAAAACGCTCAGGATAAAATTTTCTGAGCGTTTTGTATATAGTGATACAGGAATATCATAAAAAGCAGTGAATTCAATATATCTTTCTTATTATAAAGAAAAACATAAATACTGTATATCTGTAATATAAATTGCACATTAAAAATTATTTTGTGCAATTTATATTACATTAGCATTAATATAAAACAATTTACAACATAATATACACAAAATTACATTTAACGATGTTATGAAGCTTCAAAAAAACACTACTTTTGTAGTACCATACTTTCAATGGTTAATCTTCAATGCATTTTTTAAAATGAAACCGATAATACCTCCCATTGACAGGGAAATTCTAAAAAAAGAACTAACTGGAGATAAGTTTCTCCGCCCAACGAACAAAGCACATAACGAAATATATGTCATAACGGCACACAACTCTCCCAATATCATGCTTGAGATAGGTCGTTTACGTGAACTGTCGTTTCGATCAGGAGGAGGAGGAACCGGTGAGGAGATTGATACCGATGAATTTGATTACATGGCAAAACCATATTTTCAGCTAATTGTGTGGGATCCTACCGGAGAACAAATAATTGGTGGTTACCGTTACTTACCCGGCCTTGATGTTGATATAGACACAGCAGGACAGCCGAAGTTCGTGATGGCACATCTATTTACATTTACCGATAAGTTTATTACGGACTATTTACCTTACACCATTGAACTGGGTCGTGCTTTTGTACAACCCGATTACCAGACTTCCAAGATGGGGACCAAAAGCCTGTTTGCCCTGGATAATTTATGGGATGGCTTAGGAGCATTGGTTCATACAGTAAAAAATACCCGTTACTTTATTGGGAAAGTGACGATATACGAACATTATCCACTTGTTGCCCGTGAGTTAATCTACGAATACATGCATCGTTACTTCCCGGATCCTGATTCAATGATAAGTCCTAAGAATCCAATACATGTAAGTGAAAAAACAAATAAACTTGCAAAAGAAATTTTCGTACATAACGACTTATCTTCAGATTACAAAGCTTTACAAAAAGCAATCCGTGTAGAAGGAGAAACCATTCCATCCATGTTTAGTGCTTATATCGGATTAACACACACCATGCGTTTCTTCGGTTCCATCTATGACCCTGACTTTGGTTCAGTATACGAAACCGGCATAATGATTACAATGAAGGATTTGTTGGAAGCTAAACGTAAACGGTACATTGAACCTTATCTTGAATACCTGAAAATAGTGCTTGAAGAGCGTAAAGTTGCAAAGAGAGCTGCTAAAGAAAAGAAAATGGCTGAAAGATTGATGAAGAAACAAAACAAGACCGAGAAAAAGATAAAGCGTAAAAAAGATCGTACCGTTTAAAATACAATGGAATTACAGCATCTGTATTTTCCGGCATTTCATTCTTTATTTAACAGCATATTATCCATTTGCAAGCAATTCCCTTGCATTAAGCAATGCAGCATCTGTAATATTCTTACCGCTAAGCATCTGAGCAAGTTCATCCAAACGTTCATCCATTGTTAAACGTTGTATATGCGTTTGCGTTTGTTGGCCACTATCATCTTTATAAACCCGATAATGATGAGCACCTTTCGCAGCAATCTGAGGTAGGTGTGTAATGGTAATCACCTGCATATCAGAACTCATGGTTTGCATTATTTCACCCATACGATTAGCAATTTCACCGGAGACACCAGTATCAATTTCATCAAAAATAATTGTAGGCAGATCTGCCTTATGAGCAACCAACGATTTTATTGACAGCATTAAACGAGAGACTTCACCGCCTGAAGCTATCAGTGTGACTGGCTGCACCGGACGATTCTTATTAGCTGAAAACAGAAACTGAACTTCGTCATTCCCATTCTCTATGAAATCTACGACAGTTGAAAGCTGAATCTGAAATTGAATGTTGGGCATACCCAACTTGGTCAGTTGATCGATAAGGTATGTTTCAATCGGTTTACAGGCTTTTCTTCTACTTAGGGTTAAATAGTCTGCATCTTTTTTTAATTGCACGAAAACAGCCTTTAAATTCGCATCTAACTTTTCCAACTCTTCTTCGAAAGAATCAATCCGTTGTAACTGTTTACCAAAATTATCACGCATTTTTATAAGTTCACCTACTGAAGTCACCTTGTACTTCTTTTGAAGAGTAAAAAGTTCACTTAATCGGTTTTCAACCCACTCAAGACGTATCGGATTGAATTCGACCCGTTCTTCGTAAGAATGCATTTCTGAAGATATATCTTTAAGTTCAATAAAGGAAGATTGTAAGCGTTCATACCAGGCATTGCCTTCCGGAATAAAATTCTTTATATGCGACAGAGCTGAAATAGTTTCTTTTAATAATGGGATTGAAGCATGTTCATCTTCTAACAATTGTTGTGATTTAAGCAATTCCGATTTAATTTCTTCTGCATGGCTCAAAGTCTCCTGTTCAGATTCCAAATCAGTTTGTTCTGTCTCAATTAAATTTGCATCTGTGAGTTGTTGATATTGAAACTGAATATAATCTACATCCGAAGCTTGTTTTTCGGCTGTCTTTTGCAATTGTTTCAATTCGGCTTGTAAATTTCGCCAGCTTGTATAAGTCTGCTTATAGGTTGTCAGCTCTTTAGCATTTTGCGCGATGGTATCAACTACATCCAACTGATACCCGGTATTTGATAGTAACAGATTCTCATGTTGGGAATGAATATCAATTAAACGAAGACTCAGATCACGTACAACATTCAATCCAACCGGAGTATCATTAATAAATGCACGCGACTTTCCTGAAGAGGTAAGCTCCCTGCGAATAATACAATTTTTCCCTTCATTATCAAGATCGTTTTGTTCAAAAAAACCCTTTAAATGGGTATATGCTGAAATATCAAATTCAGCTTCAATCACACATTTTTCGGCATCAGTCTTTATCGATTTTATATCGGCACGTTGGCCCAATATAAGTGACAAGGCACCCAGTATAATAGATTTACCTGCCCCTGTTTCCCCTGTAATGACGGACAAACCTGATTCAAAATCAATACTTAATTCGGTGATTAAAGCATAATTCGAAATATGTAACGATTTCAGCATAAATTATTGTTTTAAAAGGACAAAAGTCAAAAGAAAACAGGATAGTTGGATTTAATTAGAAAGAATTGATCCCAACAGGTAAAATTAGATAGTAATATCAAAACTGTTTCAATATTTTCTCGTACCTCGCACTCACAGTAGGATTAACATCCGAAAGTATTTGAACAGCATCAGTTTTTTCCTGCACAGTACCCTTCGAGAAAATGTTTATTAATTCATCGTTCTTAGCATCTAAAAAAGAAGA
>Ga0302215_10002233_pt1 | contig 13425 bp, 17 predicted proteins | sample II_Fen_N3_1_FD_194580 | JGI IMG/M metagenome (GOLD analysis project Ga0302215, IMG submission 194580) | Peat permafrost microbial communities from Stordalen Mire near Abisko, Sweden - II_Fen_N3_1 | ecosystem: Environmental > Terrestrial > Soil > Wetlands > Permafrost | place: Sweden: Abisko... | reverse complement strand
GGATTGCAAAAATGACAAACCCAATCGCTCCATGGATGGGCTGCTGGCGTCGCCTTGCGAAACGCTTACTGGCACTTTTTCCTGATCACGATTGCTACATTAAGGTGTTAGCCGGTGGCGCAGCGTGTACTTCAAGTTGGACCAGCCTGTTCCGGAGGCGGTTCTTATGCTCCATGCCGACTCAGACTCATGGGAATACGCGTCGGTCGCATCTTGTTGCGACCCCACATTGTGTGATCTGATCCTTAACGCTAAGGATTTTGCGGCTGGCAGTACGAAGGCGAACACATCACGAAAAGAGAGCCCGCGGAAAACAGAATATCGCCTTCTTGGCGGGTGACCTTGATTTGCGCCAGATATATCCTAGCATCTAAGTATTTCACAGGATGAGAATGGGCTAGTTTCCTTGATCGTAGGTGTCAGCTTTTTCATTGAAAAGAAACTATTTTTAGAATTTTGGGGAAGGTTTCTTGGTTTTTCGCCATCTCTTAAATCTGGCTTACGACCTGAGATCGATCTGTTTACACCCCTGGTAATCGCAGCTGATTCGAATTTCTGGAAGGGTGTAATTAGTTGGATAATAGGCCAGTCAGGACGAGTTCTAGGGCTCCGGTTTGGGAGGATAGAGTGCGATGTACAGTTCTTAAAAGAGATGCTTGTGCTTCTGAAAGTGGCTTTAGAAGAATTAAAGGCTCTAGAGGTTTTTTGACTTCGCCTAATAAAAGTCATTGCCAGGTTCTAGCTTAGTGAGGTGGTTGCGGAGGGGAGTTATGAGATTTGCGCAACATCTAAATTTCTAGGGTGTTGTTGAGATGTGGTGTTTTTATGATTAGTCTGTGAGTAATTAAAAGCGCTACATGTGAAGTGGTTGGCTAATTGAAATGTAGCGGCCGAGCTTTGATGCATGCGACTCCGGTTTTAATTTCGGAGAGTTTATCTTAATTAATTTCCAAATTCTACTTGCTGTTGGGAAGAGCGCCAAGACATGAAGGTACCTAGAATTTATAAGGTGGCTACGTTAGTGGTGGTGTTTATTGCTGCGCTTACATTGCTGGCTGTTATGTCTCTAAAAGTGTATTCGAGCGACTATTCGGAATATTTTGAGTTGCGGGACTTTGTTAGGAAGTTAAAGCAGTATGATACAGGCTGGAATATAAAGATTGTTAATTCAAGAATTAGCGCGAGTGATAATTTTTTATTTTACTTGCCGGATGAGCTAAATAAACGATGGGCGGATCTAGACGAAATAACTAGGTCTAACGGCCTGTCAGGGCTCTGGGCTGATCGCCGCGAAAAATACATGATTGCCGTTCAAAACAAAAAAGCACTTGTTGATCAATTCAAGGAACACAATAAAGCGTTACGAGAAGGCCTTGTTTCTTTATCAAACGAAGCAGATAGTGTTCAACAGCTACTGAAGTCCCCCCGTGGGCAAGAAAGCACTCAATACCAGGCTCTTTCGTCTGATGTATTAGATGTTACGCTAACACTCTTGGAATGCGAAATATATAAGACTGATGAAAGATGTAATGAGGTTGAAACGCAATCAAAAGTACTTGGCGAATACTTGAGTCGACTATCTTTTGATGATCAGAAACATTTTAAATCGTTCTTGGTTTTAGTCAATTCTATACTTCAAGAGCGACCAGTGGTGGAGGATTTGCTGGCTCGAATTGGATTTATCCCCGTCACACAAACACTCGATAGTATCAACGAGTTATTAAACGAGAGCCAGAGACGCGCGGAGTCAAAAAGTCGCCAGTACCAGTATGTATTGATTATATGTGCAAGCATTATGGCGTTCTTAATGGTTTACCTAGCCCTCCGCTTAAAGCGTTCCTATAAAATCATTCATCGGGTGAACAGAGAGTTACAATCGGCAAACGAATGTCTTGAACAGCGTGTAGAGGAACGCACCAGGGCGCTACTTGAGGCGGAGCGAGAGTTAGTTGATGCGGCACGAATGTCCGGTATGGCGGAAATAGCTAACAACGTGCTACACAGCGTTGGCAATGTATTGAATAGTGTCAATGTGTCTGCAGAAGTTATTGCTCGTAAATTATCTGCTAGTAAAACTTTAGGTTTAGGTCGTGCCGTGAATTTGATGAACGAGCACGCTCAGGATCTTGGGCAGTTTCTTACGCTTGACGAAAAAGGAAAATTACTTCCACATTACTTAAGTCAATTGGTTGAGGCTGTTGCTGTCGAGCAATCCTTTATCACCAAAGAGCTAACGCAGCTTACAAAAAGCATCGATCACATTAAAGACATCGTCTCTACTCAGCAGGCCTATGCTGGTGCTGCAAGGCTAATCGAACCGATTAACGTAATAGATCTTTTTGAAGACGCATTACGTATGAATTCAGACGCTTTGGCTCGACATGATATTATTGTAATCAAAGACTATCAAGATGTACCGAACTTTATTGGTGATAAGCATCGACTTCTTTTGATTTTAATTAACCTAATTAGTAATGCTAAACAGGCTATGTCTAATGTGGTTGGCCATCAACGTGAAATAATTTTAAGCGTTAGCATTATAACGAATGCGAAGCTGCGTTTCAGCGTAAGAGATAGGGGCGAAGGAATTACGGCTGAAAACATATCCATGATTTTTAATCATGGTTTCACTACTCGAAAAGATGGACATGGTTTCGGATTGCACAGCTGTGCAATCGCTGCCGTCGAAATGAATGGTCATCTCACTGTCCACAGCGATGGGCCTGGCTTAGGCGCCATCTTTACCTTAGAGATACCTTTAGTGCTTGTAGATGGCCCGCGCATTGATAATCCCGAAGTAAATGTCAACTTAAAACTCTCAGGGCGGCCGGTGCCCAATTCCTGATTAGCCCTGCCGATGGCTTATGGTCCCATCCAGCTTAACTGTCTAAAACTATCTGGACCTAGTGCGCATTCATTGGGTGTAAAGGGCGCTAAATAAAAGTTGAGCTTTAGCCAGTGAATTGCAGGAAGCCCCGCAGAACGGTGCCTATGCATCGCTCCAGCCCATACTGCTGCATCATCGACGACTACCACCGAACTGGTTGTGCTTATGGCCTGCCAGACATACATCAGGGCTGTAGCGCGCTGACTTTACTTAGCTCGCTCAGCAACCGCTGATTCTCCCTGAGCAGGTAGTCCCGCTGTTCGGCCACGAGTTTCATGCTCAGGATGGCGGGCTCAGAGCCTGCTTGTTTTAACTCGGTGACTTTTGCCAGGGCCGATCTGAGCGCTCCCTCGGCCTCAGTCTTGCCTGTAGTCAGTGCATCATTCATCCGGGCCAGTCCGGCAATGTTCTTCCGGGCCTTGCGTAGCAGTGCCTGAGTGTCGGTGAGTTCATCCTCGAGCGGGGCGCACTGGTGCTTATACATTTCCAGGGGCGAGGGGAGGCCAAGCCGGTCGCGCCGGCGGCGGGTGCTGGTCGACGATCGTTGGGTTGGACATGCCTAGCTTCATGCGGGCAAACATGCGGCCCACCAGAGGCCGAATACCCAGTTACGGTCCTTCAGCCACTTGCGCTGGTGGGCGCGGTGTTTGTAGCCGGTTAGGTCGGCGAAGGCCGGTGTTTATTCGAGGGCACAGCTGAATCATTGGGCTAATTGGCAGTCAAAAAATTAACCCTCTCAAGCAATTAGGACGTTCAAGATGAAGCGCGCAGCAGTAACACTTTTGGCCATTTCTGGTCTTATTCTGCTTGGTGGTTGCGTGCCTATCTGGGACGACGGAGGACGGTATGGGCATGATCGTTACAGAGGGGATGATCATGGTCGCAGATACGAACAGGGCTACGACGGTGATCAAGGTCGAGGCCGTGGTTATGATCGCCGATATGATGATCGCGGGTATGATCGTAATCACGGCCGAGATCGTGATGATCGGGATGACTGATTCCTTGAGCATCAGTGGCGGCCTATAGAGTTATAGGCCGCGATTTCGTCCGTATCGGGATGTGAAGTGCATGACGATTGTCTGCCTTTGCTCTTGCGCTGGCTGGCAGTACTTAGTTCACCCCCACGATGCGCTCTCAAAGAGAGGGTCGGGCAGTTGGCCGCAGGCAGTTCGGGCAAGGCTCGTAATCCGCACCCTCTAAATCGGCGTGGCCGAGCACGCGTTGTTCGGCGACCTTCATGCTGTCGTGTTCGGCTTCGCAGATAGGGCAGATGTAAACGGTGTCGAGATTGATCGCATGAAATTCTCCGGCAAGTGTCAGAGCAAGGATGGCTACCGCCGTGCTTACAAAGGGAAGCCCGGGCTGACAGCACAACTTGTCTCAGGGCCTGGTCGGATTGGCCTCCAGGCGTCCTTTGCCTCGGGACTCATTCCGGCGGTGTAAGCCCGCCGATAAAGTCATCTGAGCCGAGCTTGTGAGAGCCATATTCAACGATGTACCCATCATTCAATTGTGCCGCTTGAACCTCGGCTACTGTTTTGCTGGGGTAGACGTCGACGAGATGCCAAGGGCCAGGACGGTCCTTTAAGACTGCCCAGCCCAATACCCAGCCTTTATTGTCTGGATCTGCTGGGAGGTTCTTTGTAAGACTTCTGATCGACATGACCATTCCTTGGTTGAGTGAAGGCAAAAGGCTACTACTGTAAGCCCCAGCCCAGTTACTGGTATTCCATCCACGCTGGATGCCTGGCCAGGTCTGCGTGTTAGCATCGATATTTTGCAGTGAGGGATCACATGATGAAGAGCAAGATGGCATCCATCTTACTGGCAGGCGCTGGAGCGATCGTCTGCTCCGACGCTTGAGCGTGGAGCAGCGTAGGCAACAAGATAAAGTTTACCCAGTCTGACTGCGCGACCGCTGTCAGCAAGAACGAGTGCCGTGTATAACAGCCAACTACTGGATGCCCCACATTTGCATGGAGCGTTTATGCTGATCAAGGATATCGATCTGCTGGAGCAGATCATTCATCGTTTTTCCTTCAGTTTGGGTAAGGACATCGCTGGATACCGAAATCATGTCTACCGGGTCATCAACCTGTGCGGGCTACTTACCCCATTGGATACTTCGCAACTCGAGAAGATCGTCATTGCCGGCGCGTTTCACGACCTCGGTATCTGGACGGCAAATACCTTTGATTACTTATCCGCATCCAGGCAGCTAGCTGAAGCGTTCTTGATCGAGCGCGGCCAACAGGACTGGGTGAACGAGGTAGTTGGCATGATTGACGATCATCACAAGATCAGCCCCGCATCGGCCGCACCCCATCACTTAGCGGAAGTGTTCCGTCGGGCCGACTGGATCGACGTATCCCTAGGGCTGGTTTTATTCGGGGTAGACCGTCGCAGGCTGCGCGAGATACGCATGTGCTTTCCAAATGCTGGATTTCACCGACGCCTTCTGGCGTTGTCCGCCAAGCGCATATTAACCCACCCCTGGAATCCTTTACCGATGCTCAAGCGCTAGACACCTGAACTTCTAATGGTCGTTTCACTGAAGACGCTCAGTAACAGCACTGGGTTTTTTGCATATGCTCCTTAGTGCTGAAACGAGACATAATATCGTCGGTACTCACGCGAATTATCGGGTAATCCACTCTGACAGCCCTGCTGTACGTCTGCCAACTGCAGACGGCGCAGTACTGAGCCTATCCTGCATGCCACGACGGCGATGGGGCTCAAAGCGGCGAAATTGCATCAAGGAGCGATGGGATGGGAAACGAATACAACATGGCATTGGTGGTCGGTGCTGGGCTCAGCCTGCTGGCAGCTCTTATGCACGTCGGCATCATCATTCGAGGGCCTTCCTGGTATCACTTGTTTGGAGCTGGTGACCGCTTTGTGCGTGCGGCCCAGGCCGGTCGACGATTTCCCGCAGTGGTCACAACAGGGATTGCCCTCGTGCTCGCCGGATGGGCGGCGTATGCACTGTCCGGTGCCGGGGTAATTGGTCCTTTGCCGCTGCTGCGCCCGGCCTTGTGCGTAATAACCTTGGTCTACCTACTACGCGGTTTGCTAGGCCCGTTCGTGTTGCCCGGAACCGGACGTAGTATTCGCTTCATCTTGATCAGCTCAGCGGTCTGTCTAATCTATGGACTGGTGCATCTGTACGGTCTGGTGCAAGTATGGGGCGCGCTTGCTTAGCCTTATTACTGTAAAGCGGGGCCTTAAGGTGAATGTCTGACGCCAGGCGATTCAGTCCTTGGGCTTGCAGGCGAAGGACTGGAGAAGTGCTTGGATAAAGGCACGAGGCTATTATCTGAAGGTCTTCAGGCGTTACTGAGGATTCGTACAGGTAATACTCTCCGATCCGAATGAATGCTTCGTCGGCTTACGTATGAGCGTATGGTGGATTGAACCCCTCAGATTAGGCATTCAACATGGACGGCAATTTAGGGAAGCGCTTAAAAGAAGAGCGTAAAAGATTATTGCTCTCTCAGCATGACTTCGGTGCTGTTGGCGGGGTAGCAGAAAATGCTCAGGGTCACTATGAGCGGGGCGATAGGCTCCCCAAGTCGGACTATTTGATCGCCGTTGGCAAAATAGGCACCGATGTCTTGTATGTGCTTACAGGTGAGCGAAGGACGATCGACGCTGAAAGTCTCAGCAATGACGAAGCAGTGATCGTTGAGCATTACCGAGATCTCGACTCTGTAGACAGGAAGTCGGTCTCTCGAATCGCGTCTGCCCTGTCAAAGGAGTAGCGTGCCGTAGCGGCATTCCATCCACGCTGGTTGTCTGGCCAGGAAGACTCAAAACGAATTTAAGCGTCAGTCCGAGCACTAGGTATTGATGCTGGCACTGAATCGCCCCGGATTCTCTAGACACCGTGCAAGCTCAGCAGTTTTGCTTCGGACGGTTGCTGGCCCTGAACAGGCACCTGACCTTACCTCGTGCGTCGACTCATCTCTGGCCCGGCCCACCAGGTTGATCCAGCCCACCTTCACGGGCGAGCGCTTCAGTCACTCCGCCCTGAGCAGTCTCAGCAAGCAGGCGCAGCGCTTTGTACAAATTAGATTTTCCGCTGCCGTTAGCCCCTGTCACAAGATTAAGTGGGCCAAGCGGCAACACCAAATGGTTGATCGAGCGGTAGTTGCCAATGGCGAGAGTGGTGAGCATTCGGTGCATCCAAACTTGAACATTGCGACCGATTGTGGCCGATCCGTATGCTTATTTGAACGATGTCCTCACGCGCCTGCCGACGCAGCGCACGAGTGAGATCAGCCAGCCACTGCCGCATCAGTGGAAACACCGCTAACTGACTCAAGGTGAGCTGGACAGACGCTGTCAACGGACTGGCGACTCTTGACCCATAACCCAAACTGTTTCATTACCTCGACAACAGGCTCTAACCGCCGTCCATCAACGGTGAGTTCGTATTCAACCGTGACAGGCACGGTGGGAAACACTGTACGTTTTACAAGCCCTGCGGCCTCAAGGGCGCGTAAATCGATGGTTAGCATACGTTGCGAAATAGCGGGAATGTCCCGCCTAAGCGCATTAAAGCGCTTTGGTCCATCGAGCAGGTAGGATGCAAGGAGCAGGCGCCAGCGGCCACCTAGTAAACGCATCGCTTCTTCGACCGAGCAGCCTGATATGTTGTCTTTCATGGTCAGAATCCTAGATGGGTGTAGGTATATTTTTTGTACCTATACTACAAAATAGTGCGTTCTTCCTATTTTATACCCGGCATCTAGAATGAGCTGAAGCTGTCTTTCCGTTGGAATGGACAGCGCTCACTTCTGCTCTGGAGTCTGCAAATGAAGCTGTATTACATCCCCGGGTCTTGCTCCCTTTCCCCACATATCGTCCTGAATGAGCTTGGTCTCGATGCCGCTCTGATTAAGGTCGATCACAAGAAGCACCTCACCGAATTGGGCGCCAATTACTTCGAGGTCAACAGCTTTGGCTACGTACCTGCAATCGAGCTAGATGACGGCACTCTGCTGCGTGAGGGCCCAGCAATCGTGCAGTATTTGGGTGACCTGAAGCCGGAGCTTGGACTTGTTCCCACTCATGGCACCCTTGATAGATACCGACTTCAAGAATGGCTGAGCTTCCTGACGTCTGAGATTCACAAGGGTTACATTCCGCTGCTGTACTCAACACTCGCGGGTAAATACGTAGACACTGCCAAGCCAAAGTTGGAGAGGCGCTTCGCCTGGATTGACGAACAATTGATTACCCGACCATACCTCATGGGTGATTCCTTCACTGTGGCTGACGCCTATCTGTTCGCATTAACAGGCTGGGGTCAGGCTGCTTGGCTGACGAGTTATTACAAGGCCGACATCCACTTCGACAATTTGCATAACCTCCATGCCTGGTATGACCGGGTTAAGGTTCGTCCTGCGGTTCAGAAAGCGTTGCGAGAAGAAGGTCTTGCGTAAAGGGACGCACATGCCAATTTAGATAGTTGACGACAATGGAAGGGCTCACGTTGCTCGTGGTTGATCGCTATAACGTAGGCACTCAGGCCACAGGCGACGGTTTTAGGAAGGTGTGTTGCCCAGACGGTTACGCTGCTGCGCCCTGCCTTGTGCGTAATAACCTTGGTCTACTTGCCGCGCGGTTTGCTTGGCCCGCTCGTGTTGCCCGGAACCCGACGTTACGCCGAAGACCAAATGTAAGAAGGCTAGGGCAGATCGGTAGTCGCCGGTTTGGGTGACTTTCTGAAGCTCGAGGTACGTACATATCTACCGAGCATCCACAGACCAGCAGATAAAGCTGCCGCGACGATACAAATGAGCCAGATGCCCAAAACTTGCCCAAATCGGTAAGGGGATAAATAAACTGAAAACACCAGCACTGCGGATTTTAAAATCGTTTTTGCAATGTAGACCCATATCAAAATGGATATTGAATAGATGGGCATTGAAGCGAAAAATCTTAGCGAGTAATGCGCCTTATTAATCAGCATTTACTATCCCTGATAGCTGAGTTGAGGCCGCCATGATAATGGCTTCTCATGTTAAGTCCAGCATCCAAACCGTTATAGAAAGTTCCACCACACTGCCCAAGAGGCGGTTTTTATTGCCTGGAGGAAAGCATGGGAGCAGCACGCAAGTTTGATATTTATGGCGCCTAGGGTGACGAAGAGAGGCCAAAAACGCCAACCGAAGCCCCCGACAGTCTGCGCTCTGTCGCTATTGCCAAGATGCTGATGGCCATCGGGGAGGGCGAGTTCGAGGGCACGCCTACAGCGCGAGATATCTACCTCGACAACGCCGCGCTGCAAGATCCCCAGGGCAACAGGAACTTCCCGCGCGTGAAGTGGGAGTGGCGAACCGGGGCCGTGGACCAGACCTATATCCGGGGTATCCCGTCGATCGAGAATGAGACCACTATCAGCACCGAGTTGCGCAGTGGCACGCCGCGGGTACGGGCGATCAGCAACACTCAGCTGTTCGCCGTGCGCGTCCGCTTCGCGTGGCCGGAACTTCAGTCCGTAGATGCCAGCAACAACATCTACGGCTACCGGATTCAGTACAAAGTTGAGCTGGCCTCCGACGGCGGCGCCTACCAGCAGGTGTCGAGTGAGGCGGTCGCCGGCAAGACAACCAGCCTTTATGAGCGCACTCGCCGTATCGATTTGCCCAAGGCTACCGCCGGCGGGCTGATGCGCATCGCCCGGCTGACTAACAACCTGGCCACACACCGGCCCGCTATCGCACCGGGTAATCAGCCGGGCGGGCGGCGCGCTATAGTCGCTCGTGTCAATCACCTTCCATTCAACCACGTAGCCAGGTCTTCGCGCAGGGTCACGAAGTGGCGCCTATTCTGCCACTTGGCTTCTGGGCTGGGACTAGGAACTGGTTTGACACGGGCACTTGCTCGCCAGGGAAGGGGGATTGAAAGAGGTTACTTGGTCGCATCGCAAGCGTTCTGTTGTGACCCTTGGTTATATGAGAAACATGGTTGTACAACGCATTTCACGCTTTCGGTTTTATCGTCTTTGTCTCTGTTGCAAGCTGCTAACCCGGGCTCTAGGCATGCTGAGCACCTGCTTGTATAAGCCTTAATTGTTACAGAAATGGATAATTACTTTCACGGGAAACGAGATCATTCTTTCGGCGGGTAAGTGTTATAAGTCTTCTACCTTAGGATCTGCCCTGTACTAAAAATAAACCGTTATAAAACGGTGCGTCACTCTGCGCAGCCAATGCGTTGCGACTTAGAGATTTTTTCTCATCTGCCATCGACTTATTGCTGTTCGTTTTTGACGGCCTGACTTCAGGGGATACCCTGCTGACTGTGCATTGAGAGACGGGGCAGTGCTATTAAAAACAGGGGAACGAACAATGTCTTTTAGGTGGAATTTGGTGGCGCTGGCGGTCTCGTTGGGTGTTAGTCAACTAGCGTCTGCCGCCGGTGTGGAGGACCAAGCGACTGCTAAGGGGTTTGTTGACGGCAGTAGTTTGAATCTCCTACTTCGCAACTTTTATTTTGATCGTGACGGTAAGAATTCGGCGGGCGACAAACAGGACTGGTTGCAGGTGATGCAAGGCAACTTCACCTCCGGCTTCACCCAAGGCACCGTCGGCTTTGGTGTGGATGCTTACGGATACTGGGGCGTGAAACTGGATGGTGGCAAAGGCAATGCAGACTCTGGCAACTTGCCGGTCAGCAGCAACGGCCGGCCGGAGAATGATTTCAGCAGCGCAGGTGCGTCGATCAAGGCCCGGTTCTCCAAGACTGAACTGCATTATGGCAACTTGCAGCCCAACAACCCTGTCCTGGCTACGGCGGGTACTCGCGCCACGCCTCAAACAGCGACTGGCTTCAACCTGTTGAACAGCGAAATTGAAGGGTTGAACCTCGACGCCGGACACTTCACCAGTAGTAACGGTCCGACCACGACCAACAATAGCCACGAATTGTATGCCGGTTATGCAAACGTGCCGGCCAAGAGCATTGACTACCTCGGCGGTAAATACACGCTGACCGATAACCTGTCCATGAGCGTGTTTGCGTCGGACCTCAAAGACGTCTGGCATCAATACTATGGTAATGCCAACTACACGATCCCGTTCACTGCCGATCAGTCACTGAACCTGGACTTCAATCTCTACCGCACCACCGATTCCGGCCAGTCCAAAGCCGGTACCATCGACAACACCACTTGGTCGTTGGCCGCGGCGTACTCTTTCCTGAGTGCTCATACCGTCACACTGGCGTTCCAGAAAGTGCACGGTGACACGCCGTTTGACTATGTGGCCGTGGGTAATAACAAGTCGGGTGATTTGGTCGATTCCATCTTCCTGGCCAACTCGGTTCAATACTCTGACTTTAACGGCCCAGGCGAAAAGTCCTGGCAGGCCCGTTATGACCTGAACATGGCGGCTTACGGCGTGCCGGGGCTGAGCTTTATGACGCGCTACCTGAACGGTGACAATATCGACGGCACGCACATGCCGGTCGGCAGCGCCTACCGGGCCTATGGCTATGGCGCTGACGGCAAGCACCACGAAACCAACTTTGAAGCCAAGTACGTGGTGCAGACCGGTCCAGTCAAAGACTTGTCGATGCGAGTGCGTCAAGCCTGGCACCGCGGTAACGCCGATCAGGCGGAAGGGGATTACAACGAAACCCGTCTGATCGTGGATTACCCAATCTCGATTTTCTAATCGGACGACTACCGGCCAAGCCCGAAGGACGCAATGCTATGACGGCCAGTTTCAGCCCTGCTGAAGCTGGCCGTTGTGTTTGTATAAAGCGCTTTATGTCGGGGGAGGCTATGTCTGGGTCTTGCACTACGAGGTTTAGGCCCCTGTTTTAGGAGCCTAAACCTGCGGACTGTTACGCGGTTGTGTTGATTCGTGTACCGACCGAGCCTGAGGTCGCTTTGGCCTGCTCCACTTCGCCTGATCGGCTACCGTCATTATCGCCATCGCTGTCAACCTTCGGAGCGGGGGGCGCTTGGCGTGGTGTGACTATCGCTTGAGGTAAGCTGGCTTGAGTTGAGCCGTTGATTGCAGATGTCATGTTGATTTCCTTAAGCCGCTGTAGATTGAGTTAATACTATCGGCACCATTGTTTAATGGTTGATGTGAAAGCAATGCAATTAAAGTAATTGAGAGTGCTTCCCACGCTTAAGGAAATGGGTTGGTTTTGAATCGTGTAGAGTGTGAAAATATTGTGATATTGATGTGAATGAGTTGCGTGTTTATACGTATGTATGCGAAGCGGGATGGTGAAACAAAAGCAATCTGTTTTTGAGTGCGAATGTCTTTTGTTCTATGTCTTTGGATGGGCTGTTGAAGGGGGAGGTGGGCACCTGTTGATAAATGGTTTGTTTAGCCAGGCTAGGTTTATTTCTTCAGTTTCAACCCATTTTCCGCCAGGATCTCGAGCGCACGTCTTGAATCCTAGACAGCAACCGCTGTTATCGATCAAAACGTAATTTTTGTAACGGTGACGTGGCGAGAATAGACCAAAACAGAATGCCATGATCGAGCCCCTCATTCGGAATAGCTGAGTATCTTTCTCAGTTTAGATCCGATACGTCAGGGATGTAACGATCTGGTAGGCAGTCTGCTCATCAATTTTATGTTTTTGTTAATTGTATTCAATCTCGTTTATATTGGTTTGAGTGGTAGGTGATGTCAGTGTCACTTCGGTCGTCGAGCCGGCGTTCAGCACCATCGTTTCCAGTTTGAATCGAAACAGCAGGCGCCTGCAGGAAACGGTATTTAAGACTGCGGGGTTTGCAGGGCGTGATTTTAAATATTTAAAGGCCTGTATTTTGTAATTATGAATAAGCCGCTAGGTACCAGGTTTTGATTGGGTAATCCTGCAGGTCGCGATACGCATTAACATGCGCTGGGCACTTCTCATGAAATTCCGGGCTTTCTGTTGCCCAATCCTGCACTTTTTCGGATTTTTCGGATCTATCTCTGTCCCAGCCACACCCATACTGCGTGTGGACATAAGAACTAGACCTGGTGCAGATGAATCATACGTTCCCGCCTTTTATCCCCCGATGGATGAGCCGCCCGCTTTGGCTGGTTGTCGTGTTCATGCTCTGCACCACCGCTTGCAGCCAGCAACAGGGGCGGGATATCGCCAGGCAGTTCAGCGATGGCAAGCCTGATGAGTTCTTCCAGACCAGTGTCGATCGCATTGCCACCCTGGGCATGCGCGATAACCTGCAAAGTCTGTATCTGCTGATGAATAAGCTGTACCTGCGTAACCCCAACCAGTGGCGGCAGTCGGGTTATCTGGACGCGGTGAGTGCGGCGCGGGAAATCCGTCGGGCCATCGAGAACCGCCAACCGCTGCCTGCCCTGGGGGATCGACGTGATCTGGCGGCCCTGAGCTATTCCTTGAGCCCAGAGTTTCGTGGCGATCGGGTCGGGGCGTTTATCTATGCGATTGGCAGCATGCTGGTGACCGCGCATGGCGGGCGCACCCAGTTCTATATCTCTGACTCGATCGACCCGCAATTCGTCAGCAACGCTGCGCGCAATATCGAAAAG
>Ga0302215_10002231_pt1 | contig 13437 bp, 13 predicted proteins | sample II_Fen_N3_1_FD_194580 | JGI IMG/M metagenome (GOLD analysis project Ga0302215, IMG submission 194580) | Peat permafrost microbial communities from Stordalen Mire near Abisko, Sweden - II_Fen_N3_1 | ecosystem: Environmental > Terrestrial > Soil > Wetlands > Permafrost | place: Sweden: Abisko... | reverse complement strand
CGATATACATTGCTGTTATCAGGCGTGTGTTGCTATTCCCTTTGCTAATTCTTCCCTGTTTGAATGCAAATATCTCAATTTTTTATTGATTTGAAATATTATGCAAACATACGAGGCGTGTGTTATGTGTTAGGCGTTTCGTTCGTTCGCTTGTTTCGTTTTCTCACCACGTTTTCGCTTATTCAGTTTCACTTTCCACGCGAAGCGTTTCTTCTTTTCTTTCTTCGGAGTCGTAATGAATAACTGTGCCTGTTTTTTAATATGAGCCTGTTACAATAATAGACCAAACAAAAAATGAGAAAATAGCTATACAAATTATCAAAGGAATCCAAATTGGTTTAGTCTGATATTTTGTCTCAGCACCTATATATTTCTTCCAAAAGAAATTAAATAATGCAAATGATCCCAACATACATACCAATATATTCAGTACAGAACTTGTTTTAATTTGATTGAGAATATAAACTGAAATAACTGTGTATGCAATTGAATAACCAAGTACTATCCAAATGACATCCTTACGATTAACTCTTTTCAGGTTTATTGATAATAAGATTCCTCCAGTAATTACCGAGAAAAAACATGAAAAGAAATAAATCGCTTTTCGTGAATATAATATCGGAGCATCTTCATCTGTAACGATATTATATTTCCAATTTTTAGTGTTGAAGAACTTGAAATTGTCAATGTTGTCTGTTTTTTCTTCAAGGACAATGCTCTCTGCTTTCTTAATCTCGTCTTTTTCTTCCATTTTCTTAATTTTTTGTTTATATTTTTTGAAGTTTATTTTCGTTTTGCTTTACACTAAATTCTTCGTCATAATTTCGTGTTGCAAATCTCTTTTCTTTTTTTTACGCTTACACATAACAACCGAGGCTATGGGCATTTGGAGGTTTGCGGGAGCATTCGCTGTCGTGGAACGACAAGGTGAATGCGGGAGCAAAGACTGCTAATTGCACGTCAGCCAGCCAATGACCATAGGCGTGTGTTAGCAGCTAGGCCGTTTGGTCGTAATAATGTTCTGTTTCTTTAGTTATTGTTTTTAAGTGCTACTTTATATTTCTTCGTTTTTAAATGTATATTGCTAATTTAATTGTTTGATTTATCAAATAAATTCATTCCTTTGGAACAGCATCGTAACAATAAGCATGATAATTACCAAAAACATATAGTTTGTCTCCAAAGACATGAGGTTTACATCCTGTCAAAAATCCCGTGTGTGTTGTGTATTTTTCTGGACAAGTAATCTGATGAAGAATTTTACCAGTTTTTATATCTATAATGTATAATTTAGCATCACTCCCTATTATATAAACAAAGTCATTAAACGCATTTGCATTTCCACATTGAATATCTCCTTGATAAAGTTTTTTTCCTGTTTGAGAATCAAGCCCGATAAAACGATTATCGCCATATAAAAAAACAATATTATTGTTTACAATTATATGATTTGCCATATAATTATATGATTCTAGCGAGCTAAATGACCATTCAATGCTTTCGGAATTTGGATTATAGCAGAAGGTTGTTCTACCGCAAGCAAGATATACTCTGTTATTGGCACTTACCATATCATTAATTGTTTGACCTTTATCTTCCCTTACTATTGGAAGTTTTTTGATGAGAACTTTCTTTTCTATATCAATAATATATACAAAAGTTTTATAGGCATAAGTATCTGTACTGTTTTTTTTCTCTTCCAATGCCCCAACAAAAAGATATTTGTCATTATTCGTTGTCTGAAAATATTGTAAACTTGAGGAAGATCTGTTGTAATCTTCAGGTTTATCTGCAATTACTTTTACTAAAAGAGTAGTGTCGCCATTTTGACTATTTCCTTTATATATCAATGTATTACTATCTGATTGTTGTAAAAAATAGAAATCAGTATTAATTCCAACAATATTATCGTTTGAATTAAATGAAATGGATGCAGGAAGTCTTTTTTGCCATTCCTGCTGCCCTGTTTTTAAATTAATACAAATAAGCTTATCAGTCAATAGGATATTTCCAAATTTGGGCATTTTAGCAACCAAAAATTCGTTATAAATATATGGAACTCCCCAAAAAAACATCGAATTGTCTTTATTATAATTAGCAGGGAAAGTCCATTTTATTTCTCCGGTTTCAATATCTAAAGCATGTATACGATTGTCTTCAGCATTGATATTTGTAAAATAAGTAGAATGAAACAATATTTTTCCATCATATATGGGCAAACCTATTAATCCATCGTTATAAGCACCCGCCTTACCTGGTAGTTCTGTACTCCATAGAGGCTTTATTCCGTCAACTTCAATAGGAGGTTGGAGAATTGGGGTGCAACTGCACACTAGCAAAAAAATAGTATAAAAAAATATGAATAATACCTTTTTGTTGAAATTAGAATTCATCATCATCTTTTTTTCTTTTTTTACGGCTTGCTGCTAACGACCGAGGCTATGGGCATTTGGCGGTTTGCGGGAGCATTCGCTGTCGTGGAACGACAAGGTGAATGCGGGAGCAAAACTGCCGGAATGCACGTCAGCCAGCCAATGCGCATAGGCGTGTGTTATGTGCTGTTATTTATTGTTTTATGTCGTATATTTCCTTTGTTTTTTCTAGTAGTTTTAAAGTCTCAATGAAATCTCCTTTAAATCGCTTGTCATATGGGTTAATTGTCTTAAAGTGCCAACAGTCAAAAATCACAGAAAATCTTTCTCTCAAAAAAGGATAATCAAGAGCTAAATTTGCAATAAAATTACTGTCATTGAGTGCTAAACTTAATAATAGGTATCCACGCACCAAATCAGAATAAGAATTGCACCAGTTTTGATTTGAGAGGAAATTACCGTGAACTTGTTCAGCAAGAGAAAATTTCCTGTTCCATAAATAAACTGAAGCTACGATATGGTAGCCAGCAATTCTATGATTTTCATCTTCATCGTGTGGTAGAATTTTCTCTCCAATTTGAGCGAACGATAACGCTTTTTCTTTTTTGTCATTTCGACCTTGTTGAAGATATAAATATGCTAGTTTTAAGAAACCTTGCTCGTTGCCAACGACTAAGCTTTTAATAAAATTATGCTCTGCTTCTATCGGGTTTTTATTCGTTGACAGTTCAATACTGCCAATAAAGTCAAGCAATAATGGTGGAGCTTTAATATTATATTTGTCTGAGATATTTAAGGCTCTTTTTAAGTAAGAATATGCTTTGTTGGGCAAGTCTAAATACAGATAGTAAGTAGCTCCAATTAAAAAATCAGCGACAAATTCTTTACCTTCATAAGGTTTTAAAGTTTCGAGTAACATTTGGTGGTCATTCCCGAAATAGTTTAATGCTTCTTGAATATCTTCTATAACAAAGTCTTCAATTAGTTCATAGGGAAATGGATATGTCTGTACGCTATAATCAAAATCTTTTTCAATTTTGTCTTCTGTTTTTGGAGCTGAATATAAGTTTTCATAAGCAATTTCACACTTTAACGTTGCTTTGAACTCTTTCGCTTCGACAATAAAGTCATATTCAATTATTTTACAACTACTTACAAGATTTGTCAAGTATTTTAAAATTGCAACTCTCCATTCTGTATTTACATCAATTGGGCTTGTCTGCGATTTTAGAAGTTCAAGATATGACTTAATTGTTTCGGATTTTAATTTTGTAGATTTCCAGTTAATTAGCATTGAATATCCTAAATCAGTTTCTTTTATCTCATAGAAAATCTGACCACTTTTACTAGTGAAATTCATTACGCCTAACGTATTGTGTAAAAAGTTGAAAAGTTTATTTTTATGCTCTTCTTTAGTCTTTAGAGCATTCAACACTGTACCATTGTTTACATTAGAAAATACTTTCCAATTATCATCTTTGTATGTAAATGCGCTCATAAATCTTAACTATTAAACTTTTTCAGGAAATTCAAAATTTCATTTATTCCATCATTTTCAAAACCTTCACGAACTCTTATAAAATGAATATTTGGAAGGTGTTTCTTTATTATCTTTTCTCTCCTTAAATCCTCATCAACCTTAAACTTATGAGCAGTCTCATCATATTCAATAATTAGACTCTCATTTATAAACCAAAAGTCTGGTCTATATTTTAGTTGCCAACTAATATTTTCATCATGAATAAATCGACCTTTTAGTCCATAATTTTCCAGCAATCTCAAAAACTTAATTTCTTGACGGCTTTCGTCAAAGATTTCTCGAAGTTCAATTTTTCGTTTAAGGTGTTCAATTTTGTTCCACAAAGATTTATCTTTTTCCCACATCTCATAAGCTTGAACCACTTCTATATGAATCCAAATCTGTCTACTCATCCACATCATTTGTTGTCGAACAAACTCTTTATTAAAAAGATACAACCTTTTCTTTATTAGAAATTCAGACCTAATCCCTTGTGAGATTTGAAACTCAAAAAGAAAGTTCTTTCCATTCTTTGACTTTGTCCATCTGTCAATTGAACTACCTCTTTCAAAAGCTTTGAACTGTCTCAATGTCTCAAAATCTTCGCCTTTCTCTTCATCAAAAAGTTGACGAACAATTCTCACAACATTTACATTAATAATGCTGTCCCAAAATCCTTCTTCAATTTTTACTCGTGGAATAAAAAGTATATTTGTTGGAATTTCTTGTTTCTCTGCCAGTTCAAGTAACCTATCTCTAATTGGTTCGACAGCTTCGACAAATTCCATTTCAAAATATGTAACATTACTTTCATCAAAAACAATATAATCTTGTGTGTTCTGAGCTATATGAGCAGACATACTTTGGTAGTATGGAGCAATTCTTTTAGCATACTCTTGTCCACTATACTGAACAGTCAAGTTTATTTCCGTTTTGACAAAGTCATTATATGCTTTAACGTATTTTTCTGTTATCATTTTTCTGTTTCTGTCACGCAGCAGTTTTATTTTTTATAATAGCACATAACGACCGAGGCTATGGGCATTTGGCGGTTTGCGGGAGCATTCGCTGTCGTGGAACGACAAGGTGAATGCGGGAGCAAAGACTGCTAAATGCACGTCAACCAGCCAATGTGCATAGGCGTGTGTTACCAGCTGGCCGTTGGTTGTGTTTAGTTGTTGTTGTGTCGAGAATATATGTTGTTTTATATTTGTCTGTCGTTGTCGTAATGAGTTTCACTTTACTTATATAGCAATTCTCTGTACGTTGAATTTAAAATACTGTCGGTCTATATGATTCTGCTGAATGTATAAATATTTTCGCATTAGGCTTATAGAACTTTGCAACTGTCTTATAGAACTTTTCAACTCGAATAACGAAAGTCGCAATAGGCTTATGTAACTTTTCAACTCGTATAAATAAAACTGCAACTGTCTTATAGAACTTTTCAACCCGAATAAATAAAACCGCAATAGCCTTATATAAAACTGCAACAGGCATAATGTATTTCGTAGTAGGCTTAATGTAAAACGCAGTTGTGATAAATAAAACTGCAATTGCCTTAACGACAATTGCAGTTTGAATAAATTAAAAGTTAGTCAACATTTCTTTAAATGTTGTTGTAGAGAAACTATAATTTTGCCAATGATTTGAATTCTAACTTTGATACTTGTTTGTATTGGGGGCTTGAAGGTCCAAATACGGATTTAACATATACTTTACTGTCGAATGCTATATCTACTAACCCTGAAAGTGGTTCGTACATTATTTCGTTACGAGCTATACGAGCGTTACTTAGCGGAGTAGTGGTATTAATAACTGCCATGTTTTTCGCCTTTAAATCTTCGTATAGAGCTCTCAGTGTTGATATTTTTAGTTCTTCTTCGTTGGGATTGTATTGTGGTATTGAGCTGAGGAGCATTATTAGCTTGTACAAGTTTTCCAGACGATTGTCGTAACCCATTTGTGAGGCTGAAATCTGATTTACTTCTTTTCCTTCGGCTGCTAATTGTTTTTTGTCTTCGTCCGAGATTTTGGCACTTGCTCTTGTTCCTTGTAATTTGCGGACTAAGGTTTTTACACTTTCGTCCACTTGTTCGGTGGTATCAGTGGCTTTAATGGCATTGTTTACGCGAGTAATGATTTTGCTAAGAGGGGCAAATGCTGATTCGCGTGCTGAAACTGCATTGGTGTAAGCGGGAAACACAGTGTCAATGTCGATTAATGATCTCTTGGCATTAGCAAGAATTACTTCAAGTGCTTCAATTCGGATAGCATTTTTTGACGGATTGTAGGTAGCTCCGTAACCTCTGACGAATGAAATTAAACTTTCGAAGTTTGACACATTTTTGGCGTGTCCTGTTTCTGGATTATTAGACATAATTGTAAAGTTATTAGATTTGTAAATAGGTTTATTTGCGTTACAAATATATAAACTATTTATAAATTAATAATGTAATTTACCACTTTTTTTTACAAAAAAAATATTCTTTTACGTGTATGAATTATAGCGATAATTATTGCGGAGCAATCAAACTCTTCACAGTTCATTGTTTTTTTGTTTCGATGTGCTACGACACTTCTAAGTGAGCTAAAAAACAATGTACTGTGACCGCTCTGCCTATTATCAAAAAGCTATAAAAGCCACAGCAAGGCGTTTGATATAAACACTTACTTGCTGTGGCTTTTTTTGCTTTTTGGGCGATTAATCTTTTGTTCGTGTTGGTAAAACAGAAAAAACCTGATAATCACTTTTTCCTTTTACTTCCACTTGCTTGTGGATTGTTATATTTGTTTGGTTCGGATTTCAATGAAGCTATCCACTTTGTGTACATTTCTTCGGGCATACGTCTGTAGCCTAATTGGTGAAGTCTTACATAAGTTTGCTCCATATCGGAATACATTTCTTTTATTGAATTGTCTGCAAAAAGTTCTTGCGGAGTTTTCTTGTTTTGGGCTTTCATTCTAGCTTGTATATAAGACTTCTGCGCTTCGGCTTTGGTAAGCATTGCACTCACATTTGTTGGGTGATACTTCAATACTGTATTACAACATTTCAATACAAAATCAGGATTATCTTTACCAAACTTATGCTGATAACCCTGTGCTAAATCGAGCAAGCAATTTGCAACAGATTGTTTGGTACTTAGCGTGTCCATATACAAGCCATTTTTTACAGCGTCAACACTTATATAACCCGAAGCCATAAGCCAAGCATCTACAGGGAAAGTTCCGCTTGTCAGTTCCGTGTTATACCAACCCATTTTCTTCGAAAAGGTTTTGATATAGATATGATTTGGAGCAAAAGCCAGATAAGCTGGAATGTTTAGTTCTTCTGACAGAATTTTATACAGATACGGCAAAGAATGGCAGTTGCCCTTTCCTGTAAATAATAATTTTGAAACAAACATCTTCGACCAATCTTTTTCTCCCCACATATCATCGAAATCATAGGCATATGGTATATGCAAAAGAACACTACTTGAATTAATGACAATTGGTATTGTATCTGTAAATGATTTGAAAAGTGCAGAATGTTTCATTACTATATCTTTGTCAGACTCCATATAATCAATAGGATTGTTGTTAAAAACTTTGTTCGTTAGTTTTTCAATTTTTTCAATTTCTTGATTTACTTGTTTGTAATCTAAGTTTCCATCGAAATATGCATTTTCTGTTGCCAAGACAGCATTTCTAAACTTTAACTTAGATTGTCCATTTAGCATACTATCAATTCTACAATATGCTTGTTTATATATGTTTGACGTTTCTTGTGCCTTGACAATGGAACAGAAAAGGACAAAGATAATGTATAATAAGAATTTATTTTGCATTTTTATAATATCTATTATTTGTTGACATGTTTTGTTTTGACAATAAAGAATTTATGGTAACCATTTGTCCTTATCTTTACTTAATAACTGAAATATCTTCCCATTAACCTCTATATCGTATTTTTTCATATTTTTGGTCATCTCTTGATTTACTTCAATTTGATTAAAGAGTGATTGTGAAATAGATATATATAAAATACTATCATTTTTTAAATTATAATAAGTTGGATATTGTCTTTCACAAAATGCTGGCTTTGGATTAATCTTATATAAGATTACTTTTACAGAGTATCTATGGCTTTTGTCATATAATGCTTCATTAATCTTTTTTTGTATTTTGCCTTCAAATGATAAATTGACAATAAACATTTTTTCATTATCAAAAATTCTTTTGGAATCTTCAAGTTCTCCTTTAGCATATCCAAAAACTATGTACATATAGATTCCAAATATCGATATTACAATAAAAGATAATATACAAATTATAATCAAGATAACTTTTTTCATGTTTTTTTGTTTTTAATTTTGCATATTTTTTAAAGTTCTCTTTGCTTCTTCAACTAGTTGTTCCGTTGTCGAATTAACGTTAATCTTTATTTGAATCGCATTCTTATTTTCTTTTAGTTCTTCAAAGTAAGAATTTGGGCGAGGGTCAATTTTAGACGGTAAGTCAACTCCTGTTCCTTCTTGAATTATTTGTTTGACAGCATCAGCACAGCTATTTGTAATTGGATTATATTTTTCAGTTTTATCTTCTATTTTTTTTTGTTTATCAAGAGCACTGTTATAAATTTCATCATCCATATTTGAAGATGTTTCAAAACCTAATTGTTGCGTATATTTATAATTATCCCCTTTCTTCTTACTATCACCGTTTGCGAATTTGATGGCAGCATTTTTATTTTTTGTTCCAATATTTACAACATTCATTCCACCATCTGTACCATATGTCACCATGTCAGATACAGCTGAAATGTCACGTGAATTAGTTATTGCTCCAAAACAGACATAATACCAAGAACCTTGTTTGTCTTGGATTAAAGCAGCCATATGACCCTTTCCACCTGCAGCATTAGGTGCATTCAAAACGACAACATCCCTTCCATCTGGATCAATAACTCGAATAGGATTATTTAGTGCATATGCATATGGACTAATATTATAATATTTTTCGGCATGTGGGTCAATACACATACTTGAAAACTCTGCTTTATATTTGGTTTTCGGAGTGTTCTCGTCCAATAACTTGACGACTTTGTTGGTTCTAGTATTGAACAATGTAGTTCCTATTTGCACTACTTCGGGATTGTTGAAGAATTCATTGTATTGTCCATCGCAGAAAGTTAATGGTTTCTTTTTGAAACCGTGTTTTTTGAGAACGTCTTGTGCATGAGTAAATCCTACACTTGCAGCAAGAATAAAGCTGAGGGATAAAATTGTTTTTCTCATAATGTTTTGATTTTGATTGTTATTTTGTTGATTGAATTAAAAACTTCGTGTTGTCTTGTTTTTCTTGCTTTTCTTTTTCCCTGCCAATAAAGTTTAGCCACTTATTATATGCTTCTTCTGGCATCTCACGATAACCGCATTCGTCTAACCAACGATAAGTCTTATTGCGTTCTTCGAGAATTTTATATATTTTAGGGTAATGAACTTTCAGCGTGTCGGGGTGGGGTCTTCCCACCTGATTTACTACATATTCGAACTTATCGGTCATACAATTTGCTTTCATGGACATACTTCTTAAACTAGTTGGAGCGTACTTCAATGCGCTATCGGCACATTGAAGAGCAAAACCATCGTAACCATAATCGTGTACATAGTTGCTCGCTAAGTCATTCAAACATTCTGCAATAACTTCTTTCTTAGTTTGAGGCTCCATGTAGATTTTACTCTTCAAGGCGTCGGCTGTAATAAACCCTGAACCGATAATTAATGCATCGGAAGTAATAAATCCATTCGTCAATTCAAGATTATACCATTTTCCCGTTTCGTCTTTAAATTTCACGTAAGAGTGTCGGGGTGAATATGCAAGTGAAGCTTCGGTATTTGTTGCTTCGCACATTATCAGGTAAAGCAAAGGCATGGAATGACATTGACCTTTTTGTGTAGCCAAGAGTTTGGAAACAGACATGCTCATCCAATCTTTCGCACCGTTGTAGTCATCGTAATTGTAGCGCATTGGATATGAAGTTATGGTGCTTTCTTTGTTTGGAGTCTTTATTTTCAAGGTGTCTGACATAACACGGAATAACATAGCGTTTCGGGTTATCGGGTCATTCCAGTTATATCCATCCTGTTTTGTTGCTAATTTGGCAGTTGTAACTAAGGTTTGAATAGCCTTATTATATTTCGAGTAATCAAGATTTCCTTTCGTAAACGTATTGTCAACCGTAAAAACAGCATCTTTTAAGCTTATGGGTATGGTTCCGTTCAACATATTGTTGAGTAATTTTGCTGCTTTTCGGTAACTTTCAGCTGCTTGTTTGTCTGCTTTTGAAGGTATATTGTATTGAATTCCATGTCTGCCAACGTTGTATTGGTTCAATGTCTTTTTTAGTTCTGCATCTCTTCGCTCAATCATTCTTCTGTCTTGTTCGTACATATCCAACTGATTCTTTTGGCTCTGTGTCGAATAGTTTGGAACAGTCGGGTAGTTGTTTGTCTGAGGAGTATAATTCGGAATAGTCGGCATGTTTGCCGGCTGTGGGGTTTGTATTACGGGAATTTGTCCGTAAACACTACTGCTTAATAAAGTCAGCAAAGATAAAATGTAAGTCTGAAATCTGTTTTTCATTGTTTTTCTGTTGTCTTTTTCTGTTCTCGATTCGTTTAAGCAGTCGCTTTCTTTTTTTTTCGGCTTGCTGGTAACGACCGAGGCTATGGGCATTTGGCGGTTTGCGTGCGCTTCACTGTCGCCCAAGCGACAAAGTGAATGCGGGCGCAAATGCCGCTAAACGCACGTCAGCCAGCCAATGCCAATAGGCGTGTGTTATGGGCTGGCCATTGTTGTGTTATAGTTGTTGTCAGTTTGCGTTTAGTTTGTTGTCGTTCTAATTTCGTTGTCTGCATTTTCATCTTTGTTGTTGTCATAATTATATATGCGGAAGGCTCATATAACTTTGCGGGTCGTATAATGTAAGTTGCGGGTCGTTCATACGTTAATGCGGGTCGCTTATATGTTAATGCGGAACGTTCAAAGGTTAATGCGGGTCGCTTATTTACTTTTGCGGGTCGTATAAGTATAAATGCGGGAGGCATAAATACAAATGCGGAAGGCTTAAATACTTTTTACGGTCGCTGTTTCCTTTTCTACGAAGCTTACTTTCTTTTCTACGGTGTCTGTTTTATTATATGCCTGACTTAATTCTATTATCGTACTTGCACAACATTTGACAGTTTTCCGCAGTTGTTTTTCCTCCTTCGTGCCAAGGTGTTATGTGGTCGGCTTCCATTTCGTTTAATTCAAATTGTACTCCACATTTCACGCATATTCCCTTTTGCCTTTCGTAACTTTCTCTTTTCTGTTTGTCGGTAAAGGTTCTAATGCTTAAATATCTTTCGTTGCGTGTCAATACATATTCATAAATGCCTGACTTTTTAGTCACATCTTCGTCTTGCATTAATTCTGTTATTTCCACTTCGAGTTTTTTTGCGTCAAATTCTTTGTCTTTAAAGGAATTGTACAAAGGACCAAAAGAAACTCCTTTCATTTCTTTTCGATACTTTGGGAAAACAACTCTTATCCAATTTATAACACTTTGGAAATACAACCACAATTCATTTGCATTTGGTTTGTGTTGGTTTTTTGCCATGTAGTCCTCAATTTTATCATTGCTCAACCAACTAATTGCAGTTTGCAAATAGTCTTGACGAATTGCTGAACCTGTCATATAATCACTTCCCATATTATATGCTGGGCAATTTGATTTACTGAAATGTTTTTTTGCATCAGTTAGCCAAGTGCCGGTATAAATTGCATTTCTCAATTCCTGGTCGTATAGTTTTTCTCCTGCAATGTTTATAGTTTTGAACCAGTCAAGTTTTTCTTTGTCGTTACCCTCGCAGAAATAAACCATTAATTTATAATCAAGAATTTGGTCTCTTTCAATATCGGTAAGGTTATGAATATAAAGTGCATTCAATGAAAAAGTGCCAGCGACATACTCACAAATACTTATAGTTCTTTGTTGACCGTCTAATACTTCATAAGTATCATCTTCGTTTTTCACCCAATACATTACGTTTAATGGGAAGTCCTTTTTGACGGTTTCAATTACTGCATCACGTTGTTTGTCTTTGTAAACAAATTCACGCTGATATTTAGGGCGAATATTCAAATTTCCACCATAGCCAACAACACCTTCTTCGTTGTCGTTGATATATCCGTTTGAAACTTCTCTAATGGTAATTTCTTTGAGTTCTATTTTCATAATTTCTTATTTTTTATTATGACACGAGCATAAATACTTGAATATAATTCTCGTGTTTCGGCATTCATAAAGTTCGGTGATTTATCTGTTTCTGGGTTATATTGTCTGTACAATGTTCCTTTTGCATTCATTGTATATTTGCCTGTTGGCGAGCCAGTTTTATCCAAAATTTCCATTCTTTTATTACAACTAAACTCTATTGAGCCAACAATCCCTAAAGCAATTATTTCAAATTGGTCGGGATTATACTTGTCTATAAAAGTAATTGGCACTCCAATAGCACCTTGATAATCCATAGGAATATCTTTTGTTTTGTCTACATTGATTGCATCATAATTGTCATATTTAGGGTATTCACTTTCATTTCCATAATATGTTTTGTATAAGATTATATCTTCGTGGCGTTTTTTTGTTTCAATGTTTGTGAACCATACAATACCTGAAACTCTAATCATTCCTTCTTTATGGTCTGTATCTGTCGCATAATCAATATAGTGTTTATTTTCAAAGTGAGCCACACCACGATTAAAACCATATCCAAACCATATTTTGTTTTCCTTTATTAGTTTGAAGATTTCTTTATAAGTAATTGAATTTTGATTACCAATAATTATAAATTTCTTATCCTTTTCAATTAATTGAGCAACATATTCTCTAAATAATGAAAATGGTGGGTTCGTTACCACAATATCGGCTTCTTTTAATAATTCGACACTTTCTTGGCTGCGAAAATCACCATCGCCTTTTAAGTGTCTTATACCAATTTCATCGGGGTCGGGAACTTTGTTTCCGTTTTTGTCGCCAGTATATTCAAGGTAAATGGCTTTTTCAGATTTGTTTTCGCTGAACAAGTCCATATCTTGATTCTTATAGCAAGTCGTGATTAGTTTTTTAAGTCCTAAATTCTCAAAGTTATAGGAGAAATAATGGAAGAAATTACTAACACGTGGGTCATCGCAATTACAAAATACTACTTTGTCTTTAAAGTGTTCTTTGTAATGTCGCAACTCTTTTTCAATGTCAGAAAGTTGTGTGTAAAATTCATCGTTCTTTTCTTTGTTTGCCTTGCGTAATGTTTTATTTGAAGATTTGTTTTCCATTTCTTTCTGTTTCTATTTATTATTCAATTTTGTTGTTCTTGTTGCGTTGGTTCTGTCTTTCTCTTTTTTTCTTTGGCTTGCCCATAACGACCGAGGCTATGGGCATTTGGCGGTTTGCGGGAGCATTCGCTGTCGTGGAACGACAAGGTGAATGCGGGAGCAAAACTGCCGGAATGCACG
>Ga0302215_10002228_pt1 | contig 13452 bp, 10 predicted proteins | sample II_Fen_N3_1_FD_194580 | JGI IMG/M metagenome (GOLD analysis project Ga0302215, IMG submission 194580) | Peat permafrost microbial communities from Stordalen Mire near Abisko, Sweden - II_Fen_N3_1 | ecosystem: Environmental > Terrestrial > Soil > Wetlands > Permafrost | place: Sweden: Abisko... | reverse complement strand
GTTCAATTAGATAATTGTTTATATCAGAGAATACTGCAACAAAATCAGGCTTTGTTCCTTCTAATTTATCTATAAGTTTTTTAGCAATATCTTCATTTGAATATTCACCGCTACAATTTTCCCAAATAAAACTACCAATTTCATTTAAATGATAATTTGTTAACCTTAAATGTTTATCTGAATAAAGACTAATTATGCCTGTAATTTCATTTTTAAGCCATAAATCTGTTAATCTTATTGGGAAAAAAAGTTTCAACATAGTACTTCTTATTTTTTAGTACCCATTTGTGAACATGTTTGTGATGCAGGTTGTGCGAAATTTACCGTTACAGGTGGTAATTGCAAATTTGATTTTGTTAATTTTGGTTTTTCGTATTTCATTTTATGTAATTTAATTTTTCATAATATTCTTTTAAAATTTCTTTTATATCAGTTGCAGAAGTAAAATCAAAATTTGTACCATTATTTATAGAATGGTCACAATTATTTCCCTTTTCACAAATAGCACAACTTAAAGTTTTAATCTCAATGCCAAATGGTAAATTTGAATTAATATGTTTTACTTCGTTTGCATCCTTACAACACTCCATTTTGCTAATTAATACTTCAATTAATTTTATATAATTATTTGGTAACTCTTCCCATTTATTAGTTTTTTCAGGTATTCTTTTATCATCTGTCTTTTCTTTAGCAATAAACTCAAACCAAATATCGATCTTAGCTGAATTAACCTTGTGTTTATAAAAGTTATCTAAATCCAAGATTGTTGATTTATCTATAAGTTGGTTTCTATAATTGTAATCAGAATTTATATCCCAAAAACTTTGATAGCATTTGACATAATCCCAAACTTTAGAATGTCCAAGCTTGTCTAATTTAAAACTAATATCAACTGGAGTATTAATTAAATTTCCATTTTCAGATTTTGACTTAGTCCAAATTAATACTTCTTTTTCTGGAAATTCAAGTGAGGGATTTGCAAGTCTGATTTCATCTAATACTTTCTTATACATTGGATAAGTAATAATATAAGTTTTGAAACCCATTAAAGCATGAAGACTAACTGTTTTTACAAAAACAGGACTTAATAACTCGTTTTTTTTACAAACAAAAATTCGATGGACAGATCTTCTATTTAAACTATTGTCCATAGATTTCCAGTTTGCCATCAAAGCGAGATAACCTGTCATAGTATCAGACCACCACGAACGTGGATCCGAATTATCTATAGCATAAATATTTAAAGAAATATTCTTGTCATTTGATATTAATTCAATCTCTTTTGAATTTAATATTCTCAAAATACGTTGAAGTGCCAATAAATGATTATCGTCGAATTCATTTATTCCGGATTCAAATACAATTTTAGCTGCATTCAGGTATTTGTCAATTAGTTTTGTATTGTCATAAACCTTTTGATTGACATTGTTAACAATGCTCTTTAATTCATTTTTCGATTTTTTTAAAAAACCATGAATGAATTTTAGAAAAATAATAATCACTGCAATTGCAACATGAAATTCTTTTAGCTCATCAACATTATCCCAAAACGACCCACCTTTTAACAACGATAGCAATGAAACTACAATAAGAATAAATAATACAACTATTATCCATTCAAAAATCTCATATAATCCATTTTTATGAATCCATAAAAGAAGTCGGGTTTTCCACTTTAATTTATTTTCTAGTCCTTTATTTTCCATATTCATAATGTTATTATTCTTTGATAATTATTTTTAATTATAACGAATTTATGCATTACCATTAACAATGTGGCTTCATTTTTTTTTGCACTATCAAATGTAAATTTCAAAACAGTTCTGGCAGTGCTTTCGTCCAACGCCGAAGTAAACTCATCAAAAAGTAATATTGGTTTCATGTTTTCAAATGCCAAACAAACAGCAATTGCCTGTCTTTGTCCACCAGAAAGCATATTAATTTTACTTGTTCCTCGGTTTTCTAACTGTAAACCTATGTTCTTTATGTTTTCTAATTGTTTTCCATTCAGTTTTAAATTATAAAGCAACGGTAACCACCATTTCTTTGTATTTGCTAATTGAAAATTTTCTTGAATTGTTAGATTTGGACAAGTTCCAAGCATAGTATCTTGGTGAACTGATCCAATAAATCTCGCACGCTTATTTGCACTCCATTTAGTAATATCAATTCCATTTATCAGTATTTTCCCAGTTTTAATAGGTACAGTTCCACAAATAGCTTGAAGTAATGTTGATTTTCCTGAACCGTTTCCACCAGTAATTACGATAATTTCTCCTTTTTCAACTTTCAAAGAAAAATCTTTTAATGCAACTACTTCATAGGGTGTATTTGCATTATATACTACAGTCAAATTTTTAATTTCTAATATGGGTGTTGTACTCATAACTTTGCCTTTTGATAAGTTTCACTTGTTGTTTTTTTGAAACGCAAAGCAATGCCAACTATTACAAGAATACCTGTTGCTAATTTTAAATCTGTTGGAGCTAAACCAAGTTGTAAACAAATTGCAATAATCAAAAAATACAAAAACGAACCGAGTATTGCACCAAAGAACTCATTAAAAGTATCCCAAGGCAAATAGCTTTTGTTTTTGTTTTCAATCTCTGATTTCTTTTTGAATAATCTTTTGATAGTTTGAATAACAGACACAAAACTTTCACCAATAATTAAAGCTGCAAGAGCTGTTATTATCATACCTATCCCCATACTAACATCAGAAAATCCTTGACTTTGTGCGACCATAGCTCCAGAAAAAGCTATTAAAGCATTTGACAAACCAATTCCAATTATGAAAACCCAATTTGTATTTATGCCTTTCGAACGAACCATAAATTCATTGTCACCAGTTGCACGAATAAACAAACCCAATTTAGTTGTAGTTAAGTATAGCAATCCCAGCAAAACAATTGCTGCAACTGCAAAAAGGAATAACAATAAGATGATATTATCGAGACTTTCGAAAGGTGAAAATAATGTATTTGTGCGAAGTAGAGATGTGTTTGCCTTCCCCATAATCCTCAAATTAACGGAATAAAGAATAAGCATAACAAGAATCCCTGATAATATTTTACTAATTCCTAGCTTTCGATTTAAAAGTGCAGTTGTTACACCGGCCAAAAAGCCTGCTATTATTGCTATAGAGATTGAAAATGCAATTGAATAGCCATTGCTAAGTAAAACTGCAACAACTGCACCACCTAAAGTGAATGAGCCATCAACTGTAAGGTCAGGAAAATTCATCAATCTAAATGAAATGACAATTCCGAATACAGCGAATACATATAGAAAGCCTTGTTGAAAAGCAGTTTCAAATATTATAGAATTCATTTATATACTTTTGTAGCTTTTTGTAACAAAACATTTGGTATTACAACTCCGGTGGCTTTTGCTGATTTCAAATTAAAAAAATATTCAAACTTCTTTGCAGTTGAGACTGGAATGTTTGCCGGTTTTTCACCTTTTATTATTTTGTCGGCGATTTTAGCTGCTTCAACACCAACATCAAAATAATTAGGACCAAGAGTGCCAAAGCCTCCTTGTTCAACATTCGAAGATACTCCTGGAAGTAATGGTATTTTATTTTTTTCAGATACTTTAATCACTGCATCCATTGCAGTAATAACAGTATTGTCGGCTGAAACGTAAAAAGCATCTATCTTTCCAACTAATGATTGAGCTGCCGCAAACACCTCACTTGTGTTAGAAACAGCGACTTTTATTAATTCTAGTTTCTTTAATGAGCAAACTTTTTCAACCTCTTTTATATTATATTCAGAATTCGTTTCACCCGGATTATAAACTACACCAATTCTTTTGACACTTGGAATCAATTGAAGCAATAAATCAAATTGTGCATTTGTAGGCCATTTATCGCTTGTTCCTGTGATATTTCCACCTGGTTTCTCAAGAGAATTTACTAATTTTGCAGATACTGGATCGGTAACAGCACCAAAAACTAAAGGTATATTTGTACCTTTTATCTCTTGAGCGCAAACTTGTGCTGTCGGTGTAGTGATAGCAAATATCATATCGCACGAATCATTAACAAACTTCTTTGCTATACTCTGGGCTACAGTATTATCACCTTGTGAGTTTTCCTGAGTATATTTAATATTTACATTATCCTTATATCCTAATTTTGACATTTCATCAAGAAATCCTTCTCTTATTGCATCAATTCCTGGATTTGTCATTAGTTGTGTTATTCCAATTTGATAAACCTTTTGCTTCTTGGTTGAAGACCCACAACCAGACATTGATATTACAAATATAAATAATATCACTTGAAAAAAATATTTTTTTCTTTTCATATTCGAGTTAATGATTTTGATTAATATTCCTTATTACAAATCTATGAATAACATTATAAATAAAAGAAACTAGATGATAATTAATTTTCTAAGAAAGGGTGATATTTTTGAGTTAGTCCAGCATCTGTTTTAAAATTACACCCCGCGAAACTACACCAATGTCTTGCTGTCGCTAACATATAAGGACGCCATAAACGTTCTTGTGAAGATCTAATAGCTTTCCGATATTGAGAATTAGACGTAATTCGATCTGCTATATCTTTTGTAACAAAATTTTTAATAACAAAATCTATTCCTAAAATAGCATCCATTGGAGGATAAGGCAATCTCGGCGACGGAACAAGTAAAACCTTTCCAAAAACTATATTTTCATCTTCTCCTTCTCCCTTCATTGCATTTCCACCAAAAGTTAAATGAAAATCAGGATGAATATATTCATTGCTTTGATTGCTATCAAAATCTAAATGCCAATGAGACAGAACTTTGTTCCGGTTTGAAAATCCAGATATTTCGATAGAAAAGTTATAGTTTTTCTCAAATCCAGTTCTTTTATCTATTATTATTGGATTAAAGATTTCGTCGGCATTAAAAGATTTTTCATGAATTTCAACATTCAATACAACCTGAATGGAGTTAATATTATTTGGCATTGTTCCCCTTGGAGTTACCAAATTATTGAATACTAACTTTTGTAGATTATAACCCCAATAACCTGCCGGATCACGACGGGAATTTAACTCTTGAAGTGCATTACTAATTGGTTTTGTATCGTTACATAACCCTGCTTTCTTTAGTTCGGAGGATAGAAGATTTAGAGCTACCCCTACTGTACCTTTACTCATAACTATCTGCTTTTCTTGAATTGTTGTTCCAAATCAACTAAACGTCCCTCTTCTAGTTTTGCCACTTTCTTCCAAGCTTGATTATTCTTTCGTTTTAGCGCAGCATCTATAGATACGTATTCAGCATCTTGCCATGGATAAAGATTTTCTTGTCCTTCAATCATCAAACCATCAATAGGATCTAAAGGAGTATTATAACCTTTACATACAGTCCAATACTCTTCACTGTCAGCTTTTTCTATTTTTTTTGCAGCTTCAATGTTGTCTATACCAATTCTCTCCTTAATTAACCTAACTCTTTCTGAAGCAGGTGTAGACTGTAAATATACTTGTGCATTGATTACTGATTTCCACCATTTGTCCACTAATGGCATCCACCAGCGAAGCCAACCGGTAGAAAATATTCCTGTATACTTCGAAGGAGATAAAGATTCAATAATTTTATGCCAATCTGGAGAAGTTTTAATATCAATCCCCAATCTAGCAGCTAAAACTTCTTCATCTATTAGTAGTCCCTGTTTATTAATGAGTTCACTTAAAAGGAAATGTGTTATAACATGGGCGGGTTTATTTTTTAAATCGTTTAATTCATATATAAATCTTTCATCAATATTGGATTCACCGAGACCTAAGATTTCGGATATGCTGTTTTTGTTAGAGAGTTTCTTGTAACCTTCTGCAATTGATATTAATCTAGGGGTAAGAGTATCAAACGTTTTCGCTTCTACTTTGCCTTTATCTATGCAAATATCAAATAAATCTTCTCCAGAATTTTCTAAAGATTTTTCAAGTTTATCATTGCCAGAGAAAAGCACAATTGGGAAAGATTTAAATTCACCTTCTTTTTGCCTTGTTCTAATTTCTTGAGCAAGTGAAGTTCCTCTAAAATTAGCTCTTTCTCCGTTCTCATTTGGAAAATCATCTAATCTCAAGTCTAATAACAACCCATCTAAAGTGGGTTCATTTTCTTTGATAAAGTTCATTTGGTCTTCCCAAGTACCTTTATGCTGATTTGTAATCACTTTGAGATCTGCTTGTTCAAAACCTTGAACTTTTTCTCTAGCATCTTCTAATTTGTCGTCGTCTATGTATATATAAGTTGTTGCCATATTACATTATTATTTCAATTGAGGTATTTCGATTCTAAAACAAGTTGCATATCCTTCATTTGATGAACAGATCAAAATACTGCCTTTATAAGAGGTAATAATATCTTTGACTATTTTAAGGCCTAAACCCGTACCTGTCATTTGCTCATCTCTTGGGGCATCAAAACTAGCTGGTGTTGATGTTGTGAAAAATGCATTAAATACTCTATGTTTATTTTCATCTGGAATTCCATCTCCATTGTCATGGAAGTTTATAAATGTATTATCTCCATCAATTCCGACCTCTATAAGTATTTTTCCTTCTACTCTTGCACGTTTAATAGCTTTCTTGGCATTTGTATAAAGGTTAAATAGGATAGAACTCCATTCTGACCTATGCATTGGAATAGTTTTTACATTAAAATCCCAAGGGTCAATATCAAAATTGATTTCACTTCGTTCTAAGTCGTTTGATATTACTTGCTGAAAATCATCAAGTACAACAAGAACATCTATTGGTGTTGTTTCTCTATTAATATTTTGGGAAACAGTGGCACTAAAGTAACCGGTATAAGCAAAAAGATCATCAAAATTCTTTTCAACTCCTTTGAGCTGAATTTTCCCATTCTCAGAAAGTTCTTCTTTTTGTAATTTACTAATATGACCATAAACCGATGGTTGAAATTGCTTTATTTCATGAGTAAATTCTCCTATAGTGAGACCAAGACCCGCTAAAACTCGCAACATGCTGGCTTCCTCTAATTCTCTACGAATTTCTTCAACTATCCTTTTCCCTTCTTCTTTATTCTTCTCCCATTTATCTTTTGCTCCATCATTAGAACGATCCTTATTGCCATTATCATTTTCATCAAAATAATCATCAAATAGGTTTCTTAACACCTCAAGTTTGTCTTTTGTTGAGAGTTCACTTTTAATTGTTTTTTGAGTAAAATCATCAATATTTATCTCTTCTTTAAATGATGTTATTCCTTCGCTAACTCTTTGTCTTGCAGCAATAAGTGATTTATGTATAAAGTCAGAGAGTTGCCTAAAAGCATCGTTTTCTATAAGACCTTCTCTACTGGCTGTTTCCTCAAATATCTCACCATCTGGAGCTGTTATTTCAACGAAACCAAAAAGATTTTTGTTATTTAGAGGTACATTCACATAACCGGATTCACTTGACCAGCGTCTGTCAATTCCAGTCCAATCATCTGTTGATTCACCATAAGGTAGAACCCGAAAACCATTACGATATAGACGAACTCCACTCGCTGTTGCGGATGCTTGTTGTATGCCATTTAAATCTTGATTTGTTATTTTTCCTTTATAATAGTCAGGTCGATTGTAAATGAAGTAATGTATTTTAAAATAAACGTCTTTTAATTCTGAATAAGCTTTTTCATTTTTAGAGTATTCAATTTCAATAATATCATTTATTTCTAACGATTCACTTTTAATTGTAAGAATTCCATTATGTTCATTATTAATATAGCCTTCAAAAACAGCTAAAGATTTATCGAAAATTGATACTTTCTCGTTTACGATAGGATAAATTTCCTCATTAATAGTTTGATTAAAATTAACTTTAAACGATTTCTCGCTTTGAATTGCGGAATTATAACTTTTACTTCTATCCGATAAATAATCTGGTTGAAACAAATCAATTACATATCTATATATTCTTTTTATAGCTGCATAACTCCACCCATCTCGAAGACCTGTAATTGTCAAAGTTGTACCTTCATCTTTTTCTTTGTCAACTTCTTCGATTGGAAACGTTATTGAAGCTAACTCTTTATCAACACTATATTCATTCCAATCAATGACAATTTTTACTGCTTTTCTTTCGTTTTTTGTTTGTGTCACTATTATTAACTTTTCCCCAAGTCTTTGAGTAGCAAATCTACCAATACCTTTTCGACCAGCTTTAGTTCTTTGGAACCTTTCTGAAATAGGATTATGAATTTTATCAGCAGAAGAAATTCTCATAAATCCATTTATTAGCTGATCTTCGGTCATACCAACTCCATTATCTGAAATAATAAGAGTTCCTCCTTTATAGCTGGAATCAACAAAGTTGACATCAACAATAGTAGAATCAGCATCATAAGCATTTTTAATTAGTTCAGATACAGCTGTCTCTGCTCGACCAACAAGTTCATATCCTAATCTTTGAATAAGCCCTGCGTCAACTGTAAATCCTACTTTTTTTATGTTATTTTCTTCTGCCATATTAACGGGTTAAATAAAGCAATTTGCACATACAACACTCTCACTGTCAATTAACAGATCAATGAGATATGGAGATTTTTTCGAGTTATTCTTTTCATTTTGTTTTATCGCTGTCAACTTTATCTGACGAATACGTTCCGGTTTAATTAAATCATCTAAACTTTCGCCCTGAATCCATGTGTATCCATCTTTCTCATACTCAATTGCCTTTTTATACAAATCTGGATGCAGCTCATACAACCAAACCCATTCAATTTTCTGTTGAAAGAAACAGAAGAAGCAACCCGAACGACTTCTGGCATATTCACCGGTCATACCATCAACTATAAATGTCCTTTTCTCGTAGTATGATGGCACTCCTACACCGCTATCTCTCAGCAATTTGAAAATATCTTCTCGATTCAAATTGTCTTCATGTTCTAATAAAGAGAAATCCTGTAAATGAGAAATCGGATAGTTCTTATCTTTTAGAAATTGGAACATCACTTTATTGAAAGTAGTAGCACTGATACCTAGCAACGCATTCAATTTCTTTGAAAGTGTAAATTTATTGTCTTTAGGAGTTTCAAGAATTTCTTTAGCACGTAAAAATATAGAATTTTCGGCAAACTCTTGGTATAATTTTAAGTGAAACTCATTATTCTCGTTTTGAAAGAATTTTGAAAGAATTTCGATACTCCAAATATTGCTTCTAAATGGAAACACAGACTGGATATTCGGTTTAGTTGAAATGTATCCTTCACGATCCTCATCACCGCGTATTCCAACATAAGAAATAGCTAAATCATTTCCAATAAATTTCTCGAATGGTTCCAGCTTCAATTTCTGAGTGCACCACCGAGCTTGAACTGATGGGAGAAAATTTCCTACAGATTTGAGATAATAGTCAAAAGGCTCAAAGTGGTCATTTTTAGTCGCTTTTAATCTTTCAATCTTCTTTCCAAGATAGACCTCAATTTTATCCACAAGTTCAAGTGTCTCTGCTAACTCTTTCCCAGTATCGCAAAAATAATATTCTATATTCAGATCAGGATATTTTTGATTCATATAGATAGCCAATGCTGCACTATCTTTGCCTCCCGATATCCCTAGTACATGTCTTACCTTCTTATTTTTCATCTATCTGTTCTTGTAATAAATTTAATAACAACGCAATATTTGTCGATTTATCGTTGCCTGTCAATTTGATTTTTATTTCATCCTCAAGATTCTTTATTTCTTTCAATTTTCCTTTTGGAATACGTAAAGTTTGTTTCTGTAAACCTTTCAAGAAAGTTGTTACTTCAAATTTATATACATCTTCGTTCTCCAAATTTACATCCGTTTTGACAAGTGTGCATAGATTGTCCAATTCATAAACCATATTTTTGAAATTCTCAAAAAGAATCATTTCTTCTTCATCGGTTATACCTTCAAGCGATTTGCCAATAACCGCCTGACAAATTGAGTTTATCCATGAATTCCGTATATCTAGTTCAGACATAAGCCTTTGGTGAAACACTTTCTGTTTTGGTAATAACATGTGTTTCTTGAGTTTCTTATATCTTTCCTGAAATCTTGACTTGTATTCTATAAACGATAAATTTTCACCAATGAATTCAGTCAAAATAAAATCTTCAATCCTATTGATTAACTCCTCATATGCCGACCTAATTTCGCGAACTAAAACTTGTAGACTATCGATATAGTTTTTTACCAAGGCAGGATCTTTTGCAATAGTATCTAATTGAATACCCAATGCATTTGGGATATCTTCAAAAAAGGTCTTTTCTGGGTCTTTAGATAACGCAATAGCATTACGTAAGGCTATTGCCTTTTTAGAAATGCGTTTTGTTTTTTTATTGTAATCAGGCAATTGTAAATAGAAAACTAAGAACGGTTTAATGAGTTCAACCAAACTTTCGTTTGTAACATTATCTGTTTCTTCAATATTTAGAAATGTTCGGTAACTATTAAATAAATCAAGTTTAATACCACTAATATCAAAAGCTTTAATATCAAAATCTTTTGGCTGTTTACTTATCAGGAATAAAGTTTCATCATCAATATTAGGAATATATCCATTCTCATTGTATAAGGCAAAATCATCCTTACTAATAAACAAGAATATTGGAACCCAAAAGTCAATAAAACCCTGACGTAATTTTAAAGGACGTTTTGATAATCGTTCAATCAATACTGAAACACTAATACGAGTACTTTTAGCTTCATTTATAAAATTAGTACAAGTATCCCATAATGGAATAAAACTAGCATCGATTGGTTGAGACAATACAGTATCTCGATGAATGCCAGTTTTCTTTAGCAAAGCCAAATAAATTGTTTTCTCAGGTGGAAACTTATCATTATTGAAACCTAAGTTTTGTTTATCGTAATCTGACACTAATGCTTTAATCAGGTTCTTACGGGCAGGTTGCATAGCACCTGAGAGTCTGGTCTTATTGACAAGTTCGTTTTTGAAAATAGGAGTACCCGGATAAGCCCATTCACAGATATTCGATAATGTCTGGTTTAATTTTCGTTCGTTATTAATTTCAATTTTGTTGCCTCTGAATACCCAAACAACCGAATTGCTTTCGTACAACCCTCTTAAAACTAAACCGTTTAATTCGGATTTCAACTGCATCAATAATATTTCAAGTTCTTTTTGAGCAACCTTGTCATTTGGATGCTTTTCTTTAATCACATTAACTTTTTCTATTTCATTGATATGATTCTTGATGTCAGCTGCATTCAGATAAAGACAATACAAAACCGGTTCATCTAGTTTGCTTGAGTGTTCAATCAGATTGGCGTCATTGACTTCATCCGAAAAAATCAAGTTTATTATGCCGTCTGAATCTTCAACAATGTCGTTAAATGGATTTTCAGTTAGTTTAAACTCAAAAAAACGAGGTGTACCCGTTTTAAAGAAATGCTCCTTTGCTTGAATATATGGGAACTCAAAATATCGTTTTAGAAAAGGGATATAGTCATTGATATTCTCAATTTCTGCTTCGGAAATTTCTTGTTCAACATCTAAATCTGTACCATCGAGTAAACGATATCGTTTGTTATATTTAGAAAAACTTATTATTTTGAAACTAGCTAATTTGTCAATTAGCTCCTGACTATTCTCAATACCCTGACTTAAATGAGTGTATTCTGACAAGAATTCTTTATCAATTTTGCCTGCTGAATTAGAGAAAATATTTATTAAACCAATTACTTTTACAATTCGAATAGCATCAAGAGTTGAATTTGTAATTTCAGCCTCAACACGTTCAATAGAATTACGAATAGTTGCCCATTGCCCATAATCAACATTGTACTTAGATGTTATAACTGTGAAATAATTAAACCACAAGTAATCATAAACACAGCTTAAATTGTAGAATGGGTTCTTTTTTTCATCAAAATCTATCAATCCTAAATGATCATTTGAGTCAATGAATTGAAATAAAGAACGTTCATTCTGACCATATCGTTGAAATGCAATAGTCAAAGCTGAAGCTGATAAAATATCGAATGGCAATAGTTTTTGAGCCGTTGTTTTGTCGAAATAATCACTTAATGGAAAAGTCTTTGACTTTTCAATGATCTCAAACAGTTGGTCGAAATTCTTATTTGCTATGTTGATGTCTCGCTTGCTTGAAATTCTATCAGCAGCTAATAAAAGTAACTGTTCGACAGGCTCATTGTATGTAATCTCTTTTAACCGTCCCTTTACTTTATCCCATTCGTTTTGCTGAGTTTTATTCAGATTAAGCGAATATGAATTAAAGCCTTGATGTAAAGTTGTAATGAAAATTATATTCTTTGAATTATCATTTACAAACTCAGCAAATTGCTGTATGAAATATAATTCTTTCTCAGGATTGTTTTTAGCAGCATATTCCAAGAATTTACCAAACTCATCAATAGCAATATACCAACCAAAAGATTTCTTACTAATCGAGTTGTATTTTTTCTCAATTAATTTGAATAAGTCTTGTGAGGAATAATTATCTTCAACTAGTCCAAATTCTTTAGAAAATGTGTCGTATAAAGATGAATAATCACCAACTATTGGTAAAAATTCGAATCCCTTAACATCTTTAAAATTTCCATTTAATTCTGCAAAGTATTTTTGCTCATTACATAAATGGTGTTTCAGTGCAACTAAAAAAGATGACTTACCAGTGCCATATGCACCTACGATATTAAATGAATGTGTCCCTGATAAATAATTATTAATTATTTGTTCATAAACCTGAACAGAATTAGGTGTTACAATATAATCGAGTTTCCTCTCAGAATCACGAATTATATTTATTGATGGTGAATATTGTATGTTAGTAGTTGGCATAATAATCATTTAGAACATCCCATTTATTTAATGGTGCTGTGAATTGTAATACTTGGACTCCTGCTGTACCTGAGAAGCTAACGCTCTTGTATCTTGAAGATATTTTTTCTATAATCTCAAATAGACCTATTTTATTCAAGGAAAAAATAACTCCAGGTGCATTATGTCCAACTTCTAACTCTTTAAAACTTATTGATTGTTCATTAGGATAGTTGTCAAGTATTGAGAATAATACAATCTCGAAAGGAAGACTTTCTCTTTTTTGATTTGGGATTCTATGTATTTCTGTTATACCGTCATTGTCGACACGTTTAAGTTTGATCATTAATTGGAGATCATTGAAAATGCTAGAATATACATCTTCAGGCTCAGACTTAGCATCTGAATTATCTGGCACCTGATACATTCTTTGTAAAACAGAGATGTCTGATTTTATAGTATTTTCATTATATACTCCATTTTCTTCAGCGGCAACTTTTAAATAGCCTTGAAGTTGAGTTGTTGTAAAATCGAAACGAGCTTTCCGAAAACCATTAAAAAACAAATCATAAATCGACGCAAATTGCTCTTTTATTAAGAGATAATGCAACAACCAAGCTGTACCGATACTTTCAATATATTTATCCTTACCATTTTCATCAAAAATA
>Ga0302215_10002225_pt1 | contig 13464 bp, 11 predicted proteins | sample II_Fen_N3_1_FD_194580 | JGI IMG/M metagenome (GOLD analysis project Ga0302215, IMG submission 194580) | Peat permafrost microbial communities from Stordalen Mire near Abisko, Sweden - II_Fen_N3_1 | ecosystem: Environmental > Terrestrial > Soil > Wetlands > Permafrost | place: Sweden: Abisko... | reverse complement strand
CGCTTTGACAGATGCAACAGTTCCGACAGGCATAAAAATTGGCGTTTCTATAACGCCATGATCTGTTGTGATTTTTCCGGCTCGGGCATTGCTGTTTAAGTCGGTATGCTGAATTTCAAAAGTCATTTTTCGTGTATAAAGTCAATATCCAAAAGGTGGTTGTAAAGTAATTAAAGGAAAAGAACTTGATTATTCCCCTTGTATGAAGTTTTCCAAAATCTTCTGACCAACCTCACCAGATTTTTCCGGGTGAAATTGTACTGCGAAGAAATTATTTTTTCGAATGGCCGAGCTATATTCAATTACATAATCGGTTTTAGCAATGGCATCAGCACAATTCTCAACATAATAGCTATGCACAAAATACATGTATGCATTCTCTGAAACACCTCGCAACAAGTGAGTTTTCAAGTCTGTTATATTGTTCCAGCCAATTTGAGGGATTTTGAATCCTCGTTGAGGAAACAGTTTTACCTTTTGATCAAAAATCCCCAAACATGGGGTATCATTTTCTTCAGAATGAGAACACATGAGTTGCATTCCAAGACAAATACCCAAAACAGGCTGTTTAAGTGACGTAATCAATTCATCAAGGCCTTTTTCTTTCAGGTATTTCATGGCCGAGGAAGCCTCGCCAACACCAGGAAAAATAACACGATCGGCTGAGCGGATTTCGTCATGATCATCTGTGACAATAGCATTTACACCAATACGCTCTAGTGCAAAAAGGACTGAGCGAATATTACCTGCATTGTACTTAATAATAACTACTTTCATATAAATCCGGTTTGTTGCGCGATTGAGTTGAAATTGAGGAAACGGGAGTAATCAAAATCACGACTAACGTGTTTAAATTATTTTATTGGTTGCAGTATCCGGGAATACAATTGCAGGTTTAAATGTGCGGGCCTCTTCCATTTCCAACATGGCAAATGCCATGATTATAATGATATCGCCGGGTTGAACTTTTCGGGCCGCTGCTCCATTGAGACAAACAACACCCGACCCGCGTTTTCCGGTTATGACGTAGGTTTCAAATCGCTCACCATTATTATTATTGACAATGCTAACCTTTTCATTTGCAATAATATTGGCAGCATCCATCAAATCTTCATCAATGGTTATACTTCCAATATAATTCAAATTTGCCTCAGTAACAGTAACTCGATGAATCTTTGATTTCACTATATGTACTAACATAACTCTTTAATTTTCAATTACTAATCAGTCTAATATCTGACATTATCAATTAGCCTTACTTCTCCGCAAAAAACCGCAATGCAACCAACTGCAGGTTCTGTCCATGCATTAATGGTTTGTAATGTTGATGAATTTACAATTTCGTAGTACTCTACTTCTAATTCAGGCACTTCGTTTATTTTATCAATTACCCATTTTGTAAGTTCAAGCGGAGACAATTGCGCAGCAAAGTTACGACTTTCGAACAAAACTTTGGAGATTTCAACTGCTTTTTTGCGTTGATCTAGTGTCAGCCGCTCATTTCTGCTACTCATTGCTAAACCACTCTCCTCGCGAACTATCGGGCAATCAATGATTTCAACTTCAAATCCCAATATTTTTACCATATGATGAATAATGGCCAATTGCTGAAAATCCTTTTCTCCAAAGTATGCTTTATCGGGCTGTACCAGTTTGAAAAGTTTACTCACAATTTGCACAACTCCATTGAAGTGGCCTGGTCGAAATTTGCCCTCCATAACTTTATCCAGTCCTGCAAAATCAAATGTAAAACAACCATCAAGTTCATCTTCATTATAAATCTCATCTGCCTTGGGTGCAAAAATTAAATTACAACCAGCTTGTCGAAGCAACTCAGCATCTTTTTCCAGACTTCTTGGGTATTTGTCCAAATCTGTCTTGTTATTAAACTGAGTTGGATTTACAAAAATGCTGACGATTGTAATATCATTTTGAGTTACACTTTGTGAAACCAATGCAATATGCCCTGCATGTAGGGCTCCCATGGTTGGAATAAAACCTATTTTTTTACCCGCAGTCTTAAGTAAATCAATTTCAGATAGAAGATCCTTTTTGAGTTGAATAATTTTCATCATTTTTAATTATGACTAAAGTTCAAGTGAACTGCCGATTTATAGTTGTAAAAATCGCGTGCAAAAGTAGTAAAACTTATTTGTATAATCATTCAAAATGCACACATATCTGAAACAACATAAGCTCAAACATTGTTGTTTACCAAGAATTAGTTTATCTGCATCCAAGCTATAAAACCACCACAAACTTCAAATAAACAATTCTTGGTTAAACTTTTATAATATCCTTAAAGTCATTTAGAATGCATTTACTAACGCAATCTAGTTAAACAACTGAATTTGTGCAGAATACGCAAAAAACGTATCTTTATTCTTTTTGTATAAGATATTTATTTGATAAGTTGGCTTAACATTTTGCACCTAAGGTCTTGTTTATAACCAATTTTTTTTATATATCTTTGCATACCGAAAGTTTCTCACAAGCATCGGCCAAAGAAAAGCATGAAAAAAATTACTAAAGTTCTGTATATTTCTCAAGAAATATTCCCTTATTTACCAGAATCCGAATTGTCGAACATGGGGAGGTATTTACCTCAAGCAGTGCAAGACCGCGGACGCGAAACACGCACATTTATGCCTAAGTTTGGAGCCGTAAACGAAAGACGAAACCAGCTACACGAAGTGATTCGCTTATCAGGCATGAACTTAATTATTGACGATACAGACCATCCACTTATTATAAAAGTAGCTTCTATCCAAGCTGCTAGAATGCAGGTTTATTTCATCGATAACGATGACTATTTTCATAGAAAAAACACTATTGCAGACGAAAATGGTGAAGAATACGAAGATAATGATGAGCGCACAATTTTCTTTGTAAGAGGCGTAATGGAAACTGTGAAAAAATTGCGTTGGACACCTGATGTTATTCACTGCCAGGGTTGGATGACGGCATTAGCACCATTGTATATAAAGAAAGCCTATAGCGACGATCCTTTTTTCAAACATTCAAAAGTTGTTTATTCTGTATTTAACGATGATTTCAAAAAACCATTCCGGAATCTTTTTGCAGAGCGGCTTTTGCTCGAAGGTATTGAGAAAAAACACGTAGTTCAGGTAAAGGACAAAGTGATTGATTTTGTTGCACTTTCAAAATTAGCCATTGACTACTCGGATGCAGTTATCCAGTCGAGCCCTGAAGTAAACAGCGATGTATTAGAGTACATTGACTCAAAAAAAATAAAATTCTTACCGTATCAGTCTGAAGAAGATTATGCAGATGCATACGTGAATTTTTATGACAGCATTTTATAATTTTTCACTAGTATCTCTGTTAGTATAACATTCAATATTCAATTTATTTTCATTATTGTCTGAAACGAGCACTTGGAAACGTTCGCTAAACCATAGAACGCCTTTGCATGTTACATACAACCTTGATGTAGAAATAAACATTTACACATGAAATCTTATCCTATCATTTTAATTTTGTTTTTGTCGTTACTTACTTTCTCTTGTACAGACAGTTTAGTTGACCTTGGTAAAGGAATTCAACCATCTTCGGATGAGATTCAGATTGGAGCAGATACGGTGCATTTAGCATCCTCTGACTTATTCATTGATTCAGTTGAAATGAGTGTAAATCCTGATTCATTTCTATTAGGGACATACATTAACACTAAATACGGTTCAACACGTGCCGACATACTTGCTCAGATAAAATCACCAGTCGAATTCACATTGCCAAAAGGTTCTATTGCCGATTCAGCTAAAGTTTTTATGAGCTATTATTCCTATTTCGGGGATGCATACTCACCTATAGAGGTCAGTATTTATGAAATGAATAAAGCATCCTTCAGTTATAAAACTGCTTACCCAACAAATTTAAATCCGGCAGATTACACAGATGTATCCGACCCAGCTTTATTTATGGGTAAAAGGGTTTTTACCGCTCGTAACGCATCAAAACCAACTACAAAAGTCACAAGTGTTTCAATACCTCTTACAAGTGATTTTGTAACCAGATTTTCCCCAAATACTACTATAGCAAATTATTATTCAGACAGCAACTTTCAAAAGTTCTTCAAAGGAATGTACATTACAACAAACTTTGGAAGTGCAACCATGCTAAACATAAGCCAGTTGGATCTTTTGTATTACTATCATTACAGCTATACCTACAAAAAAGCCGATGGAGTAGATACTACGAGGATAGTAAATAATGTATTGACTTTTCCGGCTAACGATGAAGTGCGCCAGGTAAACAGATTTTCACATTACGACAGAAAGTCAGTTGTTCAATTGGATGATAAATTCAATTTAATAGCATCTCCTGCAAATATGCAGGCCAATATCACAATCCCGTTGAAAAGAATTCAACAAAAACTGGATGCAAAGATTAATGGTAAAAAACAGGTAATCAACAATGCTGTAGTACAAGTTGATGCAGTTGTAGATGAAACTGATGATACGCTGGCAATGCCGGCAGTTAAGTATCTATTGCTTGTAAAAGAGTCAATAATTTCTCCAGTTGATAGTTTCTTTATGAAAAAAGAACTTCCATCAGACACTCGGGCTATTATTGGAACTTATTCAAGATCCGAAATAGGAACTACCGGAACATACAAATACTACTATAGCTTCAATGTAGCAGGGTTAATTGCCAATGAACTAAAAAATAATCAAGCTGCAATAAAAGAACAGGACCTTTCTCAATACATTGAAACACTTAAATTGAGACTTATTCCTGTAAAAGTAACTTACAACAGTAGCGGATATGTTACTGCTGTAACTCAACAAAACACCATGAGTGGAGTGAAAATAAAGAGTGGCAAAAACGAATCACCAATGACACTTAAAATGGTTTATAGTGGTTTCTAATTGATTTCATTATATCAAAAAAAAACAGGTTGACCCAAATTGAGTCAACCTGTTTTTTTATTTACATAAGTATGCTATTTCCCTTTTTCAACATATACAGTCTGTGTTGGGTATGCAAACTGAAGATTTGCCTCATTAAAAGAACGTAAAATTTCAGAATTCACCTGAGATGGTATTTCCATAACATCAGCATTCTTCTTAATAAAGTAAACAAAAGTAATTACTAAAGAGAAATCTGTAAAGTCGGTAAATGCAACTACAATCTCTTTTTCGGAAACATCCTTCACTATGTTCGGTATATTCTTAAGAATAATCATTGCCTCATTCATTTTGTCAGGAGTAGTATTATAAGTCAGCCCCAACTTCATCTGAACTCTTCGCATTGGTTCTTCAGAGATATTCTCTACCGGTGCATCAACCATTTTATAATTAGGGATTGTCACTAATCGTTTTTCCAAAGTACGCAAACGTGTACTCCTCATTCCAATATCTTCAATAAATCCATCGTATTTGTCAACTTTAACCCGATCTCCAATGCGGAAAGGACGGTCGGTAAAAATAGTAATACCACCAAACATGTTCTTAATAGTATCCTGAGCAGCCAATGCAAATGCCAAACCGCCAATACCCAACGTTCCAAGTAACGCACGCACATCAATTCCAATATTATTCAACGCCATAACAATCCCCAAGGACCAAATGACAGTCAGGATAGTGCGACGTAAAATGGAAATCAAATGCGTGTCGAGAATTTTATGCTTTCCATTATCGGCTTTCGACACCCAATATTCTTCTATTAAGGCATTCACCAAACGAGCTACAAACCATGTTATGTTGACTACTGTGAGGATCTTATATGATTTTGAAATAATATTCTCAACAGGAGCACCTAAATCAAGTCGTTTGGCAGCCAGCCAGATTGCAAACAACGCAATACCTAACAAAACGGGTGCTTCCAGCATTTGGAAAAGAATATCGTCAAGTCGATTATTCGTCTTATTCGTCAGTTTTTGAATAACATGCTTATTCAGAAGAACAATTATATTATTCAGTATCAAAGCTCCAATGATAATAATGAGCGATATCATCCAATTGTAGAGCGAATTTCCGTAGAATGTTTGTTCGAGCATAATTCGATTGTCTGTTGACGGTTATATTATATTTGAAGAATTTTAATTTTCAAGGGTAAACGCAATTGCATCACTGGGCATACGCCAGTCACCACGTGGTGAAAGGTTTATTGAACCAACCTTCGGACCATCGGGAATACAAGAGCGTTTAAATTGTTGCGCAAAGAAACGGCGAAGAAATATTTTCAACCATTTTTCAATGATTTCGTCGGTATAAATTCCGGCAAAAGCATTTTTTGCCAGAAAAAGTATTTTAGCCGGACTGAATCCAAATCGGATAAAATAATACAAATAGAAATCGTGCAGTTCGTATGGACCAACTATATCTTCGGTTTTTTGAGCAATATCACCATTCTCATCAGCCGGCAACAATTCAGGACTAACTGGTGTATCAAGCACATCATGCAGAATTACCTCAGATGCAGAATCCAATTGATGTGCAGCAAAGGCAACTAAATAACGCACCAAAGTTTTGGGAACCCCGCTATTCACGGCATACATAGACATATGGTCTCCATTATATGTTGCCCAGCCAAGTGCCAATTCCGACAAATCGCCGGTGCCAATAACCAGTCCATTATGCTTATTGGCAATATCCATTAAAATTTGAGTACGTTCACGCGCTTGTGTGTTTTCGTAGGTCACATTATGTTGATTCGGGTCGTGAGCGATGTCAGAGAAATGCTGCAAACAAGCATCTTTAATTGAAATCTCAAGCATTGTAATGCCGAGGGATTTCATTAGATTAACAGCATTATTATAGGTACGATCGGTAGTACCAAAACCAGGCATTGTAATACCAATAATACGTTTTCTATCGTACCCTAGTTTGTCAGCTGTTTTCACAGCAACTAACAAAGCGAGAGTTGAATCTAAACCACCTGAGATGCCTATAACAACTGTTTCGGCATGAGTATGCTTCCAACGCTTTGCCAGTCCTCCAAATTGAATCGAAAAAATCTCATGACAACTTTCTTCCCGTGTTGTAATTGGCGGAACAAACGGATGTTTATCAAAGGTTCGTTTTAAATCAAAACGGGTAAAATGTGCATCCTCTAACTTCACTGTACGATAAGTTTGAGACGATTTATCGTTTAAATAATTTGTATTCCGCAACCTATCAGCTTGTAAACGCTCAATATCAATATCACTTACAATCAACTGGGGATCAAACGAGAAGCGTTCGGAAGCAGCAATCAGTTTACCATTTTCTGCTATCAAGCCATTTCCGGCATACACAACATCCGTTGTTGATTCGCCTGCGCCTGCAGAAGAATATACATAGCCGGCAATGCATCGGGCTGATTGTTGTTCAATGAGCTGACGAAGATATTGATGCTTACCAATAAGTTCATTTGTAGCAGACAGATTAAAAATGACATCAGCACCATGAAGTGCATGTTGAGAGCTCGGTGGAATTGGAACCCAAAGATCCTCACACAACTCTATTCCAAACGAAAACTGCCCGTCACTGAAAAGTAAATTTGTACCAAAAGGGACTTCTTCTCCTGCGAGCAAAATTGACTGAATTGTTGAATCTGCAGCTGAAGAAAACCAACGTTTTTCGTAAAACTCGTTGTTGTTTGGTAAATGCGTTTTAGGTACAACACCTAAAATATGACCACCCTGAAGAACTACAGCGGCATTAAACAATTGACTTTGAACACGAATAGGCATACCAACGATTATGGTCGCTGTAGTTGAAAAAGTGAGCATTTGTAACTCATTCAACGCTTTTTCAGCATCAATCAAAAGTTGTTGTTGAAAAAACAAATCGGCACAGGTATAAGCAGTTATTGATAATTCAGGGAAACAAATAACCTGCACCTTTTCTTCTTCACCCTTACGAACCAAATCCGTTATTCGGGCAACATTAAAAGTACAGTCGGCTACCCGAAGTTCAGGAATGGCTGCTGCAACACGTACAAATCCGTTATTCATATTTTAGTCTTAGAATTGTTATTGATTCATTTCTTCTGCAGAATTTGTACTTGCTTTATCTTCCATTTTCCCTAAGTAAATTTCAAGAGATTTGGCCGAAATTTGAATTTCCCAAACCGAAAGGCCTAGTGAAATAATGAGACTCAACAAAGCAACACCAAAAACATAAGCCGAAACATCGTGCAGCCCAACGTAAATAAGAAACATAGTTGCCACACATAATAGTAAGCTTGCCACACCAAAAAGTTGCATATTTTTAGTCAGATACAACCGCTTTCGTAGATTCATTATTTGAGCATGAGTTACTGCCGAATGATCAACCATATAACGGTCTTTCAGTGTACGAACCAATTGTGCATACGATAAAAACCGATTTGTATAGGCTAATAAAATCAGCGATATTGCTGAAAATAAGAAAGTTGGCGTAATTAATGTCAATTGTTCCATAATGTTACGATTATCATTTTTCAATAAACAGTGAATAATAACAGCTAACGATTACAGTGACAAATTGTTCTGAAATGGAATACAATTAAACGCAATGTGGTGCTTCGTCAACATGATTTTTCATCAATACAGCCACTTCTCGTCCCAATTCCAGACAAGCGTCGTAATTTACGGTCTTTAATCCTTGCTTTTCATCTACTTTCAATTCAGCTGTCTGCCATTTCATTGTTTCAACAAAAGTAGTCAAACGCTTCACAGCACCACTTGCCCATGTGTACGAGCCAAAACAACCGAACACGCGATTTTTCACGCCACGGATTTCAACTTTTCGTAAAAGTGATTCAACTTCAGGATATAATTCGTTACAATAAGTCGGGCTGCCAACAATCAAGCCTTTATATTTGAAAATATCGCGGATAATAACAGAAGAATCAGATTTGGAAACATTATGAATGATAATGTTTTTGACACCCGATTCTGCCAAACCCTGTGCAACTGTTTCAGCCATAAGTTCTGTATTTCCGTACATCGAGCCGTAAACAATCACAACGCCATCCTCACCATGATAGCGACTCATTTGGTCGTACATATCAACAACTTCCGAAATGTATTTTTTCCAAACCGGGCCGTGCGTACTGCAAATGAGTTCAAAGTCAAGTGGAGTCAATTTTTTAAGTGCTTTTTGAACCGGGTTGCCATATTTTCCAACAATATTGGCATAATAGCGGATCATTTCATCCCAGTATTTTTCAATGTTCATTTCAGCATCAATCACTGTTCCATCCAACGTTCCAAAACAACCAAATGCATCACCCGAGAATAAAACTTTGTGATTAATATCATAAGTCATCATCGTTTCAGGCCAGTGAACCATGGGTGTAATATGAAACTGAAGCTTATGAGCTCCTAACGAAAGGACTTCTCCATCTTTAATTTCCAACGTATTATCAGCAACTCCATAATACCCTTCTACCATACCCAATGTTTTATTGTTACCAACAATAACCATATTAGGATAATACTTGCGAATCAGACGAATAGAGCCCGAGTGATCCGGTTCCATGTGATTTATAATGAGGTAATCGAGAGGTTTCCCTTTCAATTGAGCCTGAATTTTATCAATAAAGATATCTCCAAATGAAATATCCACAGTGTCAACCAAAGCTGTTTTTCCATCAACAATCAAATAGGAGTTGTACGAAACTCCGTTTGGTAACGGAAGCATATTTTCAAATTTATGCTTCTGCCTATCATTAACACCGACATAAAAAATGTCTTTTGCAATTTCCTGATTTTTAAACATGTAACTAAATTTTCAACGTTTAATATTCTACCTATAAACACCCATACCACAGGGTTTGTTTCCGGCTGCAAAGATAAGACAATTTAAGCAATTTTTAGTACATAATTGACACATCATAATTGTTATAACTGAATAGATTAACTCTATAATCTACTTTTTTGATCCAAATTTGAAAAGCTGTCGGTCTTGGAAACCCGACTTAAAATGAAAGTTTTTCTGTACATTTGCATGAAGATTTACTCACACAATTTTAATGTACTGACAGGTCGCGACCTATCCCATAACGTAAGAAGATGATTGTTTGCATTGCCGAAAAGCCCAGCGTGGCACGTGATATTGCCGAAGTTCTTGGAGCAAAAACCCGTAGAGATGGATACATTGAAGGAAACGGATACCAGGTAACCTGGACTTTCGGACATTTGTGTGGCTTGTTGGAACCTCATGAATATACTCCCGAATGGAAAGCCTGGGCGTTGAGCCACTTACCTATGATTCCGCAACGATTTGGAATAAAGGTAATGAATGATAGTGGCATACAGAAGCAGTTTCATATAATTGAGACCTTGATGGCAACAGCCGATGAGGTTGTAAATTGTGGTGATGCCGGCCAGGAGGGTGAATTAATTCAGCGTTGGGTAATGCAAAAAGCCATGTGCAAATGTCCGGTGAAACGATTGTGGATTTCGTCACTAACCGAGGAAGCCATACGCGACGGATTTGCCAAACTTAAAGATCAAAGCGAATTTCAACGCCTTTACGAGGCAGGCCTTTCCAGGGCCATTGGAGACTGGTTGCTGGGAATGAATGCCACCCGGCTTTACACCCTCAAATATGGCAAAAACAGACAGATTCTTTCGATTGGACGCGTACAAACACCAACACTAGCGCTGATCGTGAATCGCCAATTGGAAATAGAAAACTTTAAACCGGAAGCGTATTGGGAACTGAAAACAGTCTATCGGGATACCGTTTTCTCATCTACCAAAGGGCGTTTTTCGAGTATAGAAGAAGGAACTAACTTTCTGGATACCGTTCGCACAGCAGATTTCTATGTTACAGACATTTCTACAAAAAAAGGGACAGAATCGGCTCCCCGCCTGTTCGACCTGACATCATTGCAGGTTGAGTGCAACAAAAAGTTTGGCTATTCGGCTGATGATACCCTTAAAACCATCCAAAGCCTGTACGAAAAGAAAGTGACAACTTATCCACGCGTTGACACCACTTATTTGAGCGACGATATTTATCCGAAAATTCCGGACATTCTAAAAGGAATTAAAGATTATGAATTGCTGACTAAACCATTATTGGCAACAAAACTTCCAAAAACAAAAAAGGTATTCGATAACTCAAAAGTTACCGATCACCATGCCATTATTCCTACAGGTGTTCACCCAACAGCTCTGTCAGATACTGAAAAACGTGTTTTTGATTTGGTAGCTCGTCGGTTTATTGCCAATTTTTACCCTGAATGTAAAATATCAACGACCACCGTATTAGGAGAGGTTGATACAGTAGAATTTAAAGTTACCGGAAAACAGATTTTAGATGCCGGTTGGCGTGTTGTATTTGCAAAGGCAACTGCTGAGGAGAAAGAAGGCGAAGAAGATGAAGAATGGACATTACCATTATTTACAAAAGGAGAAAATGGACCGCACGAGCCTACTTTAGCCGAAAAATGGACTTCGCCACCGAAACCTTATACTGAGGCAACTTTGCTACGAGCTATGGAAACAGCCGGGAAGCTGGTTGACAATGATGAACTGCGTGATGCGCTAAAAGAGAACGGAATTGGCCGACCTTCCACCCGAGCTGCCATTATTGAAACCCTTTTCAAAAGGGATTATATCCGCCGCGAAAAGAAAAATCTGCTGGCTACAAATACAGGAGTTGAATTAATCCAGATGATTCAGGAAGATTTACTGAAATCGGCTGAACTTACGGGGCTTTGGGAGAAAAAACTTCGTCAGGTAGAACGTGGCGAATATGAAGCTAAGATTTTTCTGGACGAAATGAAGGCATTGATTACAGAAATTGTTTTCAATGTAAAAAGCGACAACAGAAGGCCCGGTGAAGCAGCATTATCAGGTAAAACAACAGCCGAAGGAACTACTTGCCCACTATGCGGCAAAGGAAAGCTCTTAAAAGGGAAAACAGCATATGGTTGTAGCGAATGGAAAAATGGGTGCAGTTATAGGCTCCCGTTTTAATCTCTTTGGGTAAATTCATCCCGCAACTTGAGACAAACAACATAACTTTGTCTTCAAGATATTTCAGTCTATTAACAGAAGCTCCTATCGACTCAATCGGAACTCCGACAATGGCAATTGGATGTTCCTTAGCTACAATCGGAATTCCGATCAACCCTAAAGAAAGTCCGACAGACACAATCGGATGTCCTACAAAGACAATTGGAATTCCGGCAGACATAAAAGAATGTTCAGTCTTCCCAATCCGACATTCAACAAGTTCAATCGAAATTCCGAGAAACCCAATCGAAATTCCAGCAATAGCAATTGGATGTTCCTTAACTACAATCGAAATTCTGATCATCCCTAAAGAAAGTACAACAGCCCCAATCGGATATCCGACAAGGGCAATTGGAATTCCGGCAGGCTCAACAAGGCTTTTTCAATTCACGCCAAAGTTTGAATAAGATATTGAGCCCTCTCGTCCCCTAAGAAATTAAATATAGGCCAGTATAAATCCGGCAAACCACTCTTTATATCCTTAGTACGCCGTGGTGTAGTGAAAAGCCACAGTTGTTGATATCGAGAACTTTATTGAAAAATTTCTGAAATTTCCAATCGTTATATCAAAAAAAAACATTATAATTGTTGCTTTAATTGAAGAGTACTTAAAAACATGGGAATAACGTTATTCCGATTGTTGACCGCCTACCGAAAATTACTTTAACGCCGGACAAAATAAGTTTTTAAATCACTGTTGTTTTTCCACTCTAATTGTATCACAATATGAGATTAAATAATAGAGTATTACTTGCTTTTGCGATTTTGATTCTTGGAATAAGTATCTCTATCGGGGTTCAATATGTACGAAATGACAAACAGTTAATTGAGAAAACAAATCAAATCAATTTAATAATTTCTAACCAAAGTATAGCCATAGAACATGAGCTATCATTCAGTTTTTCATCAGTAGAAATTTTAAAATATTTTTTCGCGAAGAATCAAACAATATCCCGAAAAGAATTTCAGAATTATACCGAACCTATCTATTTAGAGAATCACAGTATAAAAGCGATCTCATGGGTGCCTAAGGTTACTGCAGAAGAGAGAACTGAATTTGAAACTGAAATCCGCAGAGAGCGCCACGACAATTCATTTTTTATTACAGAGCGAAATGACAAAAATGAACTTATCAAAGCTACAACCCGACCAAATTATTTTCCTGTCAAATACATTGAACCCATTGAAGAAAATAGTGCAGCAATAGGATACGATATCTTTTCAAACGACATTCGCAAAGCCACTATTTTAAATGCTATAAATCGAAAAAAAATCGCTATAACTCCAAGAATTCAATTGGTTCAGGATGCTCGTGGTTATGGTTTTTTAGTCTTAGTTCCTGTTTTCAACCACGTTCTCACAAGCAATAGCGCTAACAGATTTGAAAACACAAAAGGCTTTATATCAGCCGTATACAAAGTAAATCAATTAATTGATACTGCATTACTAGAAAGCAAAGTGATTGGTGTTCAATTGGTTGTAATTGACATTACTACTACTCA
>Ga0302215_10002224_pt1 | contig 13466 bp, 6 predicted proteins | sample II_Fen_N3_1_FD_194580 | JGI IMG/M metagenome (GOLD analysis project Ga0302215, IMG submission 194580) | Peat permafrost microbial communities from Stordalen Mire near Abisko, Sweden - II_Fen_N3_1 | ecosystem: Environmental > Terrestrial > Soil > Wetlands > Permafrost | place: Sweden: Abisko... | reverse complement strand
TTTCAGGCACCTGCTTATTACTACACAGGTGTTGAAAACCAGTGGGTTGATGTGGTTTTTAAAGTGAATTTTGGTACCGGGATTGATTTCGATCGCCTTTGTATTCAGTTGGATAAAGTAACACCAGCAGCTCGTTACACAATGAATACCAAGATTTACTTCGATGAAATTATCATCAACGATGACCCTCAACCACGAGGAAATTCAACGGTATTTCCAACGCCAAAAACGTCGTTTCCCGAAGATTTTGAAGGGTCAACAACTATTGCCGACAAGCTTTTCTTCGGAAATTTCAGCTATTGGGATACCACTGATGCTGATTTAAATAAAGGATTACCACTTAGTGAAGTCGTGACAAATCCCGAAATGAATGCCATAAACCCAACGTCGAAAGTTCTTAAAATCTCTAGGAAAAAAGAAGCCACATGGTGGAGTCGTGTTCGTTTTGTTGTAAATGAAGGCGCCGGCATGCTAATAACAACAGCCAATCGGTATGCTCACATTATGGTTAAGAAAACCGAAAGTGGTGAAGTCCGTCTATTTGTTACAACTACTTCGGGTTCAAGTTACGAGTGGATGAATCCAATTAGAGAGTATGAGAAATCAGGTTGGCAGGATTTAGTATTTATGTTGCCGGATGCAGTACTTAATCAGACAGTAAATATTGTGCATATCAATCCTCAATCGTCCGATTTAAGTGCAGACATGGATGTGTATATCGACGAAATTGTTTTCAATAACAGTGCTGCACCACGTGGTGCTATTGTAACTCTTGCAAATTCGTATGATTTTGGGGGTATAGCTTCTGGACAAACATCATCAGGCATTGTGCCATTTTCTGTTACCAATGCAGGTGGAAACATTTCGGTTTCTGTTGAAGGAGCAGGTTTTTCAACTACCACGCCAAGTTTTACTCAGGCTCAAGTCGAAGCAGGTGCTACGGTTAACCTGACATTTGCTCCTACCGAAACTGGTAAAGTATATATTGGAAAATTAAAGTTGCTTGTTAATGGTTCCACATTGAAAGAAATGACCCTTCGGGCTGAATCATTACTTGGAAATTTAAGTATCAACGAAAACTTTGAAAGTGGTACTTTCTATTCAACCGAACCTGCGAATTACACATGGGGCGGATTGGATAACGTATTAGATATTACTACCAATCCATTGACTACAGGTCTTAATCCCTCTGCAAAATGTGCTTATTCCGTTAAAAATATTGCTGGTGATCAAAACCTAAGTGCTGAATTTAATATTCAACCGACAAGCATTGTTGGTAAAAAGTATCTTCATGTGATGGTATTAAAACCTTCACACTCTAAAATGAACATAGCTTTGCGCAACAATACGAATCCCGATGGAGCAAATGCAGCTGTTTATTCAGCATTGTCCAAATATTATGTTTCAACCGAATCTGAATGGGTTGATGCCGTATTCGAAATTAATGGAACTGGCAGAATGGTAGATCGAATTGCTTTCAATATTGACAATTGTATTCCAACAGGCCGATTTACTCAAAACACTAATATCTATTTTGATGATATTATATTGAACGACAATCCACAACCACGAGGCATAACTGAAACTATGCGCCTTTCTAAAAACACTTTACCTGAAAACTTCGAAGGTGTTAGCTCAATATTTGATCCGCTTTATTTTGATCAGAGCTACAATTGGGCAACAGATACTAATGATCTTAATTGGGGACAAGCTTTGGAACAAATTGTAAACAATCCAGCGCCTGATGCAATAAATGGAACGAGCAAAGTATTGAAGATTACAAGAAAATCTGATGCAACCTGGTACAGCCGTATTTCAATGTACCTTGGGACTACTATACCTAACACTGATGCAAACCGTTATTTACATATTATGGTTAACAAACCTGTAGATGGAGAATTAGCAGTTCACTTTTGGGATACCAATAATGTAGAAGTTGGTTGGGTTCGTCCTTTAATCAATTATATTACAGGCGAATGGGAAGATATGGTCTTTACAGTTCCCACAACCTTAGCGGGCGATATTAAGAGAATAGATTTTAATCCGTATTCAGGAGATTATGCAACTGATATGATTATCTACATTGACGAAATTGAATTTAGCGCATCATCCGATTCTCGTTATATAACTTCGGTAAACAATCCAACAAAACTTTCGGCCAACATTTATGCTGCCAATGGTAAAATTGTGGTTGACGGAATAAGTATTGGATCACAAGTGACTGTTTATAATTCAATTGGTAAAGTTATTTCACAAACGAAAGCAACTGAATGTCGCTTTACAAGCACGGTAACTGAGAAATTCGTCATTGTACAAGTTGTAGATGGCAATAACTCCGTTGCAAAAAAGCTTTTCATTAAGTAAATCATAGTCGAATGTCCGTAATCGAGAATAACATTTTGCTTTAACCTGCAGAATGTTGTTCCCGAAATGGATAAAATTGCGGACTTTGTTTCTGTCCGATTCCATTTTTACAGCTATCTATTAATATAATTTTAGTCTATTCTAATGATAAAATCTCATTTTATTCCAATCATATTAAGTTTATTCCTCTTATTTTTTTACGCATGTAAAGACGATACTCCGGTAGTGAAGTACGATCCCAGTAAACCGGTCACAATTGCCAGTTTCTCTCCGGATTCAGGTGGAGTTGCTACTCGTTTGGTCATATTGGGCGATAATTTTGGTAACGATACCATGCAGTTGAAAGTATCTCTGTTTGACCCTGCCCGCAATAAAGAAACTTTTGCAAGAGTTGTTGGTGTAACAAATGAATGTATCTATGCACTATTGCCCCGGCGTGCGGGTAGTGACAATCAAATTTCCGTACGGGTTAGAGTCGGGAGTTCGCCCATGGTTGAAGCTTCAAAGAAGTTCAATTATAAACTGGCACAAAACGTCTCAACCTTGGTTGGAGCAGTCATCAATGTGAATGGAACCGGTGGAGAAATTAACGGTACCTTCGATGTAGCCATGCTGAGCTTGCCCCGCAATATCACCTATGACGCTACTACAAATTCTTTGTTTGTTACTGGATACGAAGGCTGGGGGTATGGAATTCAAACCATACGTCGTATTGACATGAATGAAAAAGTGGTTACTTCGGTTGGTATCGGCATTGTTCCACCCGATGGCATTGTGGCTGTAAACGGCGATATTTTTGCGACTACGGCATTTGGTCACGATAATTTACTGTTCAGAATGAATAAAGACAACGCTTATTCTAACGAAAAATTTATAAATAATTCAAATGACAAGTATTTCTATTGGGGTGGCGATATAACCTACAGTCCGGTTGATAAATTACTGTATTTACAATCTAACTATCCTACCCTTAGCAATATAAAAACAATTGATCCCAGCGCTGCAGACAAAGAATCGAGCATAAAAGTTTTCTACGAAGTTTCGCAATCTATGGTCGAGTTCTGCCTCGCAGTTGATAGTAAAGGAGCTATTTATTACTCACTTGAATCTCAGCATGCCATCTATAAGCTTGAGAAAGTAGGTGGAACGGTGGTTCGAACACTTTTTGCAGGTAAAGACGGTACCAAAGGCTATAAGAATGGAAATGGTGCGGATGCTCTTTTCAACACACCAGAAAAAATGGTTTTTGACAGTGAAGACAACATGTATGTTTGCGACTTAGGTAATCAGGTAATCCGCAAAATCACCCCTGATGGTGAAGTAACATTACTTGCAGGTGTTCCGAACGTTGCTGGTAAGGACGATGGCAAACCACTTGAATCAAAATTCTATGAACCCCGGGGTATTTGTATTGATAATGAGGGAGTTATTTTTATAAGCGACAGAGGAAATCATCGAATACGAAAAATATCCATTGAATAATACACATTTAATCACGTAAATTAAAGAAAATGCAAAATAAGATAAATAATATCTTGATTATCTGTATGTTATTTTTTCTCTTGATGCCTGTTTTTGGACAGGACAATGGACGGAAAGTAATAACAGGGACGGTTGAAGATAAAAGCGGACCTATTATTGGGGCTTCTGTGATATTAAAAGAGAATCCCGGTGTGGGACAAACTACTGATGTAAAAGGGAAATTCAGCATTAAAGCTAGCACTACTGATGTACTTGTTATAAGCTATTTAGGCTATGAAACTAAAGAATTAATTGTTGGTTCTGAGCAGATATTTAAAATAGTATTAATAGATAAATCAACAGCGTTAGAAGAAACGGTTGTAGTAGGGAAAGGTACACAGCGTAAGGTAAGTGTGATCGGAGCTATTTCTACTCTCGATGTAAAAGACTTAAAATTACCAACCTCATCAATTACCAATGCCTTGGCTGGAAATATTGCCGGTATAGTGGCTGTTCAGCGCAGTGGAGAACCGGGCAAAAATGTTTCCGATTTCTGGATTCGTGGGATTTCAACTTTCGGGGCTAACTCGGGAGCCTTAATCTTGGTTGACGGTATTGAACGAAGCATGAATGAAATAGATCCCGAAGACATAGAGTCCTTCTCCATTCTGAAGGATGCATCGGCTACTGCTGTTTACGGAGTACGTGGTGCCAATGGTGTGGTAATGATAACTACCAAAAGAGGTAAAGCCGGTAAAGTGAATATCAGCGTAAAGGCTGAAACGTCTGTTTCTTACTCCCAACGAATGCCTCAATATGTAGATTCATACAATTATGCAAAGCTTGCAAACGAAGCGCGTGTAGTTCGTGGCGAATCGCCCATTTACAATAAAGAAGAATTGAGCATTATTAAATATGGTCTTGATCCAGATATTTATCCCAATGTAAACTGGCAGAAGGAAGTATTACAACCATATACTCAAAACTATCGGGCAGGCTTAAATATAAGTGGCGGAGGAGAAGCAGCCCGTTATTATATTTCGGGAGGATATTATAATGAAACAGGTATGTATAAGCAGGATGCACTTAACAAATACAATACAAATGTTGATTATTCTCGCTATAATTTCCGTTCCAATGTAGATGTCAATATAACACCTACTACAGTTGTGGAATTGGGTGTTGGAGGCTGGGTGGTTTCCCAAAACAAGCCTGGTTCCTCAACTGACAATATATGGGGATCCATGGCTACCCTTACTTCATTATCTGTTCCAGTAATGTATTCCAATGGATTAACACCTTCATTTGGGAAAGGTAACTTTACAAACCCCTCAGCGTTACTGACCAAAACTGGTTTTAGCGAACAATGGGAAAACAAGATTGAAACAAATATCACTGTGAAACAAGATTTTGCATTTTTATTGAAAGGACTTTCGATGTACGGACGTTATTCATTCGATGGGTACAACTGGAACAGATATAACCGTTCTCTTCAACCTGAACTATATCGTTCGGAAAGAACAAGAAATGCAGATGGCAAACTTGTTTATCAAAAGGTACAAGAAGCAACACCTGTTTCATTTAGTCGTGAAGGTGCTGGAGATCGAAGAACTTATGGAGAGTTAGCATTGAATTACAGCGGTTTATTCGGAAAACATAGGGTAGGAGGTTTACTTCTTTATAATATTCAGGAATATGCAAGTAGTACGGCAACTGATGAAATAAGCTCAATACCTTACAGAAATCAAGGCTTGTCGGGGCGCGGAACTTATTCCTATGCTGATAAATATTTTGTTGAATTAAACTTTGGATACAATGGTTCTGAGAATTTCGAGAAAGGATCACAATATGGCTTTTTTCCTGCATACGCATTTGGCTGGTTAATTTCGAATGAAGAGTTTTGGAAGAGCATTGAACCAACTATAAATCTTTTAAAATTGAAATTTACGCAAGGTTTTGTCGGCAATGACAAGTTGAGCGATACGCGTTTTCCATACCGTACCTATGTTAGTGCAAGCAATGGATATTATTTTGGAGATTTTTCGTCAGCTGGAGGCGCCGGAATTGCTGAAAGTGTAATTGGCAGCCAGTATCTTACTTGGGAAACATCAAAGAAAATAAACGTAGGTCTTGAACTTGGACTTTTTAGTAAGGTTAAATTAAGTATTGATTTCTTTAACGATGATAGATCGGGCATTTTTATGAAAAGAACCACATTACCTGAAACCGTAGGTATAACTTCACCACCATGGGGAAATGTTGGTAGAATGTCAAATAAAGGTTTTGATGGCACTGTAGAATATACCGAAAAGATTGGAAAGCTAATTTACACTTTGCGTGGGAATGCCACTTTTAGCAGAAACAAAATTGTAGATTATGATGAGCCAAAGCCAAAATTTCCATATCAAACCAACGAAGGTTATAAATTTGGCCAGCAGCGCGGATACATTGCTCTGGGATTGTTTAAAAATCAGAATGATGTGGCAATGAGTCCTATACAGGATTTAGGTGGAACTGTTCAACCAGGTGATATTAAGTACAAGGATGTGAATGGCGATGGAGTGATAAACTCTTATGACATTGTGCCTATTGGATATTCAGATATTCCTGAATTGACCTATGGCTTTGGATTGAGCATGAATTATAAGAATTTTGATCTGTCGATGCTTTTCCAAGGAACAGGAAATAGTACGTTTTTCTATGGAGGATATGGAATGCAACCTTTTTTTGGCGGCGAAACAGGCAATGTCCTGACAATTGTTGCAAATCAAAAAAATCGGTGGACACCGGCAAGTTATTCTGGGAACATAAACACTGAAAACCCAAATGCAATGTTTCCACGTTTAAGCTATGGAGAAAATAAAAATAACTCTGTAAACTCTACTTTTTGGCAAGCAAATGGTAAATACCTACGTTTCAAAAATTTAGAAGTTGGTTATACATTGCCAAAGAATTCTCTTAAAAGTTTCAAAGTATCTTCATGCAGACTGTATTTATCAGGTTTTAATCTTTTTGTATGGGATTTAGTAAAATTGTGGGATCCGGAACTTGCAAACGGTAATGGAACAAGTTATCCTATTCAAACGACATTTAACCTAGGTTTAAACATTAAATTTTAATTCGCGCTTTATGAAAAAGAATATATTTATTTATCTACTAGGAATATCGCTCGCGTTTAGTTCTTGCAAAGATTACTTAGATGTAGCACCATATTTCGAAGAAATGTTGAATATGGATGAAGTTTTTGCCAGCCGCAAATATTCCGACCAGTTTTTGCTGAATGTTTATAGCTTTCGTCCTGACGAGGGAGAAATACTATTTAACTTCCCATATACCAGTGGAAGCGATGAGATTTGTATGGCACAGTTCACTCAGCAGGGTCCAAGTCTTTCATCGGGAAATTACAATGCCGAAAACAATCCATTTAGTATTTGGACTGGTTTGTATCACGGAATTAGACAAGCAACTGTATACCTTAATAATATTGACAAATGTAAGGAAATGAGTTCGCGTGAAATTCTCGACCGTAAAGCAGAAGCACGTTTCATGCGTACTTATTATTATTTTTTGCTTATTCAGCATTATGGACCGGTGGTGATTTTGCCAAATGAAGGACAAAATATTAATCAATCACTTGATGAATTGTCGATGCCGAGAAGCACATATGATGAGTGTGTGCAGTATGTTGTTGATGAAATGAATAGTGTGATACCAGATCTTCCAGATGTACGAGATGGTTCATGGTTTGGGAAACCGACCAAATCAGCTGCATATGCAGTTCAATCAAGATTATTACTCTATGCTGCAAGTCCATTGTTTAATGGTAATCGGGTAGACTATGGTTCGTTTAAAAAAGAAAATGGCACACCGTTTTTTAATCTTGATGTGGACAATTCTAAATGGGCAAAAGCGGCTGCTGTAGCTAAGAGAATCATCGATAGTAATCGTTTTTCCCTTTACACCATTAAAAGTGATTCAACAACAGCTAAACTTCCACCTAACGTTCCTAGCGCTCCATTTCCCAGTGGTGCAGGTGGTATTGATCCATTAAAATCATATCATAATCTTTTTACGGGGGAGATTCAACCCAGTTTAAACCCTGAGACTATATGGGGAATTCCATCTGCTCAAACGGCTATCGATAATTATATCCAATTGGCTGTAATGCCAAATTTTATTGGAGGATGGAACATTGTGGGTGTTACACAAAAATTGATAGATGCCTATTACATGCGTGACGGAGCTACCATGGATAATTCGACTGTACAATATCCTTATGTATTAACAGGATATGTTCAAAATGATAGTGGATATGTAAAAAAAGGAGTTCATAATATGTATGTTAATCGTGAAGCTCGTTTTTATGCTTCTATTAGTTTCAACCGACGTGTTTGGCCTTGTACCAGCTCAAAATTTCCAACTGTTCAAAACTTCGTGGTTATGTACTCTTTAGGTGGTAATGGAAGTAAAGATCAAGGAGGAACAAATTCTGATTTTCCGGCAACTGGTTATTCGATGATTAAATTCACAGCTAATAGCGATCAACAATATCATGAAGGTTCCAGTATGTTACCTAAAGCTTTCATCACCTTCCGATATGCTGAAATATTATTGAATTATATTGAGTCCTTGAATGAAATTGAAGGTTCATACACTATTGATGGCATTTCATATACTCGCAATGTGGATGAGATAAAAAAATACTTCAATATGATTCACTATCGTGCAGGATTACCTGGTATAGGTGATACAAACGGACCTGAAGAAGCTGTTTTGAATAGCGTAAATTCTACCCGCGAATTGATTAAGAAAGAACGTATGATTGAATTAGCATTCGAAGGTCGTCGTTTTTTAGATGTGCGTCGGTGGAAAGATGCCATGGTTGAACTCAACAAGCCCGTACGTGGAATGGATATGGAAAAAACAGAAGCCTCTGGTTTTTACATAGAAAAGAATGTAACCGTAATTCGTTGCGACAGAAAATTCGTTCTTCGTAATTACTTGTTCCCTATCCCAAAATCGGATATTGATAAGAATATCAAGCTAATACAGAATCCGGGCTGGTAAATCACAATTTGTAGTTAATTTTTTAAGCTTATAATTTTAAACTCAAAAAAATGAAAAAATATTTTGGATATATATTCCTTCTTGTAAGCTTAATAAGCTGTAATGTTCAAGAAGTGGAATATTATAAAAAGCAAATTTATATGACTCACAGCGGTGAGCAAATTCAAAAATACAATATCGTTTCAGAACCGGTTGATACACTTATCAGTGTGTACTGTGGTGGATCTATGGCTCCTGACAAGGATGTAGTTGTTAATTTGTATGTAGATTCTTTGGCGTTAGATTCTCTGAATAAGCAAAAGTTCAATCTAACTGCTGATTACTATCAACTTCTTCCCGACAGTTGTTATGAAATACCGTCCTATTCAACTACCATTAAAAAAGGAACTGAATATGCAACTATTAAATTGACTTATTTCACATCCAGAATTAATCCTCTGATTAAATACGTTTTACCGTTAAGTATCAAAAACGTATCGGAATATGAAGTAAACTCAAGTTTGAAAACGTCATTAATCAATGTTCAGTTATTGAATAAATTCTCTGGGTCATACAGATTCACAGGAAATGGGGTTGAAGAGGGCAAAACGTCAAAGGCTAAAATTGTTAGAGAACAAAATATGATTGTTGCCGGCAAAAATGCCATTTTAATGCATGCTGAAAGTAAAACATTTGAAAAAGATGGAAACAGCTATCTAATTCGGGTAATTATCAATGCAGATAACTCGATAACAATAACATCTGATAACCAGGCAAACCTTAAAGTTGAAAATTGTCTTCCTTATGCTGGTGTAGTTTCAGATCCTGCTGTTGATAACATCTACAATCCATTAACAGGTAACATGCGCTTGATTTATAAGTATAATGACTTTACCAAAACTGGAAAAATGAGAATTGTAGTAGTGGATATTAGTCCCATTAAATAACATCATACATTTATTGTTAAAACCAAGCAATTTATTCTATTATAAGATTGCTTGATTTTAAATTTTTCAAATTTCGAGATTATATTGAACAAAATAAATTATTTTGCCTAAAATTCACGGAATTCAACTTTATCAATTAACTAGTTAGTATTATTTCAACTAAAATTCAAAATTTTGCGATTAATCATTCAACCAGACATTTCTGGTATTTCAAATTGGGTATCCAACTATATCATTTTCAAAATTAATGAGTTTTCTCCAACTGCCGAACGTCCATTTATATTAGGATTGCCAACCGGATCGACACCTTTGGGAACTTATAAAAAGCTAATCGCTTTACATAAACAAGGTCTAGTCTCGTTCAAACACGTGATAACATTCAATATGGATGAATACGTTGGGATCTCAAAGAAACATCCTCAAAGTTATCACAGTTTTATGTGGGATAATTTCTTTTGTCACATTGATATTATTCCAGAAAATGTAAATATATTGAATGGCAATGCATTAGACTTAGGTGCTGAATGTCAGATGTATGAAGAAAAAATTAAATCATTAGGGGGAATTCATTTATTTTTAGGGGGAATTGGCTCAGACGGACATATTGCATTTAACGAGCCAGGATCATCTCTGCAATCTCGTACGCGTATTAAAACTCTTACTCAAGATACAATCATTGCGAATTCTCGATTTTTTGACAATGATATTAATCAGGTACCAAAATTAGCACTCACCATTGGTGTAGGTACAGTCATGGATGCTAAAGAGGTGCTGATAATAGTCAACGGACATAACAAATCACAGGCATTGCATCAAGCTGTTGAAGGTTCAATTAATCATATGTGGACAATTACAGCCTTACAATTGCACCAAAAAGGGATAATTGTTTGTGATGAATCCGCGACAGTTGAATTAAAGGTTGGTACCTATCGTTATTTTAAAGAAATTGAAGGTTTATAGGCTAATACTTCGTTTCACAAGTAAACAAATAAAGATGCAATACAATTTAAGCTCAAAAATAACTTTAGAACGCACTCCTGAACGTTACTATAGGTCGAGCGACATGATCGAAACTCTACGTCAGACCCGATATGAAAAACTTCGAACCAATATATATGCTGATGCTAATGAAGGTTCATTAGCCATTGCTGAGAAAGTGGCTACCCTAATCCGTGAGAAGGAAAAGCAGAGTGAATATTGTGTTCTTGGCTTATCAGGAGGTTCTTCTCCACTGGGTATTTACGATGAATTGGTGAGAATGCACAGAGAGGAAGGATTGAACTTCGCCGATGTAATCGTTTTTAACGTGTCGGAATTTTTCCCGGTCAATCAGGCTGAACAGCATTGCAACACGAAACTTCTACAAACTTATTTACTTGATAAAGTAAATTTTAAATTAGAAAATCTTCATACGCCTGATGCAACTGTAAATCGCTCCAATGTGTACGACTTCTGTCGTAATTACGAGGAGTTGATAGAAAAATACGATGGATTGGATCTCGTTTTAGTGAGTGTCGGATTAGTTGGCAATATAGCTTACAACGAACCAGGTTCTCAAGTTAGTACACTGACGCGTTTAATGTTGCTTGATAATGAATCCAGACGAGATCTGAAACGATATTATAGTTCAGCAAGCGAAGTGCCTGCAAGTGCAATTACTATTGGATTATCGACTTTACTCAACGCCGATCAGGTCATACTTTTAGCATGGGGAGAGCATAAATCGGTCATATTGAAAGAAGTGATTGAAGGTAAAACAGATGATAGCGTTCCTGCTTCGTTTCTTCAGTTGCATAAAAATGCTATGGCTGCTATTGATTTGAATGCAGCTCAATACCTGACTCGAATCAGCCATCCTTGGTTAGTGGGTACTTGTGACTGGAATGATAAATTAATTCGCCGCGCAATCGTCTGGCTGTGTAGTGAAACCAACAAACCCATTCTAAAGTTGACCAATAAAGATTATAATCATCACGGACTGGATGAACTGCTTGCACTTTACGGCTCTGCATATAATGTAAATATTAAAATTTTTAATGATTTACAACACACCATTACGGGATGGCCGGGGGGGAAACCAAATTCAGATGATAGCAATCGTCCTGAACGTGCCAATCCCTATCCGAAGAAAATTGTTATTTTTAGTCCGCATCCTGATGACGATGTAATTTCAATGGGTGGAACTTTACAACGATTGATTGATCAGAAACATGATGTCCATGTGGTTTATCAAACTTCAGGCAATATAGCGGTTGGTGATGACGAGGTAGTAAGGCCTATTTCATTAATGCAAAATGTATTAAATCGCTTTGATGACCAAAACAAAAAAGCAAAAGCAAAATACGCAGAAATACTACATTTTTTAAAAGAAGTTAAGGGACCCGGCGATACAGATTCTCAAGATGTACTTTTTATAAAAGCCCAAATCCGTAGGGAAGAAGCAAGTTCGGCATGTAGGTATATGGAGTTGAACCCAGATAATATACATTTCCTGGATTTGCCTTTTTATGAAACAGGAAAAGTGCAAAAAGAAAAGCTTACAGATGCAGATATATTAAAAATTATTCCTTTACTTGATTCAATACAGCCACATCAAATTTTTGTAGCAGGAGATTTAGCAGATCCACATGGTACGCACAGAGTTTGTTTGGATGCCGCATTAGCTGCCATATTTGAACTAAAGAAAAAAGAATGGATGAGAGAATGTCGGATTTGGATGTACCGTGGAGCTTGGGCCGAATGGGAAATTGATCACATTGAAATGGCAGTGCCAATTAGCCCTGAGCAGTTAAGACGGAAACGAAATGCCATCTTGAAACATCAATCACAAATGGAGAGTGCTCCATTTTTAGGTAATGATGAACGTTTGTTCTGGCAACGTGCCGAAGAACGTAATCAGGCAACTGCGAATCTGTATAACAGATTGGGACTCGCATCCTACGAAGCTATGGAGGCGTTTGTAGAATATAAGATTATGTGATGAAACTAATATGTATTTGACTAAATAATGTTCACTATATCTCTGTTTAGTTTTTTTAAGGTAAGAAAGAATGTTTGATAATTTCAGGCATTCTTTCTTTTTAAATCATATGATTCTTTATGTCGGACATAATAGAGATAAAAAGTAAAAAATAATACAGGTTTTATGTTACCAAAATTGTTGACTTCGCATACAAACTATCTTAAGTTAAACTATAATATTACTAATACCAACCTTTTTTTTGATTATAATTTTTGAAAAAGAATTATAATCAAAAAAATGTGTAAATAATTGCAGTTGTAATCTTTCATTAATAGATTCATATAGAAATGATTAGGTTTTGCTGGTAAGTAGTGCCTTTTAAAAGAAATATCATGAAGGGATTTTTATATCAAATTTAGTCTCATGGAGAAGTTTACAAATCTATACCTTGACGAAATAGAAAAACAAATAAAAAAGATTGAACGAGATGAAAAGAATGAAATAGCTAAATCAACTCAAATCTTAACGTTTCTTGAGTCTAAACTGGAGGAATTAAAAAGTTTCATTGTAAGATACAATTTTAAAACAGAAGATGAGGAAATCTTGTTTTTTAAGGAACTAAAGCCGAAAATAATAAGTAAACTGATTTATTACATATCGGTGTACAAGATTGAAATAAATCGTCC
>Ga0302215_10002223_pt1 | contig 13467 bp, 10 predicted proteins | sample II_Fen_N3_1_FD_194580 | JGI IMG/M metagenome (GOLD analysis project Ga0302215, IMG submission 194580) | Peat permafrost microbial communities from Stordalen Mire near Abisko, Sweden - II_Fen_N3_1 | ecosystem: Environmental > Terrestrial > Soil > Wetlands > Permafrost | place: Sweden: Abisko... | reverse complement strand
GAATAAAATAATAATTCAAAGTTACATTTATAACAATCCCAATTATAGAAATTATTACGTACCAATATGCTTTGTTAGATAAATATATACCATAATCAAGGATATTTTGATATCCATAGAATAATTGAGCCAAAGCTAAAATTGGTAATAGTTTGATTGCCCCACTATAATTATTATTTTTAAAAAAAAGTAAAACCAATTCTTCACCGAATAATACCAATAATAAAATTACAAAAAAACCAAGTATTGAATAATATGAAATCACTTTAGTCATCAACCGATTAAAATTCTCACTTTTTGAATTCTGCATCCTCATTGGAGCCCATATTAATACAAAAGGTGTAATATAAAGAACATTAATTACAGATGAAATTCTATAACCTAATGAATAAATACCAACATCAGACAAATTTAATATATCTTTAATAATTAATCTATCAACCCAGTCTAAAGTATAATATGTTAATCCAGATAAACATAATGGAATTCCAAATTTTAGGACTTTCTTATAGAGGATTGAATTAATATTTAAAGTCAGTAGTTTCCTATTATACAAAAATAAAATCAACAAAATGATAAAATTAGCAATCAAAACTCCGTAAATTGGAGCTAAAATATCAAAATTATATTTTGTAAGTAAGATATAAGTAATTGAAAAATTAATAATTACACCTAAAATGGTAATAATAAGAAATATAAGCGATTTTTTTTGATATCGAATAATTAAAGTCTGAGCATTTATTAAGAAACTAAATGCAGTTGAAATTAGTGCCAATAAAAAATGGATTTTGAATTTAGGCGTTCCTATAACTATAATTGATAGCCTTTCAGAAAAGGCCAAAGCTAGTAACACTAAAATTAAGGCACCAAATAGCGTAATAAAAAGAGTAGTTGAAACTATCCTTTTTCTATATTGTTCGTTATCTTCGTCAAAATAGTACCTTCCCAATGCACTAGAAGCACCTAAATAAAAAATTGCACTGGCAAATGCAGAAATTAAAAGGATTAAACTATATACACCAAAAGATTCAGTTGTATAGTAAATTGTAAGTAAAGGTAATAATATAAATCCTAAAATATTCTGTAAAGATGCAGTTAAACCATAGACAAAACTATGTTGTAAAATCTCTTTTAATTTACTTGTTAGTGTATTGTTAGTATGAGCCAATTTGATATTTTAGTTTATTTCATTTAATTGTTATTCGAGACATTTTAAACAATCAATATAGTATTTAATTTTTATGCCATTTTATAATGTTGTCATTTGTTTATACATTCTCAAAGTATCGACAAAACTACAATTCTTTAGATAAACTATTCTGACATCTATTTTAGAATCCATTGTAAGCTATATTTTAAATCCATTTATCAAATCGACTATTATTTTAACTTCTTCTATTGTCATTACTTGACTTATCGGTAAACTTAACTCCTCATTATGTATTTGCTCAGTAATTGGGAAAGATAATTTATTCCATTCATGGTAACAAATTTGTTTATGAGGTGGAATTGGATAATGAATCAAAGTTTGTACACCATTATCAAACAAGTACTGTTGTAAATCGTCCCTATGCGAAGTTCTAATTGTAAAAATGTGAAATACATGAGCATCCCAGTCTTTCACTACTGGCAACGTAATTTCAGGATGCTTTATATAACCTATATAATATCTTGCAACCTTTTTGCGATCAAATGTATCATCATCCAAATGACTCAACTTTACATTTAAAATGGCAGCTTGTATTTCATCCATTCGACTATTAAGCCCTTGATTTTCGAATACATATTTTTTGTGAGAGCCATAATTAGCTAAGGTTCTAACCATATCTGCTAAAACCTTATCGTCAGTAGTTACCGCTCCAGCATCCCCAAAAGCGCCTAAGTTTTTACCTGGATAAAAACTATGACCTGCAGCATCTCCAATTGATCCGGTTTTCTTACCTTTATATAAACAACCATGTGCTTGAGCATTATCTTCTAATAATTTCAAATTGTATTTCTTACATAATTCACCTATATATTCAGTAAAAGCACACTGTCCATACAAATGTACTATCATTATTCCTTTTGTTTTTTCAGTTATGGATTGCTCAATCTTGTTAGCATCAATTTGATATGTAATCAACGAAGGTTCAACTAAAATCGGAACTAATTTATTGTCAGTAATAGCCAAAATTGATGCAATATAAGTATTTGCTGGAACAATTATTTCATCACCTTCATTCATTAATCCCATTTCGATATAAGCTTTAAGAATTAATCTTAAAGCATCTAATCCATTTGCAACCCCTACGCAATGCTTTGTTCCAATATATTTAGAATAATTAGTCTCAAAGTTTTCATTTTCTTTTCCCTGTAAGTACCAACCTGAATTAACTACACGATCTACTGCTTCGTGTATCTCTTTGGCATACTTTTGGGTTACTTTTTGTAAATCAAGAAATTTTATCATTGTTAATATTTATAGTGAATGGAAAACCCCATTTTTATCTTTTTGTTTCATATTCAAAAGAATCCCTTCATTAGTAATAAAACCTTTTTGTTTTGCCGGATTACCAAACCATAGGGTATTTCTTTGTATATTTTTGGTAACCAGACTCCCGGCACCTATAAAAGCATACTCTTCTATTACTATTCCTGTTACAATGGTTGAATTTGCTCCAATTGATGCTCCTTCTTTAATAATAATTTTTCCATATTCTTTGGTATGTACTTTAGAACGAGGAACCAAATCATTTGTAAAAGTAACATTCGGACCAATAAAAACGTTATTTTCAATTTTAACTCCATCCCAAATTTGAACTCCTGATTTCACAGTAACATTATCACCAATAATAACATTATTTTCAATAAGTACATTTGCACAGATATTACAATTATTCCCTATCTGGGCTCCGGGAAATACTACGCAAAACTGCCAGATATTAGTATTCTCTCCAATATTTATGGATTTTACATCTGATAATGGATGTATCATTTAAATGAAGATTTAAATTCTAAGTACTCATCATAATCTCTAATATAATCCGCTGCTTTGTATTTATGAGAAGTTAGTACTAAACAAACGGAACCTGAAGAAAACCCTTTTTCCGCTGCCCAAACACCCGGCGGAATATGTAAACCATAATAAGGTCTGTTTAAACTTACAGTCCTTTTACTACTCCCGTCATTTAATTCTATTTCGAAACTTCCACTTGCAGCTATTAAAAACTGATGACATTCTTTATGAGCATGCGCGCCACGGTCTTCTCCAGCGGGAATGTCATAAATATAAAAAATTCTTTTTATGTCAAAAGGTATACTCACATTATTGGTAACCGGTGTAATGTTACCGGCTCTGTTACTAATTTTGGGGAGTTCAATAACAGTACAATCAAATACATTATTTTTTTTCATTATCCCGTTGTTTTAGAAAATCAGCATAATCTCTTATATAATCATCTTCTGAAAAAGGAGTAGAACTAAGTACTATAGCTAACGAGTTGGTGGAGAAATTTTCCATTTGTCTCCATAATCCAGCAGGAATATACAAGCCATAATACGAACGATTTAAAGAAAAAGTCTTTTTCTCTTTTCCATCATCAACCACTACATCAAAACTTCCAGAGAGAGCTACAATAAATTCCTGTTGATTTTTAAAGGCATGCCCCCCCCTTACCTCTCCTCCAGGTACATCATAAATCCAATAAGTACGTTCAATTTTAAATGGTATATTTTTCTCTTCCTCAATAATTGAAAGATTTCCACGAGGGTCTTCTATTTTAGGAAGATTTATAATTTCAGCATTCATCTACTTAATATTAAATTTAGTGACTACCATAATTTCTAATAATAATTTTAGTTGTAATAATAGTAGCAAAAAAGAATGTCATTGTAACTATTTGATATTTTGTTTAAAGCTACCTATTTATTGTATAAATATTCCTTTAGTTCTTTTTCAATTTTTTCTATCTCTTGAGTGGGTAAATTTCTTTTCCATAAACCAACATTCCTTATTGAATTTTCGGGGTTAAAATGTTGAAATTTACTTTTATGTTTATTCGGATCAATATCCAGTTTCTTAAATAGATATGAAATGGTTTGTTCGTAATTGCACACTAAATCTTCATAATTGATTCTTATTACGTGATCATTATCGTTTTTTAGTTTTACATTTTCCCTCAATTGTTTCTGGCGCCATATAAATGATTCAATATTATTTGTTCCAAGCATGTCCTTTTTTAATTCTAACATGTATTTTAGAGAATAGGATTTGTTATTTCTTTCAAATTCAGGGATGTAAATTCCTTCAGTCACAATGGCAGATAAGTAAATGTCTCTGGGATCACGATCAACAATAACACAAAATGAATTGTCAAAAAATATCATGCTTTCAACTGGATTTAATGGTTCAAAGGCATTATTTGTAACAACTGTATTATCAATCGTACTAACACCACTGAGAATATTGTTCAGAAATTTACTTGCTTGTACAATAAACGTTTCCTGGTCAACAAGATAAACGGTATCTTTAATATTGCCTTTACGAGTGCTATAACTTGATTTTAATTTACTTATAAAGTTCAAAAGTCTTACTCTTCTTAAAAAATTTAATACTAATGATTTAAACCATTGACTATTTGTATTATAGAGTGAATCATACCAATCAATATTCAGTTTATGAATTATTAGCGAATTAACAAAATCATTTGATTCCTTTAAAAAATCTACATTCAACTGTTCGGAATAATTTTCATTTAATGCAGCACAAAATTTTTTAAATCGCTTGATTGCAAAATCTGATTTGCTTGGACTCCAATTGTCAACAATATTACGTTTTAAATCAATTAAACCATCTGGTAATCTCAGTAGATTAAATTCAAATGATGAATGATGAACATTTAAACCTTCAACTTCACGTAATAAATCAGTAACAGCTGTTTTTCCTGAATGACCAAAGCCAGAAATATCAATTAATTTCATAAAATAATTATTAAAATTATAGATAAATAAATTAGTTTTTTAGTTTAAGTGCTATCTCAACGTTTTTTATATCTTGTGGAACATCTACCGCAAGAGAGGAGGAACTTGTTTCAACCATTTTTATCTTTTTATCTAAATCAAAAAATCTAAGTATTTCAATATCTTCAAATTTTTCGTAATAAGCTTTTTCTGTGCAAGTTCCATAAGCCAATAATTCATCATGAGTAAAAGCATAAATACAAACTTGTTTATAATATACTGGAATTCCTCCACTTTTTATTCCTGGAATTGGTAGTCTTGACATATATATCAGATCGTTATTCTTATTTACCAAAACCTTAGGTAGATTTATATTTTTGGGATCTTCATTTTCGGTGATCTTTGTCATCCCATTTATGATAAAATCAGGATAGTCTTTTTTCAGTTCTACTATTTTTAGAATTTCGTTAGGATCAAGCATTGGTTCATCACCTTGAATATTGACATAAATATCTGCCTTAATTTGTTGAGCAACATCCCATAATCGATCGGTACCTGTCATGCAATTTTCTGATGTCATTATAACATTGAATCCATGTTTCAAAACTATTTTTTGAATTCGAACATCATCTGTGGCTACGAAAGTATTTTCTATTCCCAAGGCTTTTTCTACGATTTCACAAACCCATATTATCATGGGTTTATTTAAAATTAGAGCAAGCGGTTTCCCTGGGAATCTGGATGATTTAAATCTTGCTGGAATTATACCTATTACTTTCATAATTTGCTATATATTGAAATTGTTTCAAATCCTTGATAATTAGAAGGGGTGAGTGATTTTAAATTAAATTCTGTTTCCAAAAAACTATTAATTAGTATTTGATTTTCTTTAGATACTTCTAACATTTGTTCATCTGTATTCAAATCATAACCATCCAATCCAAACAGATAAACATTATCACTTTTTAATTCTATCGCAAGTTGAAAAGCAATAGTAAGTAAAGTATCCGGATATTCATTGATAAAAGTAATTCCACGTAATTCAAAAGTTATATCAATAAGTTTATCAGGCAATATAGTACCCATTTTTCGAGGTGAAGGTTCAAGTACACACTTTATATTTTCAAAATTTAAATTTGATATTACTTTTTGAAGTTTGTAACCTTCGGCACCCAGAAGGCAAATATATTGACGATTGGATAAATCATTAAATAATTTCACAAATCTGGTTCCAGCATGAACAAGCACAATTTCAGGATTCTTCGAACAATACAATCTTAGTGCATGCGCATGTTTTTGAGTATTTGAGCCACCTCCAATAATAATTATTTGTTTTGAATTCGGTTCATTTATTAATACAGGAATTATATAATTATCTTCTAAATTATTCTTTTTATTTTGTAATGCATTAACTATACTTTCAGTAGTATATCTCCTTTTAGCAATCCAACTCATCACATCTTTTTGGGAAAGGGAATAAGCTCCTGAAATCATATATGGGAAGTTTGTGCCCCACAGATATTGTTTTTGCATATTCTCAAACTCTGTAACAATCTGATTTAGTTTGTTAAAATCTACAGAAATTATTTCTTTCGCGTTCAAACAAGTTAAAAGTAACTCAGTTTTTAGATTTCCAGCTCCACGACCCATGCCGGTAATTGTTGCATCAACTATATGACAGCCATTTTCAATTGCAGATAAAGTATTTGCTAAGCCAAGTTCCAAATTATTATGTCCATGAAAACCAATTGGTATATTTATCTTCTCTAGAATAGTTTCTAATGCATTTTTTATATTTTCAGGGTAAACACCTCCAAAGGAATCAACCATATAAACGTAATCTGCTATACCTTCCAAGTTACTAAGCTTTAGGATAAAATCCTTATTACCTGACCATTGAGACATATACATTAAATTAAACCCAATTTTAAAACCTTTACTTTTTATAGCTTTAGCAAGTTCTACAGATCTTAATAGATTTTTAGGATCAACTGCTAATCGTACTAAATCAACATAGTTAACACATGGATTTAAAAGCTCATCTAAATCTTCTATTTTAGTATCTTTCTCATTCAACATAATTGCTAACTGTTGATTTGGACAATATTCTTTTGCCATTCTTAATACATGATCTGGACAATAATAATATTCACCATAATAATCCGACATTGGTTTACTGCGATATCCAATCTCAATATGAGTGATTGCTGGAATTGCATTCATAGTCGTAAAATAGTTTATTACAAGACTTTCATTAAAATCCCAATTAGTATAGTAACCACCATCACGTAATGTGCAATCGCAGATTTGAATCTTATTCATAATTTAAATTTTTATTAATAATATTGTTCAGGATCTTATTTATATCAAGAAAACTCATCTAATAATTCTACCTGAATTATTTCCATTTAATAGTTGTTCAATTTCATGTTGTTTAGCAATACAATAATCCCCATTAATTGAATGTTTTAAACATGAGGCAGCAGTAGCAAACTCAAGTGTTTTTTTTAAATCATTAGGAAAATTATTGAGTCCATAAATTATTCCTGCAGAAAATGTATCTCCTGCTCCAACTCTATCAACAATGTTTTTAATTTCATAAGTAGTAGATTCAAAAAAATCATTTCGTGTTGCAAGGATTGCAGACCAATTATTGTGATTTGCACTTATAGATTTTCTTAACGAAAAGCAAATTATTTCACAATTTGGCAATACTTCAAAAATAGCTATACAAGCCTCTTTATAGAGATTTATTGTAGGTTCTTTATTAAAATATTTTTTTTCAATTTCTTGAACATTAAGCATTTTGAATGCATCTTCTTCGTTGCCAATAATTATTCTAGAACTAGTTAGAATTTTTGGCATAATTGCATTTGGATCGATGCCAAAATCCCATAATTTAGCTCTATAATTTAAATCACAAGAAATTGTCAAATTATTTTCATTTGCAATTTTTAGTCCTGTCTCAAGATTATTGATGCTATTCATATTTAAACCTGAAGTAATTCCGGACCAATGAAACCAATTACAATCTTTTAATGCTGAAGAAAAAAATTGTTCATCAAATTTTTGAATTGAAAAAGAAGAATCTTTACGATCATAAATAATCTTACTATTTCTCTGATTTGCACCATGTTCAAGGAAAAATAAACCTAATCTATTACTTTCATTTCTAAGAATAAAGTTGGTGTCTACATTGTTTTGTTTTAGATCGCGAATAACCATATCCCCCAAATCATTTTCTGGTAATGCAGTTATAAATCTCGTTTTCATTCCCCAATATGCAAGATCAATTGCTACATTAGCTTCAGATCCTGCAAAACTTAACTCTAACGATTTACTTTGTATTAATCGATTATTATTGTTCGTACTAAAACGCATCATGATTTCACCAAACGTAACTATATTCATAAATTTAAAATAAATTAAATTAATTTTATGTTCAATTATTGTCTTAAACATTACCTTAAGATCATTCTTCCGAGACTTTAGAAGTATCAATAAAGCTTTTAAAAGACTCACTCAAGCCTTTAGAAAGATTATCCATTCTTTTTAGAGTATTACTAACTACCGACTACTATTTACTACTTGCTATAAACTTTACAAAAGAGTCTTTCTATTCCTCTTTTTCATATTCTATTTAATTATTTTTAGTCGTTTGTGCAGTTTCTATAGTCTTCACTGCACTTTTAACTGTCTGTAGGTCCTTCATTAATTCTGCAAAAGTGTAATCCGATAATATTTCAACATCGGTTGAATTATAACATATTTTGACTTCGAGAGCATTTCGTTAATTTGCTCAGACAACTCGTTCAAAAAAGATAAATTATTTTAAACTATACCTTTGCGATTGTTTGATATTTAGATTTTTACGCTAAAGTTTAGTTGTAATAATACTTTAATAATAAAGAAAACATATGAAATGTTATAAACTACTTTTCCCCAATTATATAATTTTAATTTACTCAAGAGTAAACTGAGTTTTCATATCTGGAATACGTTTTTTTATATCGTGAATTTATTTTATGGTTCCGCGATCAAACTTTTATATCTATTAACTAAAAATTAAAAGAACTAACATGATTTATCAAAAATTAAAAATATCTCATTTATGCATCCAGATTGCTTTTGTGAATTGTACAATTAATGGATTAGATATTTAATTATAAAATATAGTTCAGCGTAAGTTAATTGTGAATTTTTCATTTATCTTTAAGTGCATTTTTCAGGAACAATCCTCCCAATAAATAGAATACAATCAGGAAACCTCCCAACACACCACCGCTAGCCATCGCTTTTGCTTTTCCCAAACTTGTTTTTCCAAGCGGAAACCTGGGTGTATCGATAATCTGGACAATGGGAGTCTCCCGTGCCAAATCAAGCTTTAGTGTTTCAAGGTTTTTAAGTACTTCGGTATACACCGTGGCGTAAAGCTGTGCATTATTCTCTTGTTTAATTTTAGGTACAGCTGCAAATGATAAAGCCTGATTGATATTGACCTGTGAATAACCAGCACTTTTATAAAGTGATGACACGTACAATTTCCGGATAGAATCTGCTTTGGCTTGCATCATATCGATATTAGCCCTGCTTTGGGCGGTACGGGTATCTCTGTAAAACCGGTACGTTACCTCCATCAGTTTTTCTTCAAACAGTTTTGAGAAAACTTCATCTTTACTGGTAAAGTTTACATTGACAAAACTCAGTTTTTTATCTTTACGGGCAATAGTGAGTGCATTGGATTTTATGATCTTAGCATAAATACTGTTCAACACACTATCCTGAGTACGTGTAAATGTTTCCCGTTTCTGACCGATGGGATAACTGAGCGTTTGAAGTTCCTTATGCTGTTCGTCTTTTAGCCATTTTGTACCTAATTCATTAAACGCGATATAAGCTTCCACCAGATTTTGTTTCTTTCCCTGATAAACGACAGGTGTTAACAGTGTTTGTTCAATGGTGTGGGGCGACTGCATAATTTCCAATAAATTATCACCGCTAAAAGCACCACTGCTTCCACCACCTATCATACCACTTAGACCAAATGAAGATGCCAAATCGGCTAGACCACCCCCCCCTGCACTTTTTTCTACCAGAGCAAAAGAAAGATGCGCAGTAAATGTTGGAGGAGTCATTAAAGAGTTTACTAACCCAATAGCAGCACCACCTATTCCGAATATAAGAATAATGATCCACTTGGTAAGAAGATAGTGCAACCATTCACCGGCTTTTTGCAACAGTTCTTTCAGCGATATTTCATCCTCGTTTACAATATTTTCTTTTTGATCTGAATTCATAGATTTATGTTTATTGATTCCGGGTAAAAGTGATTAATAATTCGTAATTCATAATTCATAATTAGTAATTAGTAATTAACAATTAAATACATATTTGTCAGCGATCTGTCAATTATGAATTATGAATTTTTAATTATGAATTATTTTTCGAATTATGAATTATTTTAATAGCGTGTATATAAGAGCCATGGCAGAAGTTACTGAAGTCAACATACCAACCACTTCAGCGGAAGTCATTTTATTAGAAATTTCAATAGGTTTTTCAGGAACAATGATACGGCAACCCGGTAGAACCGGCGGATAAAAACGAATACCTAAAAAGCTGGAAGTACTTCTTGCTGATCCATTGGCATAGAGTATAAATACTTTCTTTTTCAATGCCTGCATGGAGAATCCTCCGGCATTATCAATGTATTTAGCTAACCCGCTGCCATTTTCAAAGCCAACATACGTAGGGAAAAGTACTTCACCGGTTACCTGTACTGTTTGTAATTCGCGGGGCACAAAAATATCATCACCTTCCTGCAAGTAAAAATCATATTTACCACCCGGATTTTTCATTATTTCAGCCAGATTAATACCAACAATTCCTTCTGTTTTAAATACTTTATTTACGACATTCGAATTCGTCAACTTGTTTTGAACAGTATCTAAGTTAGTGTTACCTTGTCCGGTAGTATTAACCACGCCAACTTTTAGCATAGTATTAGCATCAAGTTTATTGTCAGTCTTGGTCTGAATTAGTTTTTTAGCGTTTTCTTTCTCAATTTGATTTAACCGTTGTTCTGAACCGGTTACATTTTCAGTCCGTATTAAAAATGCTCCCAATGGATATGCATAATGTGTAAATCCTCCTGCCCGTTTGATGACATCCGAAATGCGCTCGGCTTTATTCGTTATCGTATAATTCCCGGGTTGAATCACTTCTCCTTCTACTTTTACCAGGCGAATGCCTTCAAAGCCGGATATAGAACGGACAATGACCTGGTCGCCATTTTCGAGCAACATATCGCTGCTTCCTTTTATAAAGTTAAGGTCTTTGTCCATGGCAAATTTCATTACGATGGTTTTTTCGTTGGTAGAAAGTAATTTTTCCGGATCTTTAATCACCCGTACAAGTTCAACCGAGTCGGTGTTGGCCATTTCGGTAAATCCTTTTGCTTTAAAGATCAGATCTTTTAAGGTGATGTTTTCAATCAGGTTAAAAGTTCCCGGCTCTAATACGGCTCCTGAAACAGAAACTGATTGTCCTTCACGATAATCGAATAAGCTGCGTATCACCACCGAATCATCTTTTTGTAACTGAACGTCGGCACTAACTCCTTTTAGTACATCTCCCAGGTTAAAACCGATAATCTCCGGAATACGATTGGCTTGTTTACGGTTAATATAGCCCATATTCAAATAGGCATCTTCTTTTACTCCATTTGCTTTGTCAATCAATTGTTTCAACGTCAATCCTGATTCAAGCGCATAAGCCCCCGGACGATTAACAGAACCTGTAATATCAACCCGGTTATCAAATTTCTTGGAAATGGGAGAAACATAATACGAATCACCGGATTGCAATTTGAAAACAGACAATTGATTTTCAGCAACATCAACTACCATTTGACCTTTATCCGTCAAACGAAAAGCAGTTACGATTGATTTATAGGCATTATCATTATATCCACCTGCAAAGCGTATCAATTGTTGAATCGTTTCACCGGGCAGCGCTTCAAACATTCCTTCACGCTTTATGGCTCCCCTTATTTTTACACGCACTTTATAAGGTTCAATTTTAATCACGTCTTCATCCTGAAGCCCTATATTACCGGTTAAAGCACCATCCAACAAAAAGCCGTACACATCAACAGTTGCAACCACTTTATTGTGTCTTACCACTTTAATATCGCGCATAGAACCAATAGAATCAGGGCCTCCGCAAGCATAGAGGGCATTGAATGCAGTGGCTAATGATGGCAAGGTATACGTACCGGGACGAACAGCCTGTCCTACAACCGTTACCCGGATACTCCGGATACGTCCAAGTGAAACATTGATCTGAGCTCCGGGATAAATGCCGGATAGTCTGCTTTTAATACTTCTGGTCGCATTTTCAATGGTTTGACCGCTGACTTTTACAGGACTGATATTGGGTATTCGGATAAAACCCTCAGGGCTTACTTTGATTTTGTAGTTAGCCTCATATTGTCCTGAAATATCGATAATAAGTTCATCGTACGTTCCTAAAATGTAGTTAGAAGGAGTCGGGATATTCAGATTGGGTTCAAATGTAAGATTTTGTCCGCTAAACAGGTATGAACCAAAAACACCACCTGAAAAGGCCGTTTTATTTTTAGCTCCTTTATTATTAGTAGAAGTGTTTTCTTTTTTCGTATCAATGCCCTTTTGATTTGTCTGATCAGGATTATCAGCATTATCAGTATTGTCAGCATCGTTTACCACGCTTCTTTCTTTAACATTATCCTGCGTTGTATTCGTAACAGCAGCACCGTTACCTGCTTTATACTTTTTGTAAGCAGCCATTTGATCGGGAGTTAGCTTGCTTAGGTCCTGAGCTACCAGACTACCTACCATTAATAAGGTTAGCAAAACAAATTTAATTTTCTTCATAAATATTTGTTGAATATATTTTCTTATTTCAATGTCGTTTAAGTAATGGGAGCAATTAAATATCGCATTTTAAATCCAATAAAATAGAACGCTGATTTACGCTGATTTGGCGGATCTAAAACGGATCTAATTCCAACAAGTTGGAATTGATTTGTGTACTATCATCAACTCCAACTTGTTGGAGTTAAATCCTCCCGATAGCTATCGGGATAAAATCATATTTATTAAAAGAATCCGCTCTAATTCCGTCAAACCGGAATGTACCATCCGCTTGATCAGCGTAAATCAGCGTTCTAATCTTTATTAAATGCGACAATATATCCTTTTTCTTACTTAAGTCTCACAAAGTTAAGTCACTAAGTTTCACAAAGGGTACTTTTAATACAAAAATTTTAAATTAAACGTCATTGTATCTAATTTCCTTTTTTGATATATCAATTAATGTTCCCGCTTTTACACAATGATGTTCGTCACTCCCATAAGAAGAGTAACGATTGATTTAATGATATATTCTATTAATTCAAGCCTTTCCCGATAAATATCTGGTAATTAAGCCTGTATATTTTATTTTTGTCTGTCGGCTGTTGTCAATATAGCCATAATCTACCGA
>Ga0302215_10002222_pt1 | contig 13472 bp, 14 predicted proteins | sample II_Fen_N3_1_FD_194580 | JGI IMG/M metagenome (GOLD analysis project Ga0302215, IMG submission 194580) | Peat permafrost microbial communities from Stordalen Mire near Abisko, Sweden - II_Fen_N3_1 | ecosystem: Environmental > Terrestrial > Soil > Wetlands > Permafrost | place: Sweden: Abisko... | reverse complement strand
CGTAACCGCTCAGTGATCCCCTCTGTCTATCGTGATCCTCAGCGGCTATTTTGTGCGATTTTCCAATTGTACGGCGTCAGATCGTCGCATTGAGCTCCGTCAGGGCGCATCCTCACGCGCAAGAGGACATCTGCGAAGTATGCCACGGGATCGATGTCCAGCATCCTGCAGGTACCGACCAGCGAGATCAGTAGCGCTGCACGCTCGGCGCCGTCTTCCGATCCAGCAAAGAGCCAGTTCTTGCGTCCGATGGCGATGGGACGGATGGCTCTTTCAATGACGTTGTTGTCCAGGTCGGTGCGGGCATGGCTCAGGTACAGCGTAAGCCGTGGTCCCTGGCTGTGGAGATATCCGATGGCCGTTCCGAGCTTTCCCTTGGGCAGCGCGTCGATGCGCGCCTGATGGTTCCATTCCTGCAGGTACTTGATCCAGCGTCCGACCCACTTCCTGCGGCGATCCACGACGATCTCGTCGATCCTGTCCTGTGACAGATTCTGTCCATATCGTGCCGTGCGACGGCAGAGGTCCGACACGAAGGTATCCACCCTCTGGTGCGCCTTGTAGAGGTGGCCGATGAGCTTGAGCGGCTTGTCTGCGGCAGGCTCCCCGACCTGACGGGCCTCGTGGAACTTGCGGCGCACATGCGCCCAGCAGGCTGCGTGGACCACGCCGGGACGTTCCTTGAGCAGGTTCTCGTAGGCCCCATAGCCGTCGCTCATGACGCTGCCGGTCATGACATCTTTCAGCAACCGTCCGGCCACAGCGTGTTGGCGGCCGTCGGCATGGAGGAAAGACACGCCAATGGGTGTTCCATCCGCAACTCGACCCAGCATGGCCCACAGGTAGTCCGTGCTTGCCTTGCCCGATCCGAACTTGTCCTTCTCCCCGCGCTGCACCTTCAAGGTGGTTTCGTCCACGTGCAGCCATCCGCTTTGCCTGATCTCTTGTTCCAAGGCCCGATGGATCGGCCCCAGCAGCTCGAAGGCCGCAGCAATCCACCCGACCATGGTCGACTCGGCCACGTCCACACCCCAGCGCTTGAACTGGGAAGCGATTCGGTACAGCGGCAGGTGGTCCATGTACTTGGAAAGCACGATCCACACCACAAGCTCCACGCTGGGGATGCCTTTGTCGATCACGCACACGGCTGGCTCGGCCTGGGTCACGCCTTCTTCGGTGCACTTGCGGCAGGCGTACTTGGGACGGCGATAGCGGCGCACCACGAAGCGGGGCTGGACCAGATGCAGCTCCTCGCGGGTGTCCTCGCCGATGTGCACACGCGGCTGGCTGCAGCAGGGGCAGGTCTTCTCCGACTCCGGAACATCCAGCACGATCTCCTCGCGAGGAAGATCCTCAGGAAGCTCCGAACGCCCGTGTCCCACTTTCGGGAGCGACTTGCGATCATGCGCTGGCACATGGATCTTCTCAGGTGCCGAGATGGACAAATCCTGTCCGAACAGATCCTGCCCGAGGGCCACCTGGGCATCCCAGCCGGGAGGAAGCTTCTCCGTCTTGTGGCCGAACATCTGACGGCGGAACCAATCCATCTGTTGACGAAGAAGGCGATTCTCAGCAGCAAGCGAGGTGATCTGCGCCTGAAGGGCATCCACGCTGGACTTCTCCATGGTGACAGATTTTGTCACGCCGATCGCGGATGTGCTCGACTTCGCCACGGGGTCAAGATACCCGAAGACCGGCATCATTGCAGGGGTTTTCCGAAGAGGAATCCGTCTGCTTCAATCGGAAGCGTCGATAGCGGCGCGCACCCTTTACCTCGATGCCTTCAAGGATCATGGCAAGCTCCACCGAGCTGATCGGCCCCTGCCGGTCACCGCAATGGAAGCGCCCCCGTTCCAGGCGCTTGTGCCAGATGGCAAAGCCGCTTGCGTCCCACCACAGGGCCTTCACCTGGTCCCGGCGCCGATTGAAGAACACGAACACCTGCCCGGAAGTCGGATCCTCGCCGAGATGCGCGCGGCACATCCCCGACAGGCCGTCGAAGGACTTGCGCATGTCGGCACACTCGCGGCTCACGAATACCCGAAGATTCGAGGGGCTCAGCACGAACGCGCCTGTGTTGAAGGTGACTCCTCAAGCCACTCGATCTCGAGCTCGACGAAGCCAGGGGATGGCGCTGATGCGATTCGTGCCAGGCGACCGTGAAGAAGACGCCGAAGGTCACGCAGCATCGAATCGTAAAGTGCAAGATTGTCCATCGCCAACTCCTGAAGGTGAAGGCGGAAAGGTCAGATCAAGAGCGCTGGACAAGCAGAGGGGATCACCGATGGGTTACTTTGCAACAGCTTTAGACATGTTATCTCTTTTTGTTCAGTTTTTATAGGTGGCTAATGAGCATAATTGTTATTTGCTGCGGTGTTGTGATCTAAATGCCTAACGTATGATTCCCGAATTTTGTTGCTGATTCCCTCGGAGATGTCTCTAACGCCACCTCATCACCGGCCCGAAGGGTCGGCATTACAATAGGGAGGTGCCGGTGGATGGGTATTGTTAGGTGGATTAATTATCGATAACTTATAACGTGATGGCTCAATGTGAAGCACATGATGGTTCAATTTTTCTGTTAAGTTTTTTATAATGCATAGCTTGGGATTGTTTTCAACATCAACAACAAGTGCAAGATGAAAACATTTTTCCATTTTTATAGCAGCTTTATATTCATTAGATGTCAGTTCGATGTTAGAAAATTTACTCATCACTGTACTTTTTACTTCTATGCCAATAAGTGTGCCATTTGGATCTGTATATTCAATATCGTAACCCGGCGTGATGTTTTCTTTAGCTAGCCAGCGAAGGCTATTGGGTTTCATGGAAACATACTCGCGGAGATAGTTTATGACAAATAATTCTCCAGTATCCCCGATTTCTTTATTTCGATTTGGATCTACAATTTGTGAGTTATTTTGTTCTGATTTTGTGAACAAATCATCAAAATTTACTAATGCACCACTTTTTTCAGTCTTCAATTCCCCTCTGTAGTTAATGGACTGAAGTGCGGCATTTAACTCGATTTCAAATTTTTCTTTTGTTGATTCTGAAAAATCTATGTCAATACTTTTTGTTGAAAGCGTTTTCATTTTGTTTTCGCTCATAATTTCGTTAATTAAAGCAAAACAACCTAATAATTTTGAAAATCCGATATTTATGTAGTGCCTATTGGATAGATTACGAATTTCGCTATTGATTTTTTCTAGGAGTTCAGGGAATTGAGGATCAAGAAAACCTAAATAGTCTTGACATATTTGATTGATACTTTCCTTTGATGTGAAATCATCTAAGGAAACGGCTTCTTCAATTTGAGATGTTTTCGAAAAATAATTATTTACAGGATTAATTTCGAAATCGATATATTTTGTTGAGTCAAGAATGTCGCCGCCGGCACCATTGTAGATGGTTATTGGGCTTTGTGTTACGTAGACCTTTTCAAGGATACAGAAATTGTATTCGGTATTTGGCGCATCGTTCGCGCTCCATCTTTCATTTACGTAGCTAATAATATTGGTGTCATAATCGAGAAAATTAATATTGTCATCGAAAAATCTAGATGGAGGCAGACTAAACTTCTGCGATATACGACAAATTTCAGTCACTTCATTAGATTTTCCTCGAAATGAGATGTATCCTGTTTTTGTCTTTATTCTTTTATTATATGTGTCAGTATTTGGGCACGCATAAATTTTAAATTTTCTTGTTCCGGTAATCCAAATGCTCGCAGGGACTGTCTTTGATTTTATGATCACTTATTGTCCTTTACTGTATTTCGCCTCGCAGATGCACCTAACGCCCCACCTTCACTGGCCCGAAAGGTCCAGTGTCAAAACGGGAAGGTGCCAGTGGAAGTGGCGTGTTAGCTACATTTGTAGCTCCGTTGCTGGGTTACGCGGAAGTGATTGCTGCTAAATATATTCTTTTTTGTCTTTGGCTGCTAATTTTCCAGATTTTTGTTGCTGGATTTTCATTTATGAATCAAAACAGGTTTAGGTTGCGAATTGATCAATCAAGACAGATTTCAAAAGACATTATTTACGACAGATTGAAGCAATCACTTCACCTATCTATTTCATCGAGCCGAAGGCTTCTTCTTGGTCTAATTTTTGCGCCTCCGCTGAGGTTAGACATTAGCAAAACCTTGCCGACAGAATCACAACGAATATTCATGGAATTCTATCAAGACGGCCTTTACAACAGTTTCTAAAAACGGTATTTTTTTGCTAATTGAAAGTTGCTGATATTTTCAGCAGGACAGTTTCTGGTATATATATCCGTTTACTAATCAAATCATCTATTCTTTATGTTATACAATTTCACTAGACATATTAATCGCGAAGCACTGGAATTGCGGATATGAATTTCCCATCAGCAAAGATCAGTGTGCGAGTACGAAGCTGAATGTTCTTGTCCGAACTCTTTGTAGCGCCAATAAATTTATTAAATTTTCTCGTTTGTCTAAAAAATACAGTTGTATCGAATTTCTGATCAATCAATATTCCTTCATAAAACTCCAAGTCTTTGTTTTGCGAGTCAATCTGATCAATCACATATTTGAAATCATTTATTTTTTCATTCCTTGTGTGAATAATAAAGGCTAGAGCAATAATTACAACAAATTGAAATGTGATGATCAAAAAACATATTCGATGTCGCATTTTTTTGTAAAGCATCATTTATTCCTTTCGGCAAAATGTTTTTTTGCTGTTTTGCACCCGCCTGGAAGGTCTAGCTAACGCCACCTCATCACCGGCCCGAAGGGTCGGCATTACAACGTGGAGGTGCCGGTGGATGGGTCTTGTTAGGCAGATCACACATTCGGCACACTGTATTCTGCTTCGAACCGAAGGCTTTTTACGGCTTGGTTGCTCATTTTCTGTTGCTTTCTACATGGAATTCTAGGCAACTATTTCCTGTTGTTCAAAATCTATGATTTTTTGCTGGAATTTGTATTAAAATTATTTGTTGCTGATTTCGATTTTTGCATTTTAGATATCGTTATTGATCGCAGTAATTTTCCAAAATTCTTTCCCGTGATTATTTTGTGTATTAAACCATAGTTTGCCGTTTCCAAGCATGATTCCACTCGAAAGATGCGTCAGATTTTGCGCATCAGTAAATATGAGTTTTGAAAATCTCTGGTTGAATATTTGTTTGGCATTAATGATGAATGCTTCTGAATTTCGTATTTCGGTTCTTTTTCCATTGATAATCACAAAAATCGGATATTTTATCATTTTTGATATTTGTTTGTGGTCGTTTGAATCTAGTGATATTAAAAGCCTTCCATAGAATACATCAAATTCTTTTGCATTTTTCCGGTATAAACACATTCTGTCTTTGAATTCGCTTCCGCCGAATATTAATTGACAAGAATTTTGAGAATTTGCTCCTATCGCAAGGAGGAATATCCACAATGCTGTTGCAATATATTTTTTCATGAGTCTTCTTCTAGAATTGATTGATATTTGCTTTATATCTATTTACATCACTGCTGTGCAAACATTTCATACCGATATCATCATTTCCAAAACAATTTCGCTATAATTTACCGCGCTATTAGATTTTGGCTTGGGCTTAAATTCATCCAAAATATAGGATACTGCGACTGTAGATCCTATTTGAAATAATTTCCAATCGTCGCTTTCGTGTGCATAAATTGATTCCATAATGGTTTTTCCGTTTTCCAACCTAAGAGTAAAGCTATTTATTTCATGTCCCCATCTTGAGTCTTGTCCAGCAAAGATTAAATTTTGAATGTTTCCGATAATGCGATTAATTTTCAGGTTGCCATTACGAATATTTTCCCACCATTCTTTTGATCCATAAAGCCCAAAATTTCCTTTAAGCCCTAGAAATGGTTTATCTGAATTCAGCGACATTGCTTGTACAGCATTCACATAATCGCGGTTCTCATTGATTTCTTTTGCGAGATCAAAAACGCGTTTCATCTTTTTGGGAAATGATTTCGGGTCAAAGTACATATATTTCTCCTTTATACCAAATCATTGAGTCGAATGCCGATTTTGATAAGAATCAGAAAACGCGAATTTACAATACTATAGCGTTGATAAATATATTTATGCTGCGCAAATCAGCCCCGCAGGTGTGCCTAACGCCCAAGTTCACCGGGCCGAAGCAACGATATTCCACCGGGGAGGTCCCGGTGGAACTTGATTGTTAGGTTAAATCTGTGAATATATCGCCGTGCATTTTTCAGAATTCTGGAATAATGTTACTATGTAATTTGATTTATAATCATCATTGATGATTTTAATCATCTTGAGAATTATTGCATTTAGCGCCATTGCATTAACTTCATGTTCCATTAAATTTTCTGACATTGTTTTTCGAACAGTTGATGCCAAATTCTTGAAGTATATCTGCTTTATTAAAACGCTACCCGATTCAGAAATGCTTTCAATCTTAGATAATTCCGGATTTTCTCTTCTGATTTCTTTTACGCATTCCGGAATTATTGCATCAATTTTCAATGACAGTATTCGCGTATTAATGAGCAGAAATGCGTTTGTCGAGTCATTGAATATTGTTTTATATTGAGAACCATCAGGATTTTGAAATTTTCCAATTTCTTTTCTGAATAATGCGGCGAAACCCGGACGACTTGATGTAATCACTAATGCTTCAATCGCATTTTCAATATTGATGTATTTTTCACCTTCTAATTTTGCTTCATCACGTTTTATGACATATGAGTACCCTGATAAAGCCAGCTGATGCTGTAGATTAATTTGAACTGGGTCTTGAGAAATGAAATCTCTAGGCAATATGCTGTTCTGAGTGTTATTGTATTTAGTGATTTCACTTTTAAGTGATTCATTGTTTGTGCCTGTTTCTATTACTCTTAAAAACACAGACACATTGTCTAGGTTTATTCCTTTACTGCCTGATTTTCCAATAGTACTGTATGTCTGAGCTCCATTTACTATGCTTGCATTATTAGCTTTGAAAATTCCAAAATCACGCTTGTTGCCGTTTTCTGGTGTTTTTTGAATTTCATCACATATAATTGTTATGCCGTTATTGTAATACCAGAACAGCTCGGGTTTTTCAGCGATTGTAGTTGATATGGTAGCATTGACTGGAGTCGTACCGAGTGATTTACGAATATTGTCTTTGAATAATAGATCATTATGCTTATTCCACCATTCTAGTAGCTTGCTACCTGCTACTTTCCCATAATATGCTGGAACAGGGTCATCGAGCATACCATAATCCTTTAAGAGAAATTCAATATCAATATTTCCCTGACCCATTGCTCTCATTAGGCTATCTACAATCCGTTTTTTTGATAATATATTGAATCGGCAGAATGGGTCATCATCTTCTTCTTCGCCATTTAGATCTTGTAGAAGCTCATTAATCGCATCTTTTGAAGGCTGGGCTATTTCGTCTTTTGATGTATGCGCTAGAATTACATCAAACTTTGTTCCAAATGATTTGATTTTCCCAATTTCACTTTTCTTATTCGTCACTTTTTCGCCGAATTTATGCAACCTACCTTCAATCAAATCGTAGATCCCGGATCTAAAATCTTTGACTTCTGAAGAAGATGGTTCGGAACTTCCATTTTTAATTAATTTCGATTGAACTATAATTAATCTGTTGTTTTTTTCATTGAAGAACAATGCATCAATGCCATTGTCATGGCTGCAATCAGTTACAGCCTGTGCTGCTTCTTCAATTGAACAATTTGCTGCCCAATAAACTGCAAAAGCAGCAATGCAACGCGATTGAATGTGATCGCTGAGATTTTCACCTCTATGCGCTGATAAATCTGTATTATCAATGTGCTTTTCAAACATTTCCTGTAGTTTGCCTACCAATTGCGCGACTTGGATATTCATTTGCATTCTTCTTTCATTTCATTACTATTTTTCGATAACATTATCTTGAACCGCAGGTGTACCAAACCTTCACCATCACCAGTCATATATATGTCAGTAAATAATTTGCGCCTGATTGCGGTGTTAGGGTTTTTTAGAGTGTCTTTATTCGTGTCTATTTTGTTGCGCCCCGCAGGTGAACCTAACGCCCTCTCGTCACCGGGCCGAAGGGTCGGTGCAACAACGGGGAGGTCCCGGTGGACGGAGATTGTTAGGCAACATCAGGTTAAGCAATCAGGATTCAATGCTTCGAGCCGAAGGCTTTAATTTTTGCAATTTTCCCATTTAGTCCCACCAAAATGTTATGTTTTTATTTGTAGTTAATTCTAATTTCATTTGCTGGAGCGATTGTTCAGATGGAACTCCTTCGCTCAATAATTCAAAGTGCTCTGAATTCCAAATTATTGCATCTTTTGATGATTGTTCAATGTTGTTGATTGTTGCGTCTTCAGGCAATATTACTCTGATTGTATCAGGCTTGATATACCATGCTATTATGCCATTTCTTTCTTCCCATACTCGCATTAATGCTGCACAATATTCGCAAGACGGACATTCATTCCATTCGCCAAAATTCAGATACGCTAGAGCTTGCCAATTATATTCAACAGGCACCAAAGCAATGAAATATGTACTTTCGTGAATATCATACGCTAGAGTTTTGTCGATTGATGGATAATTAAACTCATGTTCCGCAGGAGCGCTCTCCGTGTAGTTTTCTATGAGAGCCGAATATTGAGCATCAGAGCGTTCAATTATTTCATTATAACCATGTTGTCGTTCAGTAATTTGCTGTTCCCAATCATCGAATAAGTTTTCTCCACCACCAATGACAATTGGTACAGTGTTTTGATATTTTGATTTAGCTTGATTCAATGCGTCATCATATCCGATATTTGTTACTTTGACGACCTGACAGGGAAACCATATAGGAGCGTCAAATTCAATAATTTCGCTTGCTCTGTTGGTTCCGTCGTCAAATGATGAATTTGGCGGCAAAATGAATTTTCGCTTTGATTTCGATAATTCATCAATGGCAATGGAAGGCAAATAGCAAATGCAGAATCCTTGATCCGCATATTTTGATTCTGTTCCTTGTCCACCCATTTCAATGAACTGATAGGATCCTTCGCAGTATTTGCAAATGATTTTATTTAGCGCAGTTATAAAGCTGTCATTTAGCCAAGATAGATATTGATGATCAAAGCTCATGATTTCTTGGTTTTCATTGATCTTCAATTTGAATTGCCATATATCGCCATCTGTTGAGCTAATTACTTTTCCATCGAAGTGGCTTTTGGCTAATTCTAGCAATTTGGCGAGTAGATTCGCGTAATCTTCCATGCTATCAATTTCTTCCCTATCATACGCTATGCAGAATTCTTGTTTGCTAATTGCAATGAATTCTCGCTGGGCATTTGCGTATTCAGGATCATCATCATAGATCAGTGATTTCAGTGAAATTAGTATATCTGATTCTTCAATTTCAAATTCTGTTGTCTTTGGGACTTGAATTGGGTGCATTTCTTCAAATAATTCATTCTCTTTTTTTTGTTTGAAGTCTGAATAATATTTCATGATAAGGATGTGAAGGATTTTCGCAGCAACTCCTGCTGCAATTATCGCGAATATTATTCCTTCTTCATTTTTCACATTAATCCTCGCTTGATATTTAATTGCATTGTGATGTCGTCAATTTATTTGCAGTTCACGAGGTTTTTCAATTTCATTTTGTGCATGATAGCGGTGTTGGAGATTTTCACATGTCTTTATTCGTGTCTTTTTTGTTGCGCCTCGCAGATGTGCCTAACGCCGCTTCATCACCTGCCCGCAGGTCCGGCATAACAACGGGAAGGTGCAGGTGGATGAGCATTGTTAGGCAGCTGAGCCGCTACAGCGGCTCATGCGTAATTCTCTTTGCTTCGGGCCGAAGACTTCCTGTTTCATTGTCCGTTATTCCCCGTTGTTACATCGCAGTTGGTCAGCTGCTGATCCGCTACAGCGGATCATTCGTAATTTTTCATTTGCATCGAGCCGAAGGCTTTTCAGATTTTTGTTCATATTTCGCGATTTCATACTAAATATTTGTTTTCATAAATTGCTATTTGTGATTCTTTTGTCGATAATTTGGAATTAATTCCATTCATGCGCTGTGCTGATTTCGTTTGCATTGATGTATTAACGTGAATTAACATATTGTGATTTATTCAAAATCATGGGCAATCCAGAAATGACAAAAAGCATAAGGCCGTAATTCAAAATAAGTAATGGTTTTTGGATGCTGTCTTTTGATAAAATCCCAGATGCACTTCCACCACGCATAAATCCCACATTATACTTAATCACCATATAAAGGCGGCTATATGCCCAGTTAAAAGCCCAAATATATAAGATGGAAAATGCTAAACCTGCCAAAATACAAATGACTAACGGTGCGTCTTTCGATATCACTGCGACATTTTCTATATTTACAAGTCCCCAAATGAAACTAATTACCAAGATAGCGGAATGATGAAATGCCTTTTCATTGGCGGTAATTTTTTCTAACAAATCATTATTCGCCATTTCAACATACTCTTGTTCTAGGATTTCATTATATTCAATGAATTTTCTATAGATTTTTCTCATTTTCACTTCCAATGCTTTTGAAAATTTCAGATTTAACATTATGTGTTCATGAATTAATCACTGATATCACGTCAAAATTTGCACTAGGTTTTTTTGTTGCTAGAAAGCCTAACGCCCCCTGTTCACCGTTTCGCGCCCACGTCGGCATAACAACGGAAGGCGCGATAACGGTGGAACGGGATTGTTAGGGATGTTGAATTGATGCGGCTTATGAGTGAATATCTGGGTATGGTTGAGATATCATATTCATCATATTCAATACACCGTCTTTTTGCGTTGCAACATCAGTGTTTGAAAGTTTCGAGTCAATGATCATTAGGGCAACGGCTATGAGTAAAGATACAACTACTACAATCCACAATAGCGGAGATATGTATGGTATGGCGGCTGTGAGATCTTTTGTTATTGTAAAAATTGCTACTATAGCTGATGCGGTTACGCCAAACAGTGCGCTTGAAATTCCAGATATTAATTTTGACGGCGGATTTATTTTGCTAATTCCCTGCCGAATTGATAGCCATTGATCTTTTGAAACAGGGAAGGCAATCACTCTTGAAGGGACGGCTAAATTGCCTTGAATTGAAAATTGATTTGCCTCACTCATGGATTAGCTCCGCTTCCAAAATTTCCAACAATTTTCATTGCATTAAATATGTGCGTATTTCCACAAGTATTGCAAGCTACAGTAATTAGTGGTTGAACCGGTCCGCCAACAACCAAATTCCCATTCTCAAATTCTGATAACTGCCAAACGCGGTCTGAAATTGCCCAATTTGATGCGCCACATATACCACATACTTTGACGCGCCATGATGCATTCAGTTTCGTCATCATTTCTTGCTGCTGCTGCGGATTAAGTTGCATCATTCACCTCGCGATTTTTTTGTGTGGATTCTTCGTATTCCTTCAGAGTTATGCCATCTGAATTTTTCCAGGCAACTCTTCCATTTGCACTACCTCCATGAATAACGCCAGCCGCAAGGCTTGGGCTATTAAATTCATGGTTTTTCAAAAATTCATAATGTTTACCCTTTTCTGAAAGGATATTTTTGTCGATTAAATCTTTTCGAATTCTTGATACAATTTCTGGACATGATGGGCGAAGATCTTTTACGGCAAAGCTGCCAGCAGATACAATAAATCCACTCTCGGATACATACCCTGTTGCTCTTACTTCTTTTATCTCCGTGGAAAATAATTGCTCTTGTGATGCTTTTATTTTTCCGCCAGAAATTGATGTGAATGCCTCAATGCCCATGATTGGAGCTAGGCGAAGTATGTTTTCGAAAAATTCATCCATTTCTGCGCGATCTTCTTCAGGCAATTTCGCGCCAGAAGAATTTGTGTTATCTAGTTTGTATCTCCCTGACTTTTTGGCCTCGCTAATTAATTTGTTTTCAAGATATTTGGTGTGCGACTTTGTTAAGTTTTCATCTTTGCTTACAAAGTATACAGCCTGATTCCAAAACTCTTTTTCCAGATGTTGAAATAGCCTTCCATCAATATTTTCAGTTTCGCCGATGTAAATAACATCCTCGTCAGTTTCGTTTGATTTTCCTACAAGCATATATACGCCAGGTTTTTTTGATTCATCTCTTTTTCTTAGCTCATCTAATTTTGATCGTGGGCCTGCAACACTTTTCCCACTCCAATTAGAAAGCTGAGCCGTTCGCAGGCCTTTTGGATCGCCTGTTATCAGAAAAAGTTTAATTGTAGAGGGTTTCATCTTGACTCTCACTATTGCTTATGATTGTAGAACGTAATATACGGAATATGTTCTTGGCTTTTTGCCTCGCAGATGTCCCTAACGCCCCTTGGTCACCGGGCCGAAGGGTCGGTATAACAATGGGGAGGTCCCGGTGGACCAGGCTTGTTAGCCAACCTCAATACGACGGGTGAACATTTTTGCTTCGAGCCGAAGGCTTTTCTTTTTCTGTATTAAAAATGGCCAGTCATGCGACCGGCCACTGATTCATCTACGCAACATCACGAAGTCTTCCATTTGCGTATTTATGTATTAGACTTCCAATCAATGTTTGATATGGAATTCCTTCTTGAGCGGCAATAAATTTTATTGATGATAAGTCGTGATTATTTATTCTAATATTGATGCTTTTGTCTTTTTTCATGGCATCTTTTGCTGCTGATAACAATTCCGCGCTTGGAGCTTCAATTTCAATAGTGCCTGCGCTCATTGCTGCAAAAATTTCTTGTTCTTCGTCATCAAGAACGAGGTTGTTGAATTTTGTGGTATCCATTTATTCCCCCCTGTACTTTTTGTGCGCTTTTCGATTTGGAATAATGGTTTTGAGAAAAATGTCATTTCCGTCAATTACATAGGGCACGCCGAATGTGTAATCTTTTACATGAATAATTAGCATTCGTTGATTTGGGTATTTTTCTGAATTAGGGTGTACAGTATCTGAGATTACATATCCTTGGCATATGGCTTCAATAATCTCTTCAAAAGAGATTCCTCTAGTTTCTAGTAAAAGTCGATTTTTTGCGAAATCCCAGCGGAACATGCCTAGAATCTACGCTCATGTATACGGAAAGTCAATACATCGGCGCAGTTTTTTTCCAAGTAGAATTACCTAATCTCTTCATCGAGCGAAGGCTTTTTGGCCTGATTTTCGCGCTTCCGCTGAGATTTGACATCAAAGTGAGCTTGCAGACAGAGTGTGGCGATTATTCATGGAATTTTTACACATTTACACTTCTGGTGAATTAATTGCTGTCATTGATTTAATTTTTCGTGTCTTTATTCGTGTCTGTTTTGCAGCTCTGCACCCGCCGGGTAGGTCTGGCTAACGCCCTCTCGTCACCGGCCCGAAGGGTCGGCATTAACAACGAGGAGGTGCCGGTGGACGGAGCTTGTTAGGCAGATCAAACGTATGATGATGTACGACCTTATGCATCGAGCTGAAGGCT
>Ga0302215_10002221_pt1 | contig 13481 bp, 12 predicted proteins | sample II_Fen_N3_1_FD_194580 | JGI IMG/M metagenome (GOLD analysis project Ga0302215, IMG submission 194580) | Peat permafrost microbial communities from Stordalen Mire near Abisko, Sweden - II_Fen_N3_1 | ecosystem: Environmental > Terrestrial > Soil > Wetlands > Permafrost | place: Sweden: Abisko... | reverse complement strand
GGATACGACGAGGTCAACTGGAACCTCGGCTGCCCCTACCCCATGGTGACGAACAAAGGACTTGGTTCAGGGTTACTTCCACATCCTGACCGGATAAAAGCAATCCTTGAAGCCTCGTTGCCACAGGTAAGCTGTAAGGTTTCGGTAAAAATGCGGACCGGATTGCAATCGCACGATGAGATCTTTCAGATCATTGATGCGGTGAATGAGTTTCCGCTGAGCGAAATCATACTTCATCCGAGGTTTGGCAAACAACTTTACCGCGGCGAGGCAGATGAAAACGTGTTTACAGAAGTGCATAAAAAGCTGAACCACTCACTCGTTTATAACGGTGACATTGAATCAGCTGAAAATATCAATCGCCTGAGCCTTCTTTTCGGAGACATCACAACCTGGATGATTGGCCGTGGAATACTTAAGAATCCGTTCCTTCCGCTTCTTCTTAAAGGTGGTTCTTTACCTGAAGTTGAATCGCGTGCGATCATCATGCGAAATTTCCACAACGAAATATTCCTCAAATATTCGAATTTCCTGAATGGCAGCAGCCATATCCTCATGCGAATGGAAAAATTCTGGAGCTACTTTAGTTTCGCTTTCCCTGATCAGCACAAAACTTTCAAACGGATTAAAAAAGCATCTAACCTTGTCAAATACGAAGCAGCCGTTAATGAAAACTTTCAAAGACTAAGAGAACATGAAGAAGACGAACGCGGCCCGAATTCTTGACCGGCTTAAAATCAGTTACGAACTTATCGAATATGAAGTCGACGAATCGGACTTAAGTGCGGTTCACCTGGCTGCAACGGCCGGTGTTCCAATCGAGAAAGTTTATAAAACACTCGTTTTGGAGGGAGATAAAACCGGCCATTTTGTATGCGTTGTTCAGGGAGGCGATGAGATCGACCTAAAGAAAGCAGCATTGGCCAGTGCCAACAAAAAGGTGGCGATGATTCCTATGAAAGAGCTTGAACCGTTAACCGGCTACATCAGGGGCGGATGTTCGCCACTCGGAATGAAGAAAAACTTCCCCGTTTACATCGATAAATCTGCTTTTGACCAGCCTACTATCTATATAAGCGCCGGCGTAAGGGGAATGCAGATCAAGCTGACTCCAACTGATTTAGTGATCGCCTGCAAGGCAAATAAGGCAGAAATCGCACACGAAAAGGATAAGGGTTAAGGCATGGGTCCTTTTTAACCTTGCGGCTTTAACCTTTCGTTCTTAGGTCTTTTTTACCTGCGAAGCATAAATGTCGGCAAGGGTAAGATTTTCCGTATCGTCGAGCCACACGTGGAGCGAGTTAGCAAGCTTTTCGGCCCTTTCGGGCTCCAGTGGCTTAAACTCGTACTGCGTTATCAACCTTCCTTTTCGGAGAAGTGCCTCGTCAATATTCTTAATATGGGTATTGAATGTTGCCACAATTTGTATATTGAGACAATCGCTTAGCAGGCCATCGGTAATATTGAGGATATTCGAAACAGCCTGGTTATTCTGACCATCCTCCCTGCTACGCAACACGTTTTCGGCATCTTCCACAAATAAGACACAGTTGGGATTGTCCATTAAAAAGGGAATAAAGCCCGGGTCTGAAAGCATTTCTGTCAGGTTGGGCGGGACAAATATTTTATTTTTATTCAGCACATTAATCAGGTAACGGATGTAGGTCGTTTTTCCGGTTCCCGGTTTACCATGCAGAAGTACGAGCCCTTTCCCTTTGTCGAGTGCCAGTGCTAAATAAATTGTATCGTGAATTTTCCTAAATCCGCTGTTATAATTTAGCTCAAAATCGATCACCGGATTAGGAATCGTAAACTCCTGGGTGTTGAACCCGCCTGGACCATGATACAATAATCCGAGTGTTCCACTTTCGTTGTGTTGGACATGCTTGTCGGAAACAAATAAGAGAACCTCTGTCGGGTCGTGTATCCCCTCTTTATAAAAGAGGATAGCAGTAGCCTGCATACTCATATCTTTTTGGGCCAGTATTCCATCGCAAAGCAACAGAAACATGCCATCTTCAATTTCGATAAGTGCCTCGGTAATGCATTCGCACATTTGTTCACGTTCAAACACGCGTAACATATCGGGCCACAAACGATCCTCTCCGTCATAATCTGTAAAGTTTTTAAAGGTCCACCTAATTTTGAAATCCTCGTTTTCTAACAGATCATCAATATAAATGCGTCCGATAAAACAAACATCGGGAACAGTGTTGTATTTTTCGGCGTACCATTTCGAGATGGGGAATCGGGAGTAAAGATTATTGGCTCCGCCATAAAAATCTTTCATACTGTTTCCGAAAAAATTATTCTGACTACCATCGCTTCCTGTCGGGTTGTCTATTTTCGTTTGGATATTCATTTCTCTTGGGGGATTTCTTTTAATATACGTGATTACCTTCTCCATATTGTAAACCGATTGGCCCTTAACAAAATCGGTAAGACCAAAATGGTCTTTAATGTGCCGGATACACTGATCATCGACTTCATAGCCCAGTTCCTTCAATTTTTCCGGTAAATTATAATTGTTTACCGAATTGACGCACACTATAGCTCTCTCCAGATCGATAGTTGAGAAGCCTTTTTCCTTAAAACTGGAGTAATCGGGGCAATGGAGAGAGAGAAAATCGAGATAGTTGTCGTCGATATCATAGCCAAGTTCTTTTAACTTAGCCTGCAAATTACATTGAGTGGTCGAATTTAGAAATGCAATCACCTTTTCCAGGTCGTAGCAAAATTTTCCGTCGGTAAATTCACGCGGAAAGTATTTCACCCATCCGGGCTCAATTTCGTAACCACGTTCTCTAAGCTTATCCGTTAGTTTGAAAGCAGCCAAATCATCGAGAAATTGTACCACTTCTTGTAAATTGTAATACCACACTTCCTCTACTTTCCCATCCTTTAACATTCCTTCCCTGCGACAGTATCCCTGATTTCCGATAGGAATATACCGAATAAGTCCGGGATCAATCTCGTAACCCATCAGACTGAGCTTTTCTTTCAATTCAGACCCTCTAATCTGAAACGAATCATCCTCTCTCATATTATTTCTTTTAAATTAGTCTTTACGATCGGTATTGCGTCATCCGACATTCAATTAGCTGGTCGCAATCATCTCTTCATGAATGCTTCTTCAAATTTCGAATTAAAATATTGGAATCGCAAATAATTGGCTGAATATAAATGGAACCAGGCGGAGGAAATGACGCACAGATAGAGATCTATTATCTGCTGATCGCGAAAAGGAGAAAACCAATCCACAAAAAGCCGGAAATCACTGATAAGTAGCTTTTTTGCACAAATCAATAAACAGTTTGACCCGTTCGGGCGACACATCCGCCTGAATGATATGCGCCAGTGAAAACATATAACCCCCTCCTTTTCCCAGGATGGTGATCTTCCCGGTAATGCCGCGTTCAAATTATTACACTATTTGACAATTATTTTTGAAGTTTCAATTCCCAATCCGGAAGCTTTCGCGGTTAGCGTCATCTCACCTGTTTTTCCTGTCGGGCGCACGATGACAAGGCAACGGCCACGAAAAGTTGTACAGGTCGGCGATTTAAAGCTTCGCATATCTGACGGATTGGCACTACCAATTGCAGCCGTTTTCCCTACGCCCCAAATTGCAAAGGTTACGGGCAGGTCACCATCAGGAACCAGGTTTCCGGCATCATCAGTCAGTTCAACCATCACATAAGACAGATCGTTCCGGTCCGTGTTGATCGTTGCCCGGTCAGGCGTTAAACGTATTTTTGATGCGGCGCCGGTTGTTTTCAATATTTTTGTGCCGAGCACGGTCGTATCCCTCAAGCCAATCGCTTTCAGTTCTCCGGCTTCGTAAGGTACTTCGAAGATTGCCGTTAATTTGGTTTCATTTGATACAGGAAGTGTACCGATCACTTTTCCGTTCAGTTCAAGCCTTACAGATGGGTAGTTTGAATAAACCGAGACCGACATTTTTTTGCCTTCAGCTCCTTTCCAGTTCCACGACTGTCGTTCGTCGGGCCAGCCCCACATACTAACGGTTTCTACCTCTCCGGTTGGAATGGGGGCGTGAACTGCTATTTCAAGATTGCTGATTCCCCAAACTATGTCGCGGTAGTACGACTGATCTTTCTTGAAACCGCAAATATCGATATCGCCGCAATATGCATTGAACCATGGCCACGGCAGTGTAAATGCTTTCGACTCCGTCGGACCCGTTACTGCATGACCAATGGCCGATTCACCCAGGTAATCGAAGGCTGTCCATACAAAATCACCGATCACATAAGGCTCATCCTTCACCATCTGCCAGTTTTCAAAAGCCTCTTTCGGAAACGATTCGGTTCCGGCCATCACCCTATCGGGATAAAGCTCATGATCGGACTCGTACATTTTCCACTGGTAGTTATATCCGCCGATATCCAGGCCAGCAAACGCAGGAGCAGTATCTTTCCAGCCCCTCCCTTTTTGATCCCAGAATGCACAAATAGCTTCCGTTACCGGACGTGTTGTATCGAGATCTTTAACCGTTTTTACGAGTCGTGACCTGATTTCAAGTCCTGATGAATCGGCCCTTTCGGGGATTTCATTTCCAATGCTCCACATGATAACGGACGGATGGTTCCGGTCGCGAAGGATCATCGACTCAAGATCCCTGGCATGCCAGTCCTTGAAAAACCTGTGATAATCCTGCAGGTTCTTGGGCTTTTCCCACATATCGAAAGCTTCATCAATCACAAATACGCCCAGGCGGTCGCAGGCCTCAAGAAACTGTCGCGATGGCGGATTGTGGCTGGTACGAATCGCGTTGTAACCGAATTTTTTCATCAGTTCCACACGGCGTTCTTCAGCACGGTCGATCGTAGCAGCACCCAATATTCCATTGTCGTGATGCATACAACCACCTTTGAGCAACATGTTTTCACCATTTAGCAGAAACCCTCTCTTTGCATCAAAACTGATTGATCTGATTCCGAAAGTCGTAGTCGTCTGGTCGAATGTTGCATCACGAAACTTTACTGTAACGACAGCGCTGTACAGCGACGGAGAAACGGGCGACCATAACAAAGGTTTTGCAACTGAAAGATTTTGTGTGACAATTTTCTTCTCGCCCGAAACAATCCGCTCAAGCTTTTCATCGGTGGCCACCTTTTCTCCTTTAGGATTCAGAAGTGTGGTCACAATATGTACCTGCTGATTTTTTCCCGAATTGTTTTCAATCGTTGACTCCATTTTAACCGTAGCCTTCTCCTTCGAAACTTCAGGTGTTGTTATAAAAGTTCCCCATTGCGAAAGATGTACTTTGTTAGTTGTTATCAGTTCTACATGGCGGTAAATACCCGATCCGCTGTACCATCTGCTGTTCTTACCCTGGTTTGTCACCTTTACGGCAATCACGTTTTTCTGGCCCGGAGGATTCAAAAACGGGGTGATATCATAGCTAAACGGGGTATATCCATAAGGATGAAAACCAGCATTTTTTCCGTTGACCCACACCTCGCTCTCCATATAGACCCCATCGAAAAGGATAGAGATTATTTTATCTTTTGAATTTAAATCGAGCGTAAACGATTTCCGGTACCAACCGATTCCGCCCATTACATGACCTGTTGCACCGCCACCCTGGCTTTCGGATGAAAACGGGCCAATTTGCAGGACGCTATCTATGGGCGCCCGGTCTTCGATGCTCCAATCGTGCGGAAGATCGAGTGAACGCCATTGCGAATCATCAAAAGCGGGAGTTGCTGATCCCGCAACATCACCAAGGTTGAATTTCCAGTCCGAATCGAAAAGTTGCGAACGACTGGTGGGATCAAAAGTTGAAACTGAACATGCCATCAACAGGGATGACAGGACGAATCCGGAAAAAAGAAAGGCCGTGATTCGGAATAAAATTCCAACAGATTTGTAAATACTTAATTTCATAGTTTAGCCTGTTTAATTCTGTTAATATCCGGATGCCTGTCCGTCCTTTCTTGATTCGGAGGCACCGTAGTAAACTTTATTCTTTGCATCGTACATGATCGCCTGGTAACCGCCGTAACCGCCAAGATCGTACTGAATGGTATGCCCTTTTTGCATCAGTGCACGGATCGTTTCGTAACTGATGCCACTTTCAAGACAAACAATTCCGGCATCCATCATCTTCTCTCCTGTGGGTTCTGACGATCCGAAGTGCTGAATACGTGGGGCGTCACCGGCCTCCTGTAGACTCATCCCAAAATCAATCAGGTTGACCACGATCTGAACATGTCCCTGTGGCTGCATAGCGCCGCCCATCACGCCAAAACTCACCCATGGCTGTCCGTCTTTCGTAATAAATGCGGGAATGATCGTCTGGAATGGACGCTTGCCAGGCTCATAAGTATTGACATGGTTCTCCTCCAGCGTAAACATCTCTCCGCGATCCTGCAGAACGAAACCTAACTTGTCGGGCGTCATGCCACTACCCATTCCGCGATAGTTGCTCTGAATTAAGGAGATCATATTGCCCGCCTCATCCGCGACGGTGAGATAAATTGTATTTCCATGTTCAGGGTTTCCGGGCAGTTGTCTTTTTGAAGACCGGTTCATATCAATTAACTTACGACGCTCATCACCATATTCTTTCGAGATCAGCTGTTTGATCGGAAGCTGATTAAAAGCAGGATCGGCATAGAACTTCGCCCTGTCTTCGAATGCCAGTTTCTTCGCCTCAACAAACAGGTGTATATATTCAGCGCTACCGAATCCCATCGATTTCACATCAAACCCTTCCATGATATTCAGCATTTGCAGTGCGGCAATTCCCTGGCTATTCGGCGGAAGTTCCCAGACATCATATCCACGGTAATTGGAAGAGACGGGGTCAACCCACTCCGAATGATGAGCGGCCATGTCTTCATACGAAAGGTATCCCCCATTCTTTTTCATATAGGCATCGATCGTTTTGGCAATATCACCTTTGTAAAATGCATCTCTTCCGCCATCTGCTATTTTTTGAAGCGTATTTGCCAGATAGGGGTTTTTAAAGATTTCACCTTTCTTCGGAGATTTGCCATCGGGCATATAGGTCTCTTTAAAGTTTGGGAATTGCTGTAGAGATCTTGAATTTGAGGCCATGTAATAGGCGATCACCTCACTAACCGGAAATCCATCGCGGGCATAGTTGATAGCTCCCGACAGAATTTGTTTCATCGGCAGTATGCCAAATTTTTTGTGCAGTTCGAACCAGCCATCCACACATCCGGGCACTGAAACGGGAAGCGGTCCAAGCGAAGGGATCGATTTTATTCCCTTGCTCAGCAGTATCTCCCGTGTTAAAGACTTCGGCGACCGGCCACTCGCGTTTAATCCGTACAATTTCTTTGTCCGGGCATCCCAAACGATCGCAAACAGGTCACCGCCTATACCGGAACCGGTAGGTTCCATCAGTCCAAGGACAGCGTCGGCAGCAATAGCCGCATCAATGGCACTGCCTCCGGCTTTTAACACATCAATGGCTGTTTGAGTCGCCAAAGGCTGACTTGTGCAAGCCATCCCATGTTGCGCAATCACTTCAGAACGTGTAGCAAATGCCCTGCCGGTAATCCGATCCTGTGCAAAAAGATGAGGCGTTACAAAAAGACAAACGATAAGAGCTGAAACTATTTTCATTGGCTGTTTTTCTTTAAAATCAAAAATACGCTTAATATCCAACTATTCCCTAATCAGTCATTTGTTTTTGCCGAAGTAAAACATATATTTGTTGGTATTAACAATTGCATCAATTCGCTCAATTTATAAGGACCTCCAGAGCGAAGAAAGAGGTAATGTTTCAATAACACAAACCGGCTGAAATCACAAGATCAATTTAATTACTAACAAAATATCAATACCTTAGAATTATGACAACATCGCGTCGGACATTTCTTAAAAACAGCGCTGTTCTTATTGCCGGAACAGCTCTTTTGTCGAAAACATCGTTTGCAGCGCCAAAACCCAACGAAATTCTGGGACTTCAACTCTACTCTGTCCGGGATGATATGAAAAAAGACCCGATCGGAACGCTAACGCAACTGGCCAAAATGGGATATAAAAATGTTGAACATGCCAACTATATCAACAGGAAGTTCTATGGTTATACAGCAGCTGAGTTTAAAAAAATTCTGGATGATCTGGGATTGAAAATGCCAAGCGGTCATACTGTAATGGGCAAAAATCATTGGGATGCAGAAAAGAAAGTGTTCTCTGATTCCTGGAAATATACGATAGAAGATGCAGGTTACATGGGTCAAAAGTATGTGATCAGTCCATCTATGGAAGAAAGTATGCGAACCACCTACGACGACATGTTGCGCTACATGGAGGTATTCAACAAATGTGGTGAACTATGTCAAAAAATGGGAATGAAATTTGGATATCACAACCACTCTTTCGAATTCAGCGAAAAACTGAACGACATTAAAGTGTTCGATATCATGATGAAGAACATGGATCCTAAACTCGTTATAATGCAGCTGGATATTGGTAATATGTACATTGCCGGAGCCAAAGCGCTTGACATTTTAGGTCAATATCCCGGAAGGTTCGAAATGCTGCATGTTAAAGATGAAATTGCTGTAAATACACCCGAGAAATATGATAGTGCTATTTTGGGAAAAGGAATCATTCCTACAAAAGAGGCCATCGATCTTGGCCGAAAGATAGGTGGCACAACTGTCTTTATCATTGAACAGGAGTCTTATCAAAACGCGACTGCTCTTGAATCAGTGAAAGAAGACCTCGAGGTAATGAAAAAATGGGGTTATTAATTTTCTGCTTAAATCATTTCAAAAACCAAAATATGGTAAAGACTATACTTTTAGTTTTATTGGTCTCGTTTTCCCTCACGGGATTTTCCCAAAAAAAGGAGATGTTGTTTAACGGCAAAGACCTCAAAGGGTGGACCATCTTTGTATCAGACTCAACTATCAAACCTGCATCCTTCTTCTATGTAAAGGATGGTGTGATCGAAACACCCGGAGTACCAACCGGCTATCTGCGAACCAAAAAGGAATATGCGAACTATCGTCTGCATGTCGAATGGCGTTATCCTGAAAAACCGATCAATAGCGGTGTATTCATTCATACCGTGGGTCCCGACAAGATTTGGCCAAGGCATTACCAATGTCAGTTAAAACACCTCTTTGCCGGTGATTTTATTATACAGGACGTTGGACTAAAAGCAACTGTCAGAGATACAGTCTATGTTTCGACGGAAAAAGTGAAGCCAATTGCTCCTAAAATGAAACCTTCGAGCGAAAACAAAGCCGGAGAATGGAATAGCTATGATATTGTTTGCAAAGGAAATACGGTTGAAGTAAAAGTAAATGGTGTATTACAAAACTACGCCACCGATTGCAGCGAAGCAAAAGGAGGAATCGGACTACAGGCAGAAGGATCGAAAATTCAGTTCCGAAATATCTGGATCGAAAAGATCAAATAATGAGGATTCGTAATATTCAATAAAATCAGAAAGGCCTCCGGTTTCGGGGGCTTTCTGGTGAAGTAAAGGAAACCTTTACAGTTTGCCAGTTGTTATAAACACAAAAAACGTAACAATGCTTATTGTCATTTCCCCTTCTAAAACACTCGACTTCGAAAACCAAATTACCAATCAGTCGTATACGCAACCTGAATTTATTAAGGAGTCTTCCGTTTTGATCAAACCACTCCGTAAGTTAAGTGTTGATCAGCTGATAGAATTAATGGGAATCAGTCCTAAACTTGCACAGTTGAACCAGGAACGGTACTTTTTATGGCGACCAGAATTCACGCCAGAAGCAGCTCGTCAGGCACTTTACGCTTTTCGGGGAGATGTCTATTTAGGCCTTGATGCAAATTCGCTATTGTCAGCCGACATCGAAGCTGCCCAAAATAAGTTAAGGATTCTATCAGGATTGTATGGTGTGCTCCGACCACTAGACCTCATCAGACCCTACCGCCTTGAGATGGGAATTCAGTTAGAAGTAGGAAATAATCGTAATTTATACCAATTCTGGCAGAAAAAGATAACCGCTAAAATCAGGAAAGATCTTGACATTAGCGGATCGAATCTGCTGATCAATCTTGCTTCGGTAGAGTATTTCAAGTCCGTTGATTCAAAAAAGTTAAAGGCAGAAATTGTCACACCTGAGTTCCGGGAAGCAAAAGAAGGAACCTATAAGATGGTCTCCTTTTTTGCTAAGAAAGCACGAGGTATGATGACTCGTTTTATCCTTCAAAACGGAATTGATGCTGAAGAACAATTGCATGCCTTCGATAGTGATGGATATTGTTACAATGGAAGACTCTCAGAAAAGGGAAGACCGGTGTTTACGAGGGAATAGAATAATTCGTCGGAATCATCAAAATGCTCATCGTCTATTGTTGTAAGGTGAACACCAAACTTATTGGGATTAATATCTCTGAGTTCAGGAATATAGAAAGCTACTTTGCCCGGATCATTTGACACTTCCATCTGGTAGTAGATTTTAGAAAATACTTCTACGTAGTTCATTTGTTTAGTTAAATTCAAGTTGCTTGCTGCAACTTGAATTTAACTACTTTAAGCTATTTTAAAGAGAATCTTATCAAATCGTGGTCTTTGCGACACAATTTATTTTATTTCAGTTTGAGTTTTATTTCGATCAGTTTTATCACGTTCTCAGCATCCTCAGCATTACTCATTGTAATTGTAATGCTTCGAAACTTGTTGCCTGCGGTATTTAAAAATTCATTTTTTATTTTTTCAGGAAGCTCGCTTTGCACAATAAGAGAAGTTGCCTTATCAGCCAGGTAGAAACTTACCCGAAAAGTACCATCGATTATTCCGATCCAAAATATTGTTTTTTTCTTCTTTAAAGTCCGGAAAAGCCAACATTTACCATCATCATAAAACCTCCAAACTTCTGAAATGTCGGAATGATTGTCGTGCAAATAACTAATAATCTTTTGCCAGAAAATCCTTTTATCACCAATTACAGAGAAAATAAATTCGTCGTCTGGCGTTGTAAACCTGTCAGTTAATCCAATTGTTTCCATAATCGGATTATCTAATGCTTGATTGATGTGATTGAATAACTTTCCAGTCCTTTCCTATCTTTTCGTAAACAAACGACCAGAAAAAATTTGCAGTAAAGGTATTGCCATCATTTACTTCGACTTTGGTATCACCAAAAGCTGCTAATAAAACAATACGATCAGATAGGACGGTAATTTTCTCTTTTTGGATGGTAATATGCTGCTTCACTATCCTTTGAGACCTTGCCTTAAGATTATTTATAAGCGAATCATACTGAGCAAAATAAAAACCATTCACAATAAAACCGGCTTGGTGCATATCATCAACACCCCGACTCAACCGATCATATTCGAGGCGCTCAGCCGCAATTATATTATCATGAAACAGTGAATCGACCTGTTCTTCGATCTTTGTTTTTTGCTGATTTGAGATGCTTTGGCCGTTTGAACGTTCATTAAAGCCAAGCAGAAGGAACCCAATCAATGCGAAAGAGAAAGCTTTGGTCATAATATTTAGTTTTAAAATTGGTTGCATTGCTGTTCTATCAGTATGATCTTTCCAGATTTACAGACGCAAGTCAAAAACTTTCAAATTACAATTATTTCCTTTTGTTATCCTTTACCCGAACACGATCATTTTTCTCTTTTTTATTATTATCGCGTTTGACATTTGTTTTTTCGTCACCCCGTCTGTTATAGTTTTTATCCCCTTGTTTGATATTCTTGTCAATTACACTACCACGTCCTCTGTTAGCCTGATTGCTTTGGCGATAAGACCGCTGATTTTCGTCCCCTCTTTTGGGCCGCTCTCCTATTGTTCTTTGTGCTGGTCCACGATATCTTTTCGCATATAGAGTTCTATATTCACGATGCTTATAATAAGGAGCTTCACCATGATAGTCTTTCATTACCACTTTATATCCATCATACAAATCATAGTTTTTGTATCGGCTGGGAAGATATGATCTGCGGACCCATGATCGGCCTTCAAAATAGATGAACATAGAAGTTTGAACATCATAATAGGCTTCCACATAAGGTAAGTAATAATACCGCACATCCGAATAACCTGCAGGACCCCATGGAGGAGGAGCGCCAATATTCAAATGTACCGAAACTTGCGCCTGAGTTGTACTTGCAAAAAACAATACGAATACGAAAACAACAAATTTTAAAAATTTCATCTTAGAACATTTACAGTTTGTAGTAATTCCCCGATGACAAAAATACAATCTAATTTATTCAAAACATACAATAAGAATCGTGATTTTCTCTTTCCCAATGGTCTTTTATACGATATAAATTGAAATACTTTTCCCGATTGAATGTTCAAAGAATCAATCTTATTGACGTATAAAAAATTGTTGAAGATAGGTTTCGAAGTGATCAGCCTCTGGCGTTGACGAGCGATAAGCGATGTATTGATCTGGTCGGACCAGGTAGCATCCGCTATCAACGATACCAAATTGCTTAAAAAGATCGTTAGTATCGGAGGTATACTGAATTATTTCATATGAAAGCATGTGCGCGTATTTTTCAGCAGTCCGACTTATTGCTTCAATGGATGAATGTTTCGAAAAGATGAAAAGGTGAAAGTCGTTACTTTTTACTTTATCTTGAATATTAATCATTTTACCATCCTCCTGATAATTAATATAGGGTAACCTTTCTCCTGGCCTGGGTGCATAAGTTGGAAAACTACCCGTGGATGAATGTTGAGACAACGAGCTTTTACGATACTGAATTCCGATTTCTGAAATTCGACGGAAGAAAAAATGCCGGATAGATTGTTGTTTTACAAGAATTGGCAACAGTAATTGCAGGAAAAAAGGCAGGACATGAACCCGAAATAACTTTGCAAAAAAGCTTCTGCTTGTGACGAGTGTAAACGCACGATCGGTGCCGCGTACAACATTTTTTGCAACAACTACTCTTTCGGAAGAATAGGTATCCAGCAGTGATGATTTTGACTTTCCCTGAATGACCATTGCAAGCTTCCACGCGAGATTATAAGAATCCTGTAAACCTGTATTCATCCCTTGAGCACCCACGGGGCTATGAATATGTGCCGCATCGCCTACCAAAAAACAACGTTTTTGCTGAAACGTTGAAGCATAACGCTCGTTTACGTGAAATACCGAAAACCATTCAGGTTCAGATATTTCAACTTTCATGCGGGCTTTATCAGAGAAACTATTTCTGATATCATCAAAAGTAAGAGGATCTTTGCTTTCCTTATCCATCGAAATTGCGCCATCAATACGCCATCTTCCGCCTGGTAACGGAAAAATTCCGGCCGTTGCCTGATCCGAAAATAAGAAACACAACTGGTCGGGTGATAAATCTCCTTCCGCTTTGCAATCACTGACATACAATGCTGTCGAAAAGGTTTTGCCGATAAAAGGAATTTGCAACTGTTTCCGAACCGTACTGCGAGCGCCATCGGCGGCGATTAAGTACTTTGTTGTGATGAACTCTTCTTGTCCGTCAGA
>Ga0302215_10002218_pt1 | contig 13494 bp, 13 predicted proteins | sample II_Fen_N3_1_FD_194580 | JGI IMG/M metagenome (GOLD analysis project Ga0302215, IMG submission 194580) | Peat permafrost microbial communities from Stordalen Mire near Abisko, Sweden - II_Fen_N3_1 | ecosystem: Environmental > Terrestrial > Soil > Wetlands > Permafrost | place: Sweden: Abisko... | reverse complement strand
ATACACCATAAGGAAAAGCACCCTGATCTACATAATCCAGATTAATATTGTATTGAGCTTTGAAATTAGGGTTGATATTCCAATCCAATTTAGCACGACCACCGGCAGAGGTGATTGCATCGGCAGCTTTTCCATTAAATGAATTAGTAAAAAAACCATTGTCGTGGTTGTAATATCCGCTAACCGAAACACCAAAATTATCATTTATTTTGGCATAATGAGCAGCCTTAACATTTAATAAACCGTAGTTACCACCGGTAAGAGAAACTTTTGTACCCTGATAATTTAGTGGTGATAGTGTATAGATATTTACAATTCCACCTTCAGCATTACGGCCGTATAATGTACCTTGTGAGCCTCTCAGCACTTCAATTTGACTAATATCATAAAAATCAAAATCAAATGTTGATTTTTCAAAATAAGGGACATTATCCACGTATAATCCCATTGATTGACCGCTGTTGCGTGATCCGATACCACGGATATAAGAAGTTGTGGACATTGCTGACCCATAATCGGGGATATAAAAATTAGGAACAATACCACTTAAATCCCTGACATTTGTAATTTGAGCAGTATTAATTAATTTGGAAGTGATAATAGTTGATGATACCGGTGTTTGTTTTGGTGATGTCTCTTTAAGAGAGTTGATAACAACTTCATCAAGTTTAACAATACGGGTAGTATCTACTTGATTTTGGGCCATAGTTAAAAGGCAAAAAGAAATAAGAACAGATAGAATAAGATGCTTTTTCATTTTATTTCAGTTATGTTTAAATAGTGTAAATAGTGATTGAGCCTGAAGATCAGACGCAAATTGACCTCTGAAAACAGTTGTTTGTCAGAAGTGAAATCAATATTCAATTGATTTAGTTATGAAATAAATGCGGGAGGAGGACGAGAAAAATCGACATAACATAGGCCATCCGACTCAAAATAATTCGATTCAGAAGTATTGTTTATTGATTTCTCAATGAAATGTGGGATTGATTGAAATGTCATAGGAACATAATCAATATTAGTTTGAAAATCACTGTAAGTAAGACTGTATGTAAGCTTAGAAGAAGATATTTTATGATAATTGGAACATAAATCAAGGGTAACAATTTGTGTTTGATCAACAACGGAATTATCTGGCTTGTAAACCGTAGTGAATAAACATAAAACGTAACCTAACACCATGAGAATCTCAGGGATAAAAGTTTCAAGTAAACCGTTCTGGAACATTAACATAAGCATGAATAATTTAAAAAGGCTCCATCAAATTTATTTCGTATTGTAAAATAAATTGTCAACTATAATTCTATAATTTCAATAATCGAATCAACCCATTCATCAGAATCATTTAAACTTTCGACCATAACAAGTTCATCACCTCCTAAATGTTCGAATAATCGTCTATAAGTTTTATCAATTTCAACTATTGATTCGAGACAATCGGTTACGAATGAAGGGGCTACTACTAGTATTCTCTTTTTCCCTTCTTTTGCAGCCCTGACTAATTCTTTGTCTGTAAATGGAGTTAGCCAATTCTTAGAAAACCTGGATTGAAAAGTTGTAATATATTTATCTGGAGATATTTTTAATTTTTCAGATAACAAACGGCTATTTTCGAAGCAGTTAGCTTTATAACAGTATTTCCCATGTTCAGGGATTTTATTTTCACAATCACACAACTTGTAATCTACTTCTTGATGTACTTTTTGAATCTGGCTTACCGGTAAACCATGATATGAAAAAATCACCATATCAAAATTTTCTGGTTTATATGAAGCAATTCTATTGGCAAAAACCCTGATATATGATGGATGCGAATAAAACTGAGTGATAAAACGTATTTCCGGTATAATCTCCCATCTACTTAATTCGTTCAAAATAAATTGTTGTACCGATCCGGTGGTAGAAGATGCGTATTGGGGGAAAAGCGGAATAACAATAATTTCACTAAAAAATTCTTTCTTTATTTTGAGTAATGTATGTTTCAATGATGGATTGCCATACCGCATTGCTCCCATCACGATGTATTCATTCTTTAGTTTTAGTTGAAGTTTCGAAACCAGGTTTATCAGATAAAATGATAATGGAGAACCTTTATCAGTCCACAATTCTTTATAAAGGTTTGTTGATTTTTTAACTCTGAAAGGTACAATAATAAGATTAACCAAAATCTTTTGCAATAACCATGGAAGGTCAATAACCCTTCTATCGTTTAAAAATTGCAACAGATATTTACCAACGTGTATTACATCAGGTTTGTCAGGTGTACCAACATTAACTAATAAAATCAGTTTCTTTTTCATTTTTCAGTGAATAAGTAATTCTGACAACTGACAGGCTTGTTTAACCCTGTCGGGCATACCAATCCCATCCCTTATATTCCCTGCTAAAATCAGTCCCGGATAAGTATTTTGAATTTTATCAATTGAAGCCAATCTTTCAACAGAAGTTATATCGTATTGAGGTATGGCATACGGATACCGGAAGATTCTGAATAAATCTGAAGGTTCACTGACACCCATTGTTTCCATGATTTCATCATAAACCAATGATTTAATTTCATTGTCAGATTTATTTATTAATCCAGGATTCTTAACACCACCAAGGAATATTGAAAGTAATGCTCCATTTGCCGGTGCACGGTCGGTAAAAATGGCTGAAGGAAATAAGATTCCAAGGATACCGTGTTTTTCCTTTGAGGGCATAAGACCTCCAAAAGCATCCAATTTAGAGCCATTCCATAATTTATATCCTGCTACTACCTGTACAACACCCGCATAAACAAGTTCAGATAATGGTTTTAGTATATTACCGGGAATAAATGAAAGCATTTGATGCAAGGCATACCCTCCAACTGTTGTTACAACTTTTGATGTATGTAATTCCACTTTTTCGCCATAGGAATTTATATACGAAACATGGTAAATATCTTCAAATGGTTTAACCTGTATTTCTTTACAACTAGTTCTTATTTTATCAGCTCCAATTTCATTATCCAAAGCAATAATTAAATTTTTTAATCCACCTTTTACTGAAAATACTTCACCTGTGGCTTTTTTTTGAAATAGCGACTTAGGTTCACCTTTCTTTTTTATTGCTCCCCTGATAAAACTCATATAGTTTTTCTCGAGTGCATAAAGTTTTGGTAATGCAAACCGTGTAATCAATTTATCAGGATCTCCGGCATAAATACCTGAAATGAATGGATCTACAGCATAATCCAGGTAACTTTTACCCAAACGACGAACAACAAGTTCAGAAATCGTTTCATTGCTATTTGTACCTGCTTTCCGAAATGGCTCTCCTAAAATACGGAATTTATCATAAATACTGAATAAAGGCGTTTTAATGGCAGATATTAATCCTGAAGGCAGGGCATTCCATTTCCCTTTTTTCCAGACATATCGTTTTTTAGATTTTGAATTGGCTGTCTCCAACGTGCATTTTCCATGTAAATCTTCAAATAATAAAGCAAGTTCCGGTGAGGAAAGTACTCCGGTGTTGGGTCCTGTTTCAAAGGTAAAGTTATCCTCTGACAGGGTATTTATTACACCTCCTGTTCTTTTCTGTTCTTCTAATAACAAGAACTTTTTATTTGCTTTTTTAAGGTAATATGCCAATGTTAAACCCGTAAGGCCTGCTCCAATAATTATGACATCATTTGTTTTAGTATCCATTGTTATACTGATTTAGAGTATGTATTACCATTTTGACTGAATCCTTTATCCAACGTAGCAGCAATATTACGTATAAATAATGAACCTTTGTCCGTTACTTCTATTTTATCAGAAGTAGCAACAAGTAATCCATCTTTTATAAATTCATTTAAACTGCCGGATTTAAGGTTTACATTTTCTTTTATTCTGTTTTCAGTCATCTTTAATCTCTGAGCTATACTGGACCATATGATTTTTTTGTTACACATCAACTCGGTAATTATTTCACGCGTAATCATTTGTTCTTCAGATAAAATATAGCCTTTGTCCAAAGGAAGTTCATTCTTTTCAACAGCATGAATATAGTCATTTATGTCCTTTATATTCTGGGAATACCCCATTTTCAACTGACTTATTGAAGAAACTCCAAAAGCATAAACTTCACTTGTTGTGCGTCTAGTGCAATATCCTTGAAAATTTCGGTGCAGTTGATGATTTTTTAATGCAATATTAAGTTCGTCTTCGGGCAAAACATAATGATCCAGACCAATTGAAATGTAGCCTGCATTTATTAGAATATCATGAGCGGCAAGAAACATTTTCATTTTTTCATCGGCTCCCGGCAGTCCTTTCTTTTCCAGGATTAACTGATGTTTTTTTACCCAGGGGACATGCGCATAAGAAAAAGTGACTAACCTGTCTGGTCTGAGCTTAACTGCCTCCTGAATGGTTTCGGAAAATGATTCAATGGTTTGACCCGGTAAGCCATAAATAAAATCGAGGTTGACTGATATGTCCTTTCTGTTTTCTTTTAAATAATTGATAAGTTCCTTAACAGGAAGTTTAGAAGGATCACGGTTTACAAATTTAAGGATTGCTGAGTCGAAATCCTGAATACCAAGACTAAAGCGGTTGAATCCAGCAGCTTTCAAAGAATCAATATAGTCATGGTCCAAATGGGCAGGGTTACATTCTATGGCAATTTCAGGGGAATCAATCAGTTTAAAATTACTGAAAATAAATTCATTTATTTCTTTTAATTGTTCAGCACTTAAAGAATTTGGTGTACCTCCACCAAAATGAATCTGAGACACGAGTCGATTTTTATCAAGTTTCCTGAACACCATTTCCATCTCCCTTTTTAAAGCTTTCAAATAAGGTTTTACCGATTCGCCCCTTCCCATGACACTTGCATTGCAACCACAGTAATAACAAATTTTCTGACAGAAAGGAATATGAACATAAATAGCAATATGTTCAGGTTTATCTATATCTGATAGTTTCAACAATTCAAAATAGTTATTTTCAGTAAACCCATCTTTAAAATAATTTGCCGGAGGGTAACTTGTATAACGGGGTACAGGAACATCATATTTTTCCAGTATAATTTTAGATATTTCCATTTTCTTTATATTTAGGTAGTCCATAAAATAATATAACAAACGTAAAGAGGCAAAGCAAAACTTCTATTCCAAATAATCCTGTATAGCCAATGAGATCACCGATTTTTCCACTTAAAACAGCTATAATCAAACTGCTCAAATGAGTCAATACAATTTGAATAGTAAAGTCTGTACCTTCACGACCCACGCGAACTTTGTCCATCGAAATGGTATAAATGGCAACAGTTGAAAAGCCATAAGAGCTCCATAAAAGGCCTATGGCTAAATACAAAACAGCGACAGAAGGTACAGAATGAGAAATAAACCAGAAGGTTGTTGCAGCCAGGAAACTCAAAGATAAGAAGATATACATCGATTTTATCCGTCCAATCTTTTTAATAATAAAACCACCGCTAAATGCTGACAAGGCTGCAATTGAAGTGCCAAACAAACCGGACATTAATGCTATTTCCTTGATATTATAGCCAAGATCGACCAGGAATGGCTTCAACATGGTTAGAATTCCAATACTTCCTGCGTAAAAAAACACAAGAATTAAAATGTGTTTATGCCTTCCTTTTTCAAAAAGAAAAAGATAAATGTCCCTTAGAGTTACCCTTGGTTTTTTTGTTCTTTCAATTGGGATTGGTTTTCTGTATAACATAAGAGGAACCAATGCAAAAGCAACAAAAGCAGCTAATAGAAACAACAAATTAGACCAACCGAAATAATGGTACGCTATCAAAAGAACACCTGTACCTAAAAATGTACCCATAAAACTTCCGGCCGATTGCATACTGTTACCAATACCTCTTTCAGATGGCTTTAAAGACAATATAGCAAAAATATCAACAGCAATGTCTTGTGTAGCAGAAACCAAAAAAGCCAGCACCATTAAAATAATTATCAGTTTAAAATCCGTTTGCAAATTAAACATCCCGATGCAAAGAATCACAATAGCATAAAACAATTCTGAAATAATAATCCAACTTCTCAATTGGTGTGTAGTTTTGGTTTTATTATCGATAATCGGAGCCCAAAGAAATTTTAAAATCCAGGGAAGTTTTGTCAATTGCAACAATCCAATTGATCCAAGAGAGTAATTTCCCTGTCGCATTATTACCGGTACAACTGTCGAGAAAAAACTCATGGGAATTGACTGGGCTATATACAAACTAAAAAGTACAGGGAACTTATGCCAGTTTTTTTCTTGTATCATTATGAATTACAGATTTAAAGTTAAATTAACGCCTATTTGCATTGGTTTGTTCATTTGAACAAATTTCTTACCTAACGATTCAAAATAAAAAGTTTGATATTGAGCCATCAATAAATTATTACCCCAAATATCGATTTGCATTGATTTGTGAATAAAAGATACTCTTCCATCGATTACTCCATAGAAATCCTGTTTATGTATATTTGATTCATCCCAGTAAATTGAACCAGTCCCCCTGTATAATGCGTTTATTTTTATTTTATCAAGAATAGTTGAATGTTTAATTTCAAATATCTTTCCTGCCTGAAAAGCAATTGTATGCATTGGAACAAAAGGAATGTATTTGCCATTGTAATTTATCTTTGCATTATATGGATCTATGTACGATAGAAAAGTTGCGTTCGTATAACCATAAGTAATCATGAGATCTACATTTTTAATAAACTTTGCTACAATTGAAGTTTCCAATCCCTTACTTAATGAATGACCTGCATTTTTAAGCATAGTACCCCTGCCGCTCGGGACAGTTTGGGAGATTTGCTGATTAGTCCAGTCAATATAAAAAACAGCCAGATCAGCGTATACCATATTATTAAACAAATTGGTTTTAATCCCGGCTTCATAATTCCAGCTAAATTCGGGTTTAAAGTTAAGATCTTCCGGACGTTCGAATAAAGTATTAAAACCTCCGGTTTTATATCCCCTTGATACTAAAGCATAAAAATTATTGCCTTTATACTTATAACTAAGAGATAATTTAGGCAATAATTCAAATGATTTTAAACCAGGATAAATTGTATCGGTTAAATTTGTGATTTTATTTGCAAATTTTTTATCATAATTATAAGATAACAAATCTTTTTCAGAATCAACTCTGACTCCACCTGTCAGGTTAAGATTTTTTATAATAAAATTGGGAATTGAAGATTGATGAAATAAAGCATAACCCATTATATGGTGGTCATACTTTTTAAACAGTTCTGTTTTAGTAGTATAAGTATTCACGTCATCATCTTCATTGAACTGCTGGTTAAAGCCGAAAGCACCAAATAACCAGTTAAATTTCTCATTTCCTTTCGAACGAAGTATCAGCTCCTGAGAAAACATATTCTGTATTTGCCTTTGTACCACAAAATAAACTGAATCTTTAGTGAAATCCTGATCAATTGCCTGATTACCATCTAAGTATTGATAGGATGTTGAGGAAATAAAGTCGTAATTTGGAGCTTTATAGTTCAATACCAAAGCATCAGAAAAAAGTGTTCTGTTATATGTACTGTTTTGGTTATAACTTATTGGTTGCGCTTTTTTTGTTGAATCATTATATTGTGCATATGGATAACCTCCTTGATAGCTTTTTTCGAAGTTTGCGATATTTTCTATAGTAAATCTATCCGAAAGTTTCCATATAAGCCTGTTTCGAAATCCATATGAATCAAGCTTATCAACAGTTTTGTTCAAATATCTGTTCATATAAAAACCATCATTATGAAGATAATTAACTGCCAGAGAATAACCAAAAACATTATTCAATTTGCGATAAAATCCTCCGTTAATACCATAAACTCCGTAAGATCCACTCATTAGGGTAAAATTGGTTCCTTGAAAGTCCATAGGTGATTTAGTGAGAATATTAATAATCCCTCCCATGGTATTTCTGCCATATTGAGTACCCTGAGGTCCACGAAGTACTTCAAAACGTTCAATATCGAAAAAATCAAAGTTAAATGAAGCCTTCTCAAAGTATGGGACATGATCAACATATAAACCTACTGAGGGAGAATTAACTCTCGAGCCAATGCCTCTTATGAATACCGGTGATGTAAGTTTTGATCCATAGTCTGGCATAAATAAATTAGGAATGATTACTGAAAGTTTGTTTAATGTATTGATTCCATTTTCTTTGATGACCTTTGAATTAATAATTGAAACTGAAGCCGGAATCTCTTTTAGTGTTGAATTATCCTTTGAAGCTTTAACTATTACTTCTTCTAATGTATCCTGATGTTGAATTGTACTAATTGTCAACATATCTGGTTCCTGCGCGTAAATGCAAGTAAATCCTGAAAATAATAATAATATTAAACCGTATAAAATCTTATTCATCATATTATTCATATTATAAGCATCGTAAAATTAATTGTATAAACCAGATTTCAAATTAATTTAGAATCCTGGTTCAAAATTACATTTCTGATAATTAGAGTTTTAATAAACATATTAATAGTTTATTTTTTTATTCAACAGTTTTACGAATTTAATTTTTTTTTGAAATATGTGTGGCAATAAGCAGGCAAAAAACTAAAGGGGATCAATATCAATTAAGTACAATCTGAATTTGCTTAAATTGATTAATATTGAATCCCACCCTAAAGCAATTGCTGAATAGATGTTAAACCTAAAATGGAAAGTCTTTGTTATGAAATAAATGCGGGAGGAGGACGAGAAAAATCGACATAGCATAGGCCATCCGACTCAGAATAATTCGATTCAGAAGTATTGTTTATTGATTTCTCAATGAAATAGGTAAGAATTTGATCTGTATCTGCATTCGGTTCAAGGGTTTGAAAATCCTGAAAAGATACCTGATACGAGGAGATTTGTTTTTGTTGTTCAACTGATGCTACAATAACAATATTGGAGATTTGATCATTCGTTGAATTGTCAGCCTTATAACCTGAAGTAAATAAGCACAGAACGTACCCTAACACCATGAGAATCTCAGGGATAAAAGTAACCAGTAAACCGTTCTGAAACATCAACATAAGCCAATAGAAAAAATAAATAAGAGCCTCTCATGGGACTCGAACCCGCGACCTATTCATTACGAATGAATTGCTCTACCAACTGAGCTAAAGAGGCAAATAGATTTACTATTTTAAAAATATGCTTTTTACAATTTTTAAATGCGGCACAAATATAGTCTTTTTTTAGTTTTAAGATTGAGTTTCAGATAAAAAAATTCACTTTTTTTAAAATCTTACAAGTTTTAAATTGAATATTGTATCTTTGTATATTGACTAAAATAATATATATGGACTCATTCTTTACTATCGCTTGTTCAACTGAAGGCATTTACAAAGAAAAGGGAAGTAAATTTCTATCCTTTTCTTTCCCTGTTGAAGATGCTGAACAAGTAAAAGAGTTGGTAAAAACATTCAAAAAAAATTATTACGATGCCCGCCATGTGTGCTATGGATATATGTTGGGGGCTGAAAGGAAAGAATGGCGTGCCAATGATGATGGTGAACCATCGGGTACAGCAGGCAGACCGATTCTTGGTCAAATCAATTCGAGAGAGCTTACCAACATCCTGGTCATCGTTGTTCGTTATTTTGGAGGCATACTATTAGGGACAGGCGGGTTGGCTATTGCCTACAAAGAAGCAACTGCCAATGCACTCGATCAGGCTGACATCATAGAGAAAACTGTAAATTGCGAAATTACTATCCATTTTGAATACTCCATTATGAATAGTGTTATGCGATTAGTCAAAGAATCAACTGCGGTAATACTTGAACAAAGCTATGTAAATGAATGCTTTATGAAACTTTCGATTCGAAAACAGGATATTTCAACGCTTACTAGTAAAATGGAAAAGATAATTGGAGTGGTGATAGATAAAGGATAATAATAAAGAATCATAAATATTAATCTCTAAAATTGAATTACAAATAATGTACGTAAATTTGTACAAAATACAGTACGACGAAATACTTTCAACTATGATAACAACATCAATTTCAGATTTTAGAAAAGACATCAAAAGTTATTTTGATAAAGTAACTGATAATTTTGAAACCTTGATAATCAATCGGGGAAAAGATAACGGAATAGTCATAATTTCATTAGATGAATATAATTCTTTAATTGAAACACATCACGAACTTTCTTCAAAATCAAATGAAAAAAGACTTGATTCGGCAATTGAGAAATTAAAGAACGGAAAATCATTCTCTAAAGAATTGATGAAATAATGAAGTACATTTTTGTTGATGAATCCTGGGAAGATTATCTGTATTGGCTAGCAACCGATAAAAAGATACTGAAGAAGATCAATGATTTGCTAAAAGACATTTCCAGAAATACTTTTTCAGGAATTGGCAAACCCGAAGCCTTAAAGTTTAAGTACAAAGGGTTTTGGTCGCGTAGAATTAATGAAGAACACAGTTTGATTTATCAGGTAAGAGATAACGAAATACTGATTGCAAAATGCAGATTTCATTATGATTGAATAAATGGAATTTCAGTTATATTATACCAATAAAATCAACTATCTTTGTACTCAGAAATGAAAACGAGAAACTATAAATATTTTTTCGAACAAAGCAACTCACAGCAAACCGGTTGCATAGAAAAGTTGCCTCTATGAAATTCAAGAAAACCAATATAAATCTCGTTCGGATTTGTGTTGGTTTTTTTGTTAGCCACTAAATTAACAAAGTGGAATAAAAATTTAATGTGTATTTTAATTTTATAAATAACAAGAAATTAAAAACTTAGTCTTAAAGCACCACTTAGGAGCCGGGAGGCTGGATTTATTTAATCTACCATGAGCAATAAAAGTTTAGTATCAATTTCAGATTACAGCAAAGAAGAGATTCTGGCAATCCTTGATTCGGCAGCGGAATTTGAAGCAAATCCGAACCGGAAAATACTGGATGGAAAAGTAATTGCTACCCTGTTTTTTGAACCATCTACCCGTACCCGTCTTAGTTTCGAAACAGCAGTCATACGATTGGGCGGATCTATTATCGGGTTTTCGGATGCAGCTACCAGCAGTTCATCGAAAGGTGAAACACTAAACGATACCATTCACATGGTGAGTTGCTATGCCGATGCCATTGTAATGCGTCATCCCCTGGAAGGAGCAGCCCGCTATGCAGCTGAAGTGTCACCTGTACCAATCATTAATGCCGGTGATGGTTCTAATCAGCACCCATCACAAACATTACTTGACTTGTATTCAATTTTCAAAACACAGGGAACACTTGAGAACCTGAATATATGTGTGGTAGGAGACTTAAAGTATGGAAGGACTGTACATTCACTGATAATGGCCATGTCGCACTTTCACCCTACGTTTAAATTTATAGCACCTAATGAATTGAGAATCCCTGATGAATACAAGGTCTTTTGTGTCAAGCATGATATTCCGTTTACTGAAGTAACCGAACTGAATGACAACTTCAATGACGCAGATATTTTGTATATGACCAGAGTGCAGAAAGAACGGTTTCTGGATTTAATGGAATATGAATTGGTAAAAAACGTTTATACACTCAAAAACGTTATGCTTGAGAAAACAAAATCAAATTTGCGAATACTTCACCCACTTCCACGTGTGAATGAAATTGATCCGGATGTTGATGGAAATGAAAAAGCGTACTATTTCCGTCAGGCTCAAAATGGATTGTATATTCGTCAGGCTATTGTGAGTAAAGTGCTGGAAGCGTAATTAGGAGTGAGGAGTGAGTTTTTAAGAGGTAAGGAGTAAGAGGTAAGAGGTAAGGAAAAAGAGAAGTTGGTAGTTGGTAGTTGGTAAAAAGAAGAGTAAGTAAAAGAGTAAAGAAATTTAAGGACGATACAAGATGAGGAACGAGAGATGAGTAGTAATAAATTCGTGAAATTCGTATAATTCGTGTAATCTTTTTAAATTCGTGTAATTCGTGTAATTCGTATAATTCGTATAATTTGTATAATTCATATATTATGGTAACTGATAAAAAACTTAAAGTAGCTGCATTACGGAATGGTACAGTGATAGATCATATTCCATCTGATAAACTATTCAAAGTGGTATCAATTTTACATTTAGATAGCTGTTTGAATCAAATTACATTGGCAAATAACCTTGAAAGTGCAAAAATCGGATCAAAAGGAATTATAAAAATATCAGATCGTGCATTTGCAGAAGATGAGACAAATAAAATAGCGTTGATTGCTCCGAATGCAAAGATAAATATCATACGGGATTATCTGGTCGTTGAAAAGCGATTATTGAAATTACCAAAGGAAATACGTGAAATTGTACAATGCACAAATCCAAATTGTATTACAAATAATCAACCGGTAACAACGCGTTTTCTTGTTTTAAATAATAATGATGAAGTAATGCTGAAATGCCATTATTGCGAACGTGAAGTGAGACGGGACGAAGCACGTATCAAATAATATTAAATTTATTAAAATGAAAGAACCTGTAACAACAAAGAAAACTTTACATCCACTTGAAAGTGATGCCGGAAAAGGACATGTATCCTGGAAACCGGGGACTTTAATTTATCCTTTACCGGCAGTACTAATCTCGTGCGGAAGCAATGAAGAAGAATATAATTTACTTACCATCAGTTGGGTGGGGACAATCTGTACTAATCCACCCATGTGTTATATTTCAGTACGTCCCGAACGTCATTCGTATGATATCATTAAAAAAAATATGGAATTCGTTATAAACCTAACCAATGAAGATATGGCCTACGCCACAGATTGGTGTGGTGTTCGCAGCGGGAAAAACCATAATAAATTTGTTGAAATGAATCTTACTCCGGCAAAATCGGAATTTATTAATGCTCCTATAGTAAAGGAATCTCCTTTAAGTATAGAATGTCGGGTAAAAGAAATTGTGAAACTAGGTTCGCACGATATGTTTATAGCTGATGTAGTCAATATTCAGGCTGACAAACGGTATATTGATCCGGTAACCGGTGAATTTAAACTGTTTGAATCTAAATTAATAGCCTATTCTCACGGACATTACAATAAACTTGGAGATGAAATAGGTAAATTTGGCTGGAGTGTGAAGAAGAAGAAATAAAAAAGCGACCCCCAACCCCTAAAGGGGGGTAAGAAAAGATAGTTGGGAATAGATTAGATCTCCAACCATTACAGGGGGGTAAGAAAAGATATTGGGAATAGATTAGATCTCCAACCATTACAGGGGGGTAAGAAAAGATATTGGGAATAGATTAGAACCCTAACCTTAAAAGAGGGGTATGGATCCGGATTTTATAAGTATAATTGAATTTAGATAAATTAAGTTCCCCTTTAGGGGTTAGGGGTCATTATGAAACACGAAATAGATCTTTCAACATGGAAACGAAGGGAACACTTTGAAGTCTTTAAAAACTTTGATGAACCATTGTTTGGAATTACCGTTAAAGTTGAATGTTCAAAAGCATATATTAAAGCAAAAATTTCGGGTTATCCTTTTTCGTTGTATTATTTATATTTGTCCCTT
>Ga0302215_10002215_pt1 | contig 13504 bp, 12 predicted proteins | sample II_Fen_N3_1_FD_194580 | JGI IMG/M metagenome (GOLD analysis project Ga0302215, IMG submission 194580) | Peat permafrost microbial communities from Stordalen Mire near Abisko, Sweden - II_Fen_N3_1 | ecosystem: Environmental > Terrestrial > Soil > Wetlands > Permafrost | place: Sweden: Abisko... | reverse complement strand
GGGTAACGTGATGGATAAGTTGACCGACAATCCGTACTTCACCAATCCCATCCCCTCACTAATGGAGATAAAGGCAACTCTAACGAGTTACAATACTTCGTTGGTAAAGGCTGAAAAGGGAAGTACGGAAGACAGGGTGATAAAAAGCAGCTTGCGTGCCAAACTGGAGGACTACATGAAAAACTTAAGCATGTATGTACAAATTACCAGTAAGGGCGACAGCGTAATTATCAGCAGTACCGGATTGGACGTAAACCGGAAGCCTTCGGCAGTGGGACCACTACCAAAGCCCGAAAACGTGATAGTAAAAATGGGCGATAACAAAGGAACAGTGTGGGTAAGCTGTGACTCGATATCGTCGGCCGCCTTTTATGAATTTGATTATGCCGAAGTAACAACCGATGGCATACTTAACTGGATTCATAAAACCTCTACGAAACACAAAATACTGATAGAAGGACTTACCAGCGGAAAACAATATGTGTTCCGGGTAGCAGGTGCAGCTTCCGACCCTTCGCGCGTATGGAGTGATCAGATTTCAAGCTTTGTAATATAAGTTTTTAGCGATAAATAATCAAACGATAAATAGATAGTTACTCCGGCGAAACCGCTCCGAAAATACCCGGGGCGGTTTTTCTGTATTAACTGAAACCCGCACCAATAAAGGGATTTATAAACTGTTTAAAATTTATTTAATTTATGCTTGGAAATGTTATTTCTATTTTGTAGATTTGCAAAATCTTTTTTCTTAATCGTACTATAGAATGAAAAATATCAAGCTCACCCTTACCCTGGTTACCCTTCTGTTTATTACGGGCTTTACACCCGAAAATTCCTTATCCAACGTATATATCTGCACCGGACCAAAATCCAAAGTCTATCACTCCAAAAGCAATTGCCGCGGAATGAATAACTGTAGTGAAAAAATAAAATCGATAACACTTGCTAAAGCTAAGAAAATGGGCAGAAGAGAGTGTAAGATTTGTTGGTGAGGATAGGATTTATAGTTTTTGGAGTAATTAAAATATAAGATATAAATGCGATATATGTTTAGTTAACTGGACGTATACATTTTCAGATAAAGATTATTAGTATTAGCATTCATTGTAAAATAACGACTACAAATTAAAAAGAAACTAACTAAAATCAGATATTATGGCAAACAACAAAATTAAGTATTATCCAGTTGGAAATGGAGATACATCGTTAATCACATTAAAAGACAATTCTACATTCCTTATTGATTGTAACATTCGTGAAGGTGAAAAAGATTCAAATAACAATCAGATCTATAATGTCAAAGAAGATTTGATAAAGAGCATTCAAAAAAGAGATAATAATCCATACGTTGATTTATTTGTTTTATCACATCCTGATCAAGACCATTGCAGAGGTTTTAAAAAGCACTTTTATCATGGAGATCCTACATATTATAATGCAACAAATAGAGAAAATGAAGAAATTATTATTGATGAAATTTGGGTAACATCCCTTCTATTTACACTTGATCAATCTGATGATGCCCATGCAGTCAGAAATGAAGTTAATAGAAGAAAACGGTTAACAGGAGCAGAAAGAGAAAAAAGAGGAAATCGTTTGAGATTAATTGGTTATGACGATGATGAAAAGTTTGAAAATGTAATAACCCATACTCCAGGTAATGAAGTAAATCAAATTAATGATATAACATATTCAAATTTCTCACTTTTTATACACGCTCCATTTAAGAAAGACTTAATCAAAAGTAAAGCTGAAGGAGATAAAAACTCATCAAGTGTAGTATTTCAAGCTAGATTTAAAGATAATGATAATGATCTTGATCATAAAACATTTGCAATATTTGGAGGGGATGCCGATCATTACAAATGGGACAAAATTATTAGTATATCTGAAGGCAATGACAATTCAAAATATTTAAAATGGGATTTGTTTCTTGCACCACATCATTGTTCATGGACATACTTCAACGATGTACCATATGAGAATGAAGGTAATAAATCACCTAAAGATTATTCCTTAAAACTTTTAAAAGAGTATAGAGAAACGAAAGGTAAAATAATTGCCTCTTGTAATAAAGTTATAGATGCAAAACCTAATCCTCCTCATTTTGCTGCAAAAACCGAATATGTAAAAACATTAGATTCATCGGATGATTTTTTTGAATTGGCAACGCTTCCAAAAGAATCAGCTCCTGAACCTATAGAATTTATTATAACAAACAATGGGATTACAAAATCTACAGATAAAGCGAAAGCTGCAATTACTTCTGGTGGAGCAGCAGGAGCGGCAAGTACAGTAGTAAAAAATGGCAAGCATGTTGTATAGTGATGATTTACTATTATATGAGGGTGAAGTATCTCTCTCAATTAAAGAAGCAATTGCAGAGATTCAAGAATTTCTGCAAATTGCCGACATCCAAATTTTTAAGTTCGATGATTTTAATATTGCCATTCCGATAGATTTAGGTATAAATCTACCATCAAAGGGAACGCATGATAGTATTGACATTAGAGCTAATGAACCAGTTTTGATTATTTTTAACCTTAAAAATTATCCAACAAGTTCTCCTAAAATCAAATCCAACAGAAAAGATTTCCCTTCATCAAATTTATCTCATTTATATGCAATACAGAAAGATGCACCTCCCACGCTTTGCCTAGTTAGAGAAAATTTGGATGAATGGTTTGCTAATAAACGAATTTCAGATTTAATTTTAGTTGGTAAACAATGGTTTTCGAAAGCTTCTAATGGATTGCTATCTGAAGATGCAGATGAATTTGAACCAATACGACTTGAAGGATATAGAGGTTATTCAATTTATAATTATATAAAACTGCACAATGTAGTAAAAGATAATAAAAGGTATTTAGATGATTATCCATTCTCATATCAGCTATTTACAACAAAAATAAACAAGTCTTATCCTGCATTTAAACGAATTAATATAAGTTTAACACCACATATATTTCCTGAGACTTATGACATCATTAAAAATTGGAATTTAGAACTATATAAAAAAGACAAAACATTAGAAAATATTGATTTACCACTAATAGGCTTGCTAATCTGGAGTAACTCTGATAATAAAATTAGTTCGTATTCAACGTCATTACCTAAAACATATAGTGAACTAGAAAAATACGCGGAGAAGAATCTAATCTCTATAAAGGAACCAATTGAGAATTATATTAAAGATAATCTAAATGTCAATAATTTTACTTCTTTTATTCCATTGATTATCGCAATTAAAAGACCTAAAAAACTAATTGGATTTGAATCTGATATTGAATTTTTACATTTTGTGATTAATGTTGGAACTGATTCAATTCAAGGGAGCATAATAAGCCCTGAAACAGAAGTTTTTTTTCAAGCACATCGTGAAATAATAAGTAGTAGCTTGGCACAAAAAATAAGTTTAAGGAATAATCAAGAGAAAACGTTATTTATAGGTGCAGGTGCATTAGGTTCAAAACTTCTTTTCCATTTTGCAAGAAGCGGAAATTTCAATTTAATGGCAATTGACAATGATAAGTTTAGTCCACATAATATTGTTAGGCATGACTTATTTATGGAAAGTTCAGGAATTAATAAGGCCAAAGCAGTAATTGATAAAGTAAAAGCATTTTTGGATGATAATAGTTCTTTACAATATAATGAAGGAAATATATTTAATTTAGATAAAGAATTATTACAAAATTACAGTTGGCTAATAGATACAAGTGCTTCATTAAATGTGCAAAACTGGTTAGTCAATAGTAATTTAAATGAGATTCCAAATAGAGCTAGAGCAGAAATAGCTTACAAAGGAAATCTTGGTTTTTTATATATAGAAGGTGAGAACCAAAATCCGAGATTGGATGATTTAGTGAACTATATATATTTTTTAGGTCTAAAAAATATAATAATCTCTGAATGGTTAGTTGAAGAAAACAAAAAAAAGGACGGAAATGATTATGATATTGTTGATATAGGTATTGGTTGCAACTCTCCTACAGTTATAATGTCAAATGATTCAATGTCCTTCCATGCAGCAATATTCTCTAAAATTTTAAATAACGAATTTGACAGAAAGACCATTGAGAAGAGTGGATTTCTCAACATCTCCTATATCTCTATTGATGGTTTTAAGATAGATTCAAGTAGTTATCTTGTTCCAAAGTTAGACGTGTTTCAATGTCAAAACAATTCAGGTTGGGAAATTAGAATTGTAACAGGTGTTTTGGAACGTATGAAGCATGAAGCAAATAAACATAGACGGAATGAAACTGGAGGTGTTTTTATTGGTATTTGTAATTATAAAACAAAGACAATTCATGTTTTTGATACAATAATTGCTCCAGCAGATAGTAAGCACAATCCAGTTTATTTTTATCGGGGAATCGAAAACTTGCCAGAGCAAGTTAAGCAAATCAAAGAAATAACAGGTGGTATGATAGGTTATATTGGCGAATGGCATACACATCCAATGGGTCTTGACTCTTTGAGTGGTATAGATCAACAAGCTGTTAAAGATTTAAAGCCATTAAACGATAAGTATCCAATTCCAACCTTTATTTCCATCTTATCAAAAGACAAATTTTTACCTTTTGTATTCTAAATGTTTCGTTATGTCTAAATACATTATAAGATAAAAAAACAGAACAATGAATTAAATATAGAACAATGAAATTTGACAAATACAATAGAACTGCTAGAATTTATCCATCGATAATTATTCTATTACCTTTCCTTTTGTTTACAATTTACTGTCATATTGACAATTTAAAAGTGGTATTTGAAGATTTATTGAAATTGAAAATTGTAGGGAATATTACTATTTCAATTGTGTTGCTTTACTTTTTAGTTCAAATAAATAGAGCTTTAGGAAAGTTTGTTTTTGAAAAAAGCTTGTTTAAAAATGAACTTGAGATGCCCACAACAAACTTTTTATTATTTTCAAATCAGGAATTTTCAAAAGAATATAAATTACAAATTAGGACTAAAATAAAGAAAGATTTTAAAGTAGAATTGCCAAACGAAAATGAGGAGACAATCGATTTAGAGAATAGTAGAAAAAGAATTGTTGAAACTGTTGGGTTGATTAGACAAAAAGTAAAAGATGGAAGACTCTTACTTCAACATAATATGGAATACGGTTTTTTTAGAAATTTGATTGGAGGTTCTATAATTGCGTTATTAATGTCTGGTTTTGATATTTATTACTTCTTTACCTATAAGGACAATGTATTAGGAGGAATAAGTATTTTATTTGCATTTTGTTTCGCTATCCTTTTGCTTGTACACAAACCAATCATTAACCATTTGGGTAATCAGTATGCCAAACGATTATTCCAAGAATACTTACAGAAATGATAAAAATACCCTTGCTCCCGCGCGATTGCATCGCGTGGGGAAATTGTCTAAACTTTATTTAGCTGATTCATCAAATAAAACAGATATATTGAAAATCTGCTAAATCAATTCATCTGATATAATCGTGGTTCAGACAGTTGAGAGTGAAAGGAATTTAATAAATAATAATACCATATGATGCAATTCGTACGACTGCAAGAGAAAAAAATGAAAATTCTGGTTTTTATATTATTCTCCATTATTCCACTCGTTAGTTCCGGTCAGAATACAACGAATACTCGGTGGATAGATACCAGATTGATAGATAAGGATGTTGCAATGTTTCGATATTTTTTTAATACTTTTCCACTTGATTCGAGCATGAGAGTAACTGATTTAACTACCAGCCTTGAAGGATTTAAAGATGCACCAAAGGATTCGTTAGGGTTAGATGGAATTTTATATAATTGGGGCATATGCGGAGGTACAATTTGTCTAGGGTCAAATGTAGTTACATATAAAGGAAAAATTGCAATGTTTAAAATTATAATTCCAAAAGACATTAAGGAGTTTAATCCTGTTTTTGAGAGAGATAAAACGATTCGAGAAACATTCAAACAGTATTTTAAATTACAGAAATATCCTAATTATTCTAACGATAGTGTTTATGTCTATACGTATAGAAACAACTCAGTATTCGAAAATTACAAAATGCGTGTTGCTCAGTATTTGGGGGAACAAGAAAAGATGGATTTGACTCAATGTAAATTTGAGTACGATTTCCTCAACGATCCGACAGGTAGAACATACCTTTTCAAGACCTATTTTAGAATATGTGATAATTATACACCCTGTATTGCAATAAATAATCTCATAAATGAAAATCGGATTGATTGCATAAGAAATATAATCAGGGGATTTTCTTTACCGGGTCGAATCTATGGTATTGCCGCACTTCTTCAAATGGCTAAAGAAAAGACCTATAAATTGTCTGAAGATGATAAAGAGTTAATTAGAAAGGTTTTGAATTTGAACTTAATTGTAGGAGAAGGAGATGATTTAGTTGTAGTTGGAAAATATAGTGATTGTTTAGGTGCTGATTTATTAAAGCTCATTGATAAATAATCCCGCTAATGAAGATTTGTAATCATGCCAACTGTCTGAACTTTGATTTAGCTGATTCATCAGACAAAACAGATATTCTGAAAATCTGCTAAATCAATTCATCTGATATAATCGTGGTCCAGACAATTGAGAGGGAGAGCTTCTACAACCAAGGAGAGTGTACCGCCAAATGACAATAGACTCAGTAGCTATGGGTCATGCTAGAAAAAATAAAAAACAACAATGATTATGAGACAATGTGACAACTGTGGAACAAACAACAATGAGAATTCAAAATACTGTACAAATTGTGGTTATGAACTACCGAAAAAAACAGTGATTGAAAACCTGGAAACGGAAGCTCCAACCAAACAAAAAGGAAACAGGAAACAAGTGCAAACTTATTTGGGTATTGCTTTTGGATTATTAGTGATGTTTGCTATTCAGCATTTTGTTTTTAATGCCGGCAAGTCGAATATAGATCAGTTATTGACGAAATTTGCCAGTGAGATTAATAAATCATGTCCTATCAACATTGATGCCGAAACCCGGCTGGATAATGCTGTTGCATTGCCGAACAAAACATTTCTTTATAATTATACTTTAGTCAATATAGAAAAGGGGAACGTTGATACCTTACAAATCAAGAGTAGTCTTGTACCTAAAATAGTAAATTTTGTGAAGTCGAGTCCGCAAATGAAAGACATAAAAGCTGAAAAAGTAACCTTCATATATTATTATAAGGACAAAAATTCAGTTTACTTATTTCAAGTGCCTGTAACCCATCAACAATACGAATAAATGCAACCAATGTCTGAACTTTGATTTAGCTGATTCATCAGATAAGAACAGATATTTTTAAAATCTGCTAAATCAATTCATCTGATAGTATCGTGGTCCAGACAATTGAGAGGGAAAGCTTTTTAGTACTGAGAAGCAGGAAGCTTAGTTTAAATCATTACTTACACTACGGTAAACAAAAGAGACAGTAAAATCCACTCCAGCAGGGAAATAATAAAATAAAAAACATTCATCCAAATGAGAAAATTTTTAATCGCATTATCAATTTTATTTGTTAGTTGCAGTCATACTGGACAAAAGCAAAGCACTGCTGTTCAAAACGACTCTATAAAGAATAAGAACGAAAACTTGAGAACCTACACATGGGATGATGAATTGTGTCATTATACATGCAAGTATGACTCAACAATTGTGAGTTATAGGCAGTTGAGAAATTCATACGATTTAGGATTTCAAACAGGCAGATTTGAAATAAGAACTCAAAACGCTGTTTTTGTAATTGGTGATATTGAAAAATTAAATGTTGATTCTTTAGACAATGAATTTAAAATAAAAATTAACGACTTAAAATCATTGGAAGTTATAAATACAAAATACTGGTTGAATTTAAAACAAAAAAAGATTCTTGAACTAACAAAGGTTTATGAACTAACCAGACTTGAAATTCTTGGTTATGCTCATCCAGACGTTTTAAATTATAAAGGTTGTCCAACCGAATGTGAAAAATATATTGTTGGATTAGTGAAAGGTGGTGATGAACTTTTAAAAGTTTGGCTAGCATTCCATGAAGAATTTATTAAACAGCAAAAAAAAGTAAGTTCTAGTGATGAAACTATTGAATTCTTGAACAAAGAATTTTACAAAAAATACAACTCTTTAGATAAACTTGAATATGCTAAAATAGATCTTATTTCATTTGGCTGGTGGAACGCAGTTAATCATACAATTAGTAGAGTGAATACTGATAACTTCGAGACTGAATACAAAAAAAATTTCACCGAAATAAAAGAAGAATGTGATGAATCTGATTAAAAAATTCTCCCCGCTGGCACTAATTTGTAAAGTGTGTCAAATGTCTGAACTTTGATTTATAGAATAAGAAAGGAACTGACCTCACCCTAACCCCCTCGCAAGGAGGGGGATTGGTTTGTAAGGTTAAGAAGTTTATTAGAAATAAAGAGCGATTGAAAATAATATCGGAATAATTGTATTATTGCGGGATTCATTAAATATATATAATCCGCACCAGCGGTTTACTGAAAATAAAAAAATACGAGAAAGGAAAAACATGAGATACTTAACTCTTTTTATATTCATTTGCGCGGTATCATTCGCAGCTTATAGTCAGAATGCATATTTTCAGACCGACAGTATAACTGATTATAATGCTAAAGTTATCGACAACGGATCAATTAAAAATGCAATTCAATGTGTAGTTGAAGAAAATAAAAAAATCAGAATTTATACACCCTATGAAGTAAAGGAGTATGGGCTTGGAAACGGACGGGTTTATATATCGAAATCCATACAGCTTGGCGATAGCGTGAAAAGGGTTTTCTTGCGACAGTTGGTTAAAGAAAAAACTACTTTATATGTGTACAATGGAAAAGGAGTCAAACTATTTTTTATTGAAAAAGACAGTGCTTCATTAATTGAATTATCAAAATATCACAAAGACAATGAAAAAATCAATTTTCGAAGTGATTTATCAAAAATAACAGATAATTGCCTAAATATAAAGGATGCAATAAAATTAGTAAGTTATACAAACAAGTCGTTGTCAAAATTAATTACTTACTATAATGACTGTATTGCCAGTCCTTTTCCATATTTAAAATATGGATTGATATTAGGTTTTGGTGTTCAAGATTTAGAAGCTGTAAGAAATGATGCCTATGCATTTAAAGATTTTGTGAACAACAAATACACGGGAAGCATTTTGCCAGGCGTTTTTATTGACTACCCCATTGCAATGAGTTCCTTTTCGATACATGCAGATGTATATTTCTCCAAATATGGATATTCACTTTCAAAAACTACAAGCTCAAACCACACCGATTTTGTTGCTAATACGACTTCCATTCACGTACCATTACTTGTGAGATATACTTTACCGTTAATGATTCTAAGACCGTTCGTTAATGCCGGATTGTATTACACTTATAATCTACGGAATAGTACTACTGTATATACCACGTTGATTAATCCTGTTTATGAAGAGCTGCAATCAGTTGACACCCATTCGTATATTTCAAAATATAAACTCGGATTTTCAGTAGGTACAGGTGTTGAATATAAACTCAACTATAATCATTCGTTATTTATTGAATTACGATACAACAAACAGTTTGGGTTTTCCTATGATGACGCATTCCATAATAACCAATTCGAATTGTTAACTAGCATCAATATTTAAGCTATGAAGAAACATCTTATAATATTATCAACTATAATTATCATTATTAGCGGTTGTAAAGATGCGGAAATCCAACCGAAAGTAAATCCACTCATAATTACAAAAGAAGTAACCGAGATTGATGCTAATGGTGTAACACTTGGGGCTGAAATTCTAGTTCCTGGAACAGCCAAAATAACAGACTATGGATTTATAGTAAGCGATGGGGCAAATACATTAAAAATAAGCACTTTTGCATCAAATAAATTTACAACAAAAATAATGACCGATCTAAAACCTAAAGTCATTTATAGTTGTAAAGCTTATGTTACCACCAATCAAAAATTAGTATATGGAAATTCCGTTAAGTTTATAAGCCTTGGCTCTACTCCACCAATCATTTTCGATTATAATCCCAAAACAGGTTTTGATGGAGATACTGTGAAGCTAAAAGGTAAATACTTTAGTTCATTTGCGGCTAATAATCAAATATCTGTCAACAATATTGCCGCTAAAATTATCTCGATCACGGATAGTAGCATTGTCTTTATTACCCCATTTCAATCTTTTACGGGTGCAGCAGATATTACGCTTGATGTAAATACTAAGAAAGTTACTTCAACTCAAAAATTCACAATAATAGGGCCTCAAATAAATTCCATTTCATCATTATCGGAAACATCGGGTAAAGTAGTGACAATAACCGGCACAAACTTAATTCGTAATGGCAGTAACACCACGATTAATTTTGGTCAGTACCAAGCCGAGATTTTGAATAAAACAAATAACCGAATAGATGTTGTTGTACCTATACCAACTCCCAATATAATGGTTGATAATTATACAACTTTATATTTTGCAAACGGGTTAAAAACCTTAACCTATCCTTCTACTTTTAAAATTAAAAAATCATGGATAGCTAAAAGCCCACCCCTTTTGTTTGACTGGCCAACATCTTATCAATCAGGTTTCACTTACAATGGGAAAGGGTACCTACATGATGTTAACCATGGGTACATGTATGAATATAATCCTACGACAGACAGTTGGAGACAATATGGAACTACTGCATTCCCTTCGAACATATATTCTAAAAGTTTATATATACCGTCAAACAATCAGGTGTTTAGAGTTGGAGGTGTTGATTACTTGTACAGACCTTTAAATTATTTGTGGACTTATAACCTTGCAGATACTAAATGGACAATGAAGAATAATCTTCCTTTCTCATTTTCGGATGCCAGTTATTTTACTCTGGATAATCAAACCTATATTTTGACCTATGAAGGGCAGCTCTGGCAATGTGATTTTGAAAAGGAACAATATAAGAGATTGAAAGATTTTCCGTCAAAATTTGTAGATTACTTTGTGTCAACCTTTATAGCCAATGGAAATGTATATGCCGTACAATATGGAAAGACCTGGTTGTACGATAAACAAAATGATACCTGGATACCAAAAACTTCAAATAATTTTTCAAAACAGACATATAGTGTTTTTGCACAATGCTTCACATGTAATAATACCGGTTATGTATTGAATAACGGAACCGATTTATACAAGTATGATTATGTCTTTGACAAGTGGATATTTGCTACAAGATTCCCTAGTGTGTGGAGAGGTGAATCTGAAAAAAATATATTTATACTTGGAAATGATGCCTATATTGCCCCTACGTTCACAAATTATTCGTACGATTCACCTCATACGTACGTATATCAGGAATAATCGGTGACAAGAATTATACAAGCAAAGCGAACAAGGTCGAGCAATCCTTTGCTCCCGCTCCATTATATCGTAGGTAAATAGAAAAATCAAACTAAAAAAAGAAACAGATGAAAAATTGCCCCAAATGTAACTCTGAACTTGAAGATTCCTTTGAGATTTGCTGGAATTGTAATTATAGCTTAGCAGACAATAAAGTGGTGGAATTTGAAGAGACGGCTGATAATACAAAGACAAAGAATATAAATTGTATTCGGTGTAATGAACCTCTTGTTTATGCCGGAAATTTTAAATTTCATGAAGGTACGAGATTTGGAATTTTCGGGAATATATTCGAAGCATTCACCAATAGAGAATCATTTGATTTATATGCTTGTCCTACATGTAAGAAAGTTGAGTTTTATTTTCCGGAAGAAAACTAAGAACCCAAATTAAACCGAACAACAGCAAGGCGGAGCCTTCGACCGATGATAATAAATAAAATAACTGCTTTTTATCCTTAATCATTTAAAAGTTATGACTAAACACATATTTTTGGGAATTTTTGCCTGTGCAGTCCTATTGACTTCGTGTGGTACGCTGCAAAATAAATCCTCCAATTTGTCAAGCTATTACAGCAAAGCTCCCGATTTATCGAATGTAGTGTATCAAGGGGGTGATGGTAAATCGATGGAAACTTCGGTGGTAATAAAAAACGCCGGAAATGAAAGAAATGGTATTGCTGCGGAATATGATTATATAGCCAAGAAACACGGAACGAAATTCACAAACTGGAAACCTTCCGGTCAATCGACAAGTTCAACTAACGGAAAGAAGTTTGATATAATCAATATTGTTACTATTCCGGGAAACGAAACCATCGTTTATTATTTCGATATAACTGATTTCTACGGGAAATTCTGAAATATCTACTGAATAAAAAGGGAGAAAACCTCCTTACTCCCGCGCGATTGTATCACGTGGGTAAATAGAAGAATCAAACTAAAAAAGAAACTTATGAAAAATTGTCCAAAATGCAACTCTGAACTTGAAGATTCCTTTGAAATTTGCTGGAATTGTAATTACACCTTACCAGAAGATACCGACAAGGAATCGGCAGATGATTCCAAAAGTGGAAATGAGATAGAAATTGAATGTCTCCGTTGTAAAGTTCCCCTTGTTTTTTCGGGTAATTATAATTTTCAAACAGTATTGAACTTAGGCTTTTTCAACAACAGGGAATCTTTTGATTTATACACTTGCCCTAAATGTAGAAAAGTTGAATTCTTTTCTCCGGAAGAAGACTAAGAACCTTTATTAAACGGAATAAAGTAGCCGACCTCCCCCTAACCCACTCACAAGGCAATGAATTTACAATCATATATCTGTTACTAAAAAATTAATCAAATTTAAATACAAGCATTATGAAAAAACCTACTGCCATTTTAATTCTTTTATTGCTGGCAAATTTCACATTTGCACAAGTACTTACGCTGGATGTATTTAATCCGGTCCCAAGGGTTGGCGACAAGCTACAAGTATATTACAAGTTAGAACCTGAATCGAAGATTAAGCTCGCCAAAAGTACAATTAAACCGGAAGTAACTTGCCGAACTGTTGATAACAGCATTGTCAATGGCCATTTTCAGATGGAGAAAGTGATTGAAAACAAAAAAGAAGTAAAAGTAGGTCCATTCATCGTTGAACTTGATGGAAAACAATACAAATCGGAAAGTCAGGTTTTGAAAGTATCTCCCGAATTACCGAATGTAAATTCAGGTTTATGGGTTCGATTTGTAGAATGTCAGAAGAACTACTATATCATTACCGAAATAAGAACTCCCAATAAACCGGAGGCCAACAATACAGCTTTCAGAATGGTTCCTCTTCCAAAACCGGATTTTATGATAAACACCAAAGCTCTGAAGGAACAGGGAGTACGGTTTATTGAAGCACGAAGTAATATTTCTTCTTCCCCGATATCTCATAAAGATAATATGCCCGACAATAATGCCTATAAGACTTATACCATGGTGTATAGAGTAGCGCTTAATGATGGCTATAAAAATAACGGAATCATGAGTAAAGCACTTTTCGATAGCATCCCACCTGATATAAAATTTGAGCCGGTTAAGATGAAGTTCAATCACATCTACTAACTATGTTTAT